>Ga0073954_10058669_pt1 | contig 21696 bp, 1 predicted proteins | sample Dee2metaT_7_FD_200765 | JGI IMG/M metagenome (GOLD analysis project Ga0073954, IMG submission 200765) | Marine microbial communities from Southern Atlantic Ocean transect - DeepDOM_E5_S_0.2 metaT (Eukaryote Community Metatranscriptome) | ecosystem: Environmental > Aquatic > Marine > Oceanic ...
AAAAAAAACGATTGTAGGTCCTCATGTTAAGATTCACAAAGACGTTGTTGGTCGTTTACCAACCTTGCTGTCGGGAAATCCACAACTGCGTATAGATTATGCCAGAGTGGGTGATGTGATGGCAGTTCCTGTCACAGACGAAAAGACAGTTTGTAGTAAAATTGGAGAATATATAGAAGGTACGTGTACAGTTTAAAGTAGTTTGTGTTCAAATAACTCGTCGTTTAGATATGATCTCAAATCTGTTGGCTTGTGACGTTTCTTTATATGTTTTAGGCGTCTTCTATAACTCGATGTGTAAGCTTCACCCTGTTGATTAGCTTCACCCTGTTGATTAGCTTCACCCTGTTGATTAGCTTCGACTGGTCTACCTATAACGTCACCATCAAAATTACTTGTATCAAAGTTTGTAGAATCGTAGAAATCGTGAACATGGCACTGATCGAAATATGTTTTTACCATGTTTTCGCATTTTTCAACGTGAACAAATTTGTATACTCTTGTGAATAACTCATCATGTTGCTCTATGTAGGTGTTTTCTAGGTTTGTATTATTGTCGTATCTGAATCCACGTGCAAGTATTACATTTTCTCCATACAATATTCCCTCGTTACAGTATATATTCCGTGGCAATCTGCTTTCGTGTGGACATGTATCGAAGGAGCCTGTTATTTTCCCAACGGTACTATTTTCTAAGGTCCAATCGTTATTCCACGTGTCAAGTAAGTCAACGTTCAAATGGTTTATATGCATGTTGGGACCATAGATGAAATTATATTGCACACTAATATTGCTTTTTGATTTCACGCATACATACCCATATGGCAAATATGTTGGACATACGCTTTCACCGATCAATGTTCCATGTATACCGCGTAGATCAGCTTGTCTTAAATCTGCGTCCATAAGAACAAATCCAGTTATATCTAATCTAGGTCCAACAATCTGACCTACACCCGACTCTGGATTTCTCACACAAACGTACCCCTGCGGTAGCTGGTGGGAACAATCCTTGGGTTCTAAACGCATGTTTGACGTATCTATAATGCTGTATTGCTCCTGTAGATTCCTTGTATGGGATTGTAAACGCCGTCGTCGATATGTAGGTAAGTCGAAAAGGATATCAACATTGTCGTAGTAGGATATGCCGGGTCCTACGATTTGAAGCTTTTCGGTACAATGAAACTTCGGTGGTAACGTTTTTGGACAGCTATATAGATAACCACTTACACGATAAAGCTGTTTGGGCCGTAGCCAATGAAGCTCAGCTTCTCGTAAGTTTGCATTTGCAAGGTTCGCGTATGGTCCAATGATGTAATTTGAAATACATTCGTAATCTTTCGGTAGCGTTCTCGGACATTTAGAAAGACGTCCATGAACAAATTTCAAATATTCTACATTTTCTAAATCGACTCCCCCCAGATTCGCATTTGTGAGATTCATGTTTGACATGTTTTTAAAATCATGTGTTATGTTTGGATGAAAGATGTATCCATTGGAGCATGTAGTAACAGATGGACTCCCTGACGAATCTACTGAGATGGGTAATGACGCTGGGCAAGTTTTTATCTCACAGAAGGCAACTCCACGCGGGCATCCGCACCTACCTTGCATATTATGATATATTTTATCGAGATGCAAGTTGGAACAGTCAATGTTTCTAAAATCGGTGTCGGGACCGATCATGACACCATCTTGGCATGTATAATCACCGTTGGTTTTAAATGGGCCACAATGTTGCATTTGTCCGTGCACATTCAAAAACGTTATACTATCGTGATTTGTTCCATGATTCTCATCTGGATAATAATTGGTTATATCAACTTGATTTAAGACTACTCCATTCCAATCCACCAGTTCAAAGTCACGCTCATCTAAATTCATGATCGTATATTTTATAACTGCCTCATTAAAAAATAGTTTCTTTCCACCGTGGATATGCATTTCGAATGCTAGCGTCCCTTCAGATGGTTCTATGGTTTGCTTGGGACTAAAATAGATGTCTTCATGGTATTGTACGGGGCCTACAAGCGTATATGATAAATTAGATGTTTTCATGTTGATGAAATAGTTTTCATCAACTTCCATCTTATTATTAAGATTTCCCATATGCAATGGTGTGAAAGTCATGTCTATAGATGATAAATTCAATCGCACATCTCCCGACAGATACACTGTTTCATTTATTCTCCAGTGAAACAGGTCTAAATCGACCGAAAAATCATTGATTTCGCTCAAAGATTCCAAATACTCGTCTTCAATTACAATACCTGGATACATTATGATAGCTGGTATACGGTGACGACCATGAATAGAGGCACCGTATCTAAAAAACACGTCGTCTCTATTAAACATAACCAGTGGATTACACGTGTCTAAATGTAAGTTTGTATTGCTGAACCCAAAACTGTCGCCATCGGTATTTTCATTCTCAGTTGAGCTCAATACATAATTTGGATCACACTCGACCCCTATTCCAATTCTGTTTACAGCTGCCACCATATTATCAATTGATATTTGATCATATTTCCCCGTGTCCTGCTCGGTGTAATACATGTTGTTGTATCTGCAATACAAGAAAATGCTTTTTTCGTAGTTCATAAGAATCGTCAGATGTGTGATATCCGCATCGAGAAATTCAACATACGTCAATGGTTCCATATCTTTCGTTCTGATTTGTATAACGTTTTGTATTAAATCAATTTCATCACATATAATTAGTAAATCTTGATTAATGTGATTTCCAATAGATATGATACGTGCGTCACCACAGACATTATATGTAGAGAAATCACCATGTTCTCGATTATGTTTGTACAGAAATTCACCATCAGTAAAATATGCATTGGAATCTAATATGATTATAGAATGGTTGCCATAGTCATTCTCATCTCTATATTCTTTACTTATGATAGGGTTTTCAATCTCAAATGTGTATTCTAAATCATCAAGATAAGTTACGATCCATTCACCGTCAGAGTTTTGACACATAGTGTATTTAGGACCATGTTGGCCGGTGTCACATGTGTCAGAATCGAATGGTCCATGCGATTCAATTGGATATGCTGGCTTATAAGCAGATAATAACCCATACATGTTTTTGTAATCATTGAATGCTTCCGAAACATGCATGTGCGAAAGTGAATATTTTGTCATGTTGCAGGGTAGAGACAGGTACTTGAAATCATCATCGCCTTCCAAATCTATTTCTGATTGAAATACTAGGTATTCCCAGTTGGGTGCTTCATAACAGTTATCAGTAGTAATTCCTTCCACATTCACATTATGAAGAAAAACGCTAATAAATGTGATATCCGTAGTCACATTGGACTCTGTTATTTGACTATCTATATAATATCCTTGAGAAGTATATATATTATTGAAAAATGAAGTTTCAGACCGTACAAACACGTCGGCAAAATTTGAATCTCTTACGACGGAATTTACAAATTTTAGCTGTGTGCCTGGAAAAAAGGAACCAATCAGTGACACTTGAGCTTCGTTGAATACAACATCCACCAATGTCGTGTTGGAAAATTCTATCATTAGAGTAGAAGGTATAGAAGCATCGTCGTCATGAGACAGAACAACATTTGTAAGAGTTGAATGTAAGAAACGCAAATCAGGCATTTGATTTATCTCAGGAAGCAAAAGTTTAAAGACCACAGTATTTAACTCACTGTTCAAAAATGTCGTGTTATCAACACCAACACTTTCTATAGACATGTTTGTCATAAACACATCATGAAATGAAACATTTGTTATATTTATGCCATTTATATCATAGCTAGTGTGTAAATCAAATAACTGTTCATTTGTGTAAAAATAGGTTCCATTTAAACAATTAGAAACTGCCAAAATAGTGTCATATTCTACACAGTTATTAGAATGTCCATTGATCAGTGTATTGGAGAATGTGTACACATCACCACCTTCTAGTGACGGTGGGTACGCATTTGAAACATGTATTTCACTAGGTATTTTAATAGTTTCGCCATTTTGTATGATCAAGTTCTGTATATCCGCGTTTATCATTGAAGACGGATACTCTTTCAAACGTATAGTAATTGATTTAAGTATTTTTGTGTTATCAAAGATAATGTGTTTGTTATTCTTAATCGATAAAATGATCTGTTCGTCGTGAACAACCATATTTGGTCCAACGATGATTATATCGTCATATTCTGAATCACCACAAACAATCCCATCTGGTAGATGAGACGGACATGCAATATCGTTCAAAGCAAAACTGTCGTAGTTTGTAAAATTAGCATTTCGTAAATCCGCATGGCTAATCGATGCACTTAATTTACGTTTACATACAATATTTCCCCACGATTCTTTTGAAAAACGTACTTTATTATCATAATAAACACATATATTTTCCTCATCTGTATCAGTGTTTAACTCATATACCGCATTTGTTAGAGATGCATAACGCTCGCATAAATGATCCGAAAGGACCTGAATATAACCTTGTGGACATTCAGATGACGCAGTTGTAAAATCTGTAAACATGTCTAAGGATCTCTCAAACACTGCTCCTGGACCTATCCACGCGTTATCAATGCAATCCCATAGTTCTGGTACTTTTTCAGGACAGTTTTTCATTACAACCGGTGTTTTCGGTGCACTTTCACCATTTGTTGCATAAAAACTCCTTATCAAACTCCCTTGCAAATTAGCATTCTCAAAATTGCAACCGGCCAATGATTCGTCGTCAAAATCTGCTCCAATAAGTACACTGTTCGAAAAATCTACATCCAATATACTGCCTGCTCGTGTAAAATTAAAATGGTGCGGGAATGTCTGACCAGACAAATCTTCTTTATCTAACCGAATACGATAGTTCCACATAATTGACTTGTCCGTCAAAGGAATACAGGATTCACTGTTTATCAATGTTGGACATGTGTCAACAACTGCCCCGTGTAAATTTTCCCATTCCACGTCTAGGAAAATAGAATCACCAATGGTGCGAGATTCAATTCTCATGTTTGTTAAACGTGTATTCACATAATTGGAGTTGGGTAACAAGGCTTTAAGAGAGTATGTTTTTCTGTTTTCAATTTGTGTTGAATCGCAAGTACCGTTTAGACATCTCCATCTCAATATTCTTGGCCTAAGTTTTCCGTTTAACAAACGAAAGTCCGTCTGCCTAGCGTTTTTTATATAAATATATTTGTATCCACAACCCCATTGACCATCGAATGCATTGAATGGATCACTTGTTATGAACATGTTGGTTTTAGTATCATATTTTACAGGCATATCTTCACCTGACCATGCTTTAAAAATATCATGACAAGGCATTTCATTCATACGATTCATTGGAACATCAAGCAACCGAAGTTTCCATTTTTCATGAGCATGTATAGGGGGGTTCTTTTCACGGTTTGACCGTTTAACCATATCCCAATCATCGGTTGTCTTTTTCATGTATCCCAACAAGTATTCATACTCGTTTGGAATATTCAATGGTTCGCCAATCATGCGACCTGCCATTGATATATCATCTAGCGACACGACAGATACATCAAGCTGTGACACGAATATGTTGTCGAGCACAGGAGCATCGCCCCAAAATATGTAAGATTTCTCTTGTGTTTGGGTGAATGTATGAGCATGTTTAGCATCTGTATGATTCACACCATCGCCAAACCAATTCCCACGCACACTCGTAAATCTACAGTGTTCGTCAAATGTATTCGAGTTGAAAGTAGACCCATGGAAATCCACATTCTTGAAATGTACGTTTTTAAACGTAACGTGCTCAAGATTAACGTCACGCATGGTTACGTTTTCAAAATCCATGTCTTTGAATATCAAACATATGCCGTCACATTGAACATCTATGTTTTCCCATAAAAACCCAGAAGAGAGTTTTGTAACTGTGTAAGGTGCATTAACCACGATTCGCTCAACACCATACTTGCGTATAGAGCCATCACCAGATAACCCATCAATAATAACTCCAGGCCCCATGACCAATTCCGGATACACGCCGTCGTGAATCGTTGACAATGTGGCCCAAGCATAATTGGGATTTAATGTTCGGGCGGGATCGTCGTCTGCGTAATCGGACATGGCAAATGTAGGCCCCGCAACGCTGTCTATGAACGTATGCTTGGTCATATCTATGTCCTCACGGGTACATGGCAAAAAACTATCACCGTCCACAAACCGACTGTCAACCATTAGCATTGGCTTATCAATACTACCCGAATAACAATATTGTTGCTTCACATCACAATAAGCCATGTTTTCTAATGATTTCCGACGTTTTTCGTGGAAACTATCATAACCGTAAATGCCAACACGGGTTTCGGTAGTTTCTCGCACATAGTCTCTCAAATGAACCATGTGTGGTTCGTTCAACCAATAGTGTATGAAAGTGTTTGGGTTCTCCCATGCAGGGATCAACGAGTTGTAATCATCATCTCCAAACTTGGGAGTGTTTTCTTCTACAAAGTTTGCGATCCAAGAGTCCGGTGGAGAATAGAATGAACGTTCATAATATTTAAATACGCACTCATTGTTTTCATCACACTTGTAGGGATCTTCACAGAAACAAGTTCGCACAACTGATGTGCCGTTCAGTTCATACCCATCAAAAACTTCACTACACGTGTCTCCGTCAGAACAGGTCATGCATCCGGTCACACAAGGCCTAATTGGGCGGCGTTTTATCCACTTCGTACCATTATAATAATCTTCAACGTCATCTATGAAAAAACCAGGCGAAGGAAACATACACTCAATGTTGTTGCTACAAATAGCACAGTTTTCCTGGCAACTTGATACTGGATAGTCTATTCCAAATCCGTCAAGTAATGCTGAACATCTGCCAAAATCACATCGTAAACAACCGTCAGGACACGCAACGATTTCATCAAAAGAATATCGGAAACCAGGTAACAACCTCTGACAATCAGTCTGATTCGTACACTTGGCACACCCATACCTACAGGCTATCGCCCGATCGTGAGTCGGAAGTTGCTGGTAAAAATTATCCACGATAGTTCGTAAGAAATATCCTTCCTTGGCCTCACGACAATGCTGAGTAGAAGAAAAACTTTCAGAGCCAGTGTGCTTCGTGTACTCATACTGGTCACACAACTTACATCCCGTTTCACACCATTCCACGTGACCTGCCTGACTAAATTGATCATGTGTAGTGGTCCTTACTACTGCACCTTCAACTGCCTCAAGACACTTTGTGTTTATCGACGACGAGAAGTCATACGTATGCTCTACACAATTCAAACAATTGCCTCCACAATATATTATATTGTTATCCGTTCCAAATACATAACCGTCCATTGTTGTTTTACACTCGGTGGCAGAACAGGTCTTGCAACCAGTCTCACAAGCTACGGGTATTCCACTCGAGATACGAAACCCGGGGAGGGTGTCAATACAATTTTGCACTGATGTACAGATCTTACATCCATCCGCACACGAGCCTATATTCCCATCCTCCGTATTAAAATATCCTGCATAGGGAGTAATACATTGCCCATTGTAATCACAGTTTTTGCACCCGGGTTCACATTTGAATGGTCTGGAAAACAAACCATAACCTTCTATGGTCGTGAAACACTGCTGATGCTCATTACAAGTTGCACACCCCGCCTCACACGCGACAGCTATATTCGTATCCAAACGATAGCCAACGCTCGGGGCGCTGCAGTAATTTTCACTACATGTATCGCACCCTGTAGCGCATTGTTTGATGCTATTATCTGATAGGTCCGTGTAGTAACCATCCCTCCAAATAACACAACCGTTCCCGTCGCATTCCGCACACTCCGGGTCGCATGCAGCTACAACGTTTCCATTTAAACGATACCCTTCTTTGGGTACTAAACATGCGGAATCTGAGCATTCTTTACATCCCTCCACACATGGCCATAGTAAGCTACCGTCTAAGCGATAACCGTCGGCGGCAGACGAACAAACCCCAAGTTCATTGCATTCCGCACATTTATAAACAAACGTACCGTAATGCTCATTGCAATCAACAAGAGTACCATCCAATTTCAAATGGAACCCAACATCAGCACGTAAACATGTATCGGTATTGCATTCTATGCAACCATAACCACAGTGCTCTAATGCGTTTGTCACATTGTCTAATCGCCAACCATCTCGAGGCTCTAAACACTTGTATTTGTCACAAGTTGCACAACCAAAATCACATGCTGATACATAATTATCTGCAATGTAAAAACCAACATCAGCATCGGTGCAAGCACCATTCTCATCACATTCGACGCACCCCTCACCGCACGTTTGTGGCATGCCATTCATTAAAAAATACCCTCTACTTGCTTCCTGACAATCATCGCCGCTGTCACATCTTTCACATCCAGTCGTACATTTATGAACTGTGAAATTTGCGTAAAAATATCCACTCATGGCACCTCTACATTCGTTATTGAAGCAAATACACCCCGGAGGACAAGTAAACGGTTTTGGGAAAAGAAAAGGTTTCTCAAGTAATACATAATCGCACATTTTCACGCCGCGAAGCGAAATGGATCGCATATCTATTCCGTCGAATTCGATATTTTTTAAATCATCAGGCAAGAAAGACTCTAAATATCGTAAAGACATGTCCTCTGCCTTCAGATGACATAATGTTTGATCTGCATTTTCGCTAGTGGTTCTTACTTTCCATTCATTGTCAATGATGTCGTTTTCAACATCTGGAAATCGAACCCACTGCCCATCATCTTCATGTTCCAGATGTAAAAAATTTTCCTGAACAACCGTGTTCAAAATATGATACAACGCGTTCGGACGAATCAAATTGGACGTGGTACCTGATGCATCAAATAAGGCAGAACTTTTGAAATATAAATCTTTGTTCGTAGTTCTTGTAGACAAACCTTTAAATGTAATCTCATCCAAATAAAGTACATCGGTTGCAAACATGTTTTGAGATACTGCTTCATATACAGAAAGTGCATGTGGGTGTATCCAGAGGCTTTTATTCTGAGTAAAGTCACCCTCATGCTTCAAACGTTTCATAACAGGAGCTAAAAGTGTTTTTTTCGATTCAGGAATGGATTTGTACATGATTTTAAGCTGATTGAATATGTGCGAAGGGGTGTCTTTCAAATCGAATTCTGGTATAAAATATAAAACATCTGAATCAACCACTGCATTATTATTACTAAACTTGAATGCATTTTTCCCTATGTACACATCAGGACAATTAGTTGTACACCATGTAGGACTTTTCCAAGTCAAAGATTCAATTCCGGCGCGCGTATAGAATGCTTTTATCCCCACACTTGTAACTGTGTATGGTATAACAACATCTGTTATGGGTGTATTTTCGAATGCCGAGTCACCTATTGTATGGAGTGTTTCGGAAAATGTTATGGAAGATATGTTTGAGCTTTTAAACGCGCGTGCACCGATACTATCAACACCAATGGGAAGTGCAATAGAAGTCAATGATGAATTTTCAAACGCTGATTCACCAATGTTGACGATGCCTGCTGGAAGTGTGACGTCCGTTTTAATAAGTATATTTTTAAATGCATTCTTTTGTATATGTGTCAATGATGCGTCAATACTCACCGAGGTAACTACATCTATATCACTGTTGTCGCGACTAAATAAACGTATTTTGTCTCCTAAAGGTAGCATCTCACCAACAAAATTATCGTATCGAATAAATGCGTTCAAATGAGATCCTATTATAGCTCCCTGTCTATTCAATATACGTATAGTACTATTGTAGACAGTGACAGTGAAATAACCGTAATGAGCGTGTTGATTTATAACAACCAATGCTAATGGAAGTCTAAATGACGTATCTGTTATATTATGAACAACTTGACTACCAAAGTAGTATGTGTTATCTGGAAATGAAAACGACGTCAATTGTAAACCATAAAATGCCTGGTCACCCACAGATGTTATACTTGTCGGCAAATCAATTTCGCTGATAGCAGTGTTCTTGAACGACTGGGACCCAATATTTTCAATATTTGACGATGACATTATATTAAATTTATAACCAGGTGATGTCCGTAGACATACATCCAAAACACACTCATCACAACCTTCTTCACAATCATTTACAACGACTGTGTTTCCACCTAGTCGGTAGCCATCCCGGTACAATATGCAACCTTCAAAATTACATTCTATGCAACCTTCATCACATGCAAAAACAGTGCTCCCATCCAAACGATATCCTTCTTTTGCATATAAACATACAGTGGAATTACAATTAGCGCATCCTTCTTCACACGGGGTAACCGCCTGCTTAATTGAGTAACTTTCTTTTGATCTTAAACACGTTGTTGAGTTACATTCAGCACACCCGACTTCACAGGTGACCACACCTGATCCAGACAGACGATAGCCTTCTTTCGGTACTAGACACGAGAATTCATTGCATTCTTTACATCCGTCATCGCATGAAGCAACACCCAACCCGCGAAATGCGTAACCTTCTTTCGGTGTTAAACACGCAGTGGAGTTACATTCCTTACACCCCAATTCACAATTCACGATGCTAAATATATCCGATCGAGGTCCGTGCCAAACATAATGTCCAGTCTCGTCTAAGCGATAGCCTTCCTTTAGTACCAAACACGTTGTAGAATCGCATTGAGCACACCATGGATCGCATGGAATTATATTGGACATATCCAAACGATAGCCTTCTTTTGGTACCAAACACGACGTAGAATCACACTGAGCACAATTTTCCTGACATGCAAATATCTCATCTTCTGTTTCCAAATGAACCTTCCCATAACCTTCTGAAACTGTGGTACAACGAAAAGTTGGAAATAGAGAACATTGTTCACATCCCAGACCACATAGAGTTGGCGGATAAATCGGTGCCGGGGGAGGAATTCTATTTAAGCGATAGCCATCTTTAGGCACCAAACATACATCAGCATCACATTCTGCACATCGCGAAAATAAGTCACACTGGTCCACATTATATCCATCTAAACGATAACCTTCTTTCGGTGTTAAACATCGCGTGGAAATACATTCGCCATAAAAAGGGCTTGGATGTTTATATTGGACGCATTCACATTCCGCACATCCATTCTCACACTCCTTGAAATATAGCATTGACGTTGGTTTTCCGTTTACCTCTTCAACGGTGGTGTACTTCATAATCCCAGGTTGCATTACGGTACATTTTTTCGATGTACCACATGATGCACATAGACGTCCTGGGTTATTCCAATAAAAGGAATTATAATAAAGGTTTTCAAAACCGCCGCACCTTTCTATCCTATCTTTTGATATTAAAACCCATCCGGGAGCAGCTCGAGTACACTCATTTGAGTTACATTCCGCACATCCGGTTTGACATTCAATCATACTGGTTCCAGTTGTGCGGTATCCGTCTTTCGGTACTAAACACCTGCGACCATCACACAGAGCACAACCGGGCATGCATTTACCCAATCCTATTACTAATCGGTGGCCGTCTTTTGGTGTCAAACATCCCTCTACATCACATTCATCACACCCGGGATCGCATTCAGTTACATTTTTTCCTTCTAGACGATAACCTTTCGAAGGTACTAAGCATCTCGTATATTTACATAATCCCGTGACCCAAAACTCATCACACTCACATTTCGAACAACCAGGTTCACATTCTTTGTAATATAGCTGCTTCGTGAAACCTGATATGTACACTGATAACTCGTACATCATGAACCCTGGCTGTAACTCGTCACATGATTCTGATCTTTCACACGATTTGCAAAGACGTCCTGGAAAATTCCAGTAATAAGAACCATTGACAACATTATCCAGCGTGCATCTTTGTGGAATATTACCATTTAGATACCATCCGACAGCAGCACGGATACAACCATCGGCTGTACACTCTGAACATCCGCGGTCACATGCGATTATATTGCTTCCAGACAACCGATAATGATCCTGTTGTACTAAGCACTTATTATTATCGCAATCTGTACACTTAGATTGGCACTTAAATATCTCATCGATTATTCTATAGCCTTCTTTGGATATAAGACACCCATTAACGTCACATTCATCACACCCTGAGTCACATGGAACCACATCATTTCCGTCTAAAAATAACCCGGTTCCATCACTCAGACATTTTTCACCTTGTCCACAAGCATCAATCAAACTATATCCTTCCTCTGGTTCAAAACACTTGAGATAATTGCATTTCTTACACCCGGTATCGCATTTTTTTACATTTCCATGATCCAAAAAATAACCTTCTTTGGTACTAAAACATCCATCGACATCGCAAGAGGCACAACCGGATTCACATTGTTTTATTGTCAAGTAATCGTTGTCCAATCTATATCCACTTTCAGGCACTAAACATCCAGCGTAGTTACATTCCTTACACCCGGTAGGGCATGGAGTCACTTCTAGAAATGTTTCATTGTAGGTAGAATCTATTTGTGCAAGCTTTGATTTGCTGTGCAAACGATAACCGTCGAAAGCTTCCTCACAACCAACAGAATTACATACTCTACACCCGATCGCGCATGCAGCCACACCTGTACCGTTTAAACGATAACCGTCGAAAGGTACGGCACACGCTGTGGAGTTACATGTTTTACACCCGGTAGCACATGCTGTTTCAACACGATTTAGAATATAATAACCATCCGAAGGAGCTGGAGGAGATTTACGATACATCGTCGAGCCATAATAAGATCCCAGTTTAATTTTATCCCAGTCACCGGCAGTGTAAAACCTGGTTATGCCAGACGGATTCCAACTAAATGAATCACATATGACTTCACCCCTGCACTGCTGTTTCGCTTCCTCTAAGGTAATTTGATTCATATATCTATATCCCGATGTGCTTGATTGTAGGATATCATGTGCTCCTTCGTTATCAAATGTCACCTGCTCAGAGACAGATACACCGGTACCATCCAAATAGTAACCAACGTCTGGTACTAAACAAGCTGTGGAGTTACATTCCCTACATCCTTGTTCGCATGCAACCACACCACCAGTACCATCCAAATAATAACCAACGTTAGGTACTAAACATCTGTCCCAGGCACAATTCTTGCATCCGTTGACGCAGGCAGACACTGTATTCTCAAACAACCGGTACCCGTCCTTGGGTATCAAACACTTCACAGGATTACATACATCACACCCCGAATCGCATAAAGCAGTAGCAGCTCCGAAAAAACCATATCCTTCACTGGTCTTCAAGCATCCTTGAGCATTGCATTCATCACATCCGGGATCGCATGCAAGACTGCATCCGGGACCGCATGCAAGACTGATACCGCCGTTTTCATTCCAAACATAACCGTCTTTTAATGCTGTACACTCGTCTGAAGTACATTCCCTACACCCGGTATCGCATGCAATTGCATTGTTTCCATCTAAACGATAACCTTCTTTAGGTGCCAAACATCTGGTATCTCGACAGCTAGTGTAAGTGTTTTGATAAATGACCGTCCACAAGGAACACTCACATTGCGCACAGCCTGCTTTACATACCATGAAATCTTCTATATTCAAATAATAATTATCCAACAACAAAATACCTGGCTGTGATTGTACACATTTGCTTTCTGATTCAGAACACAATGCACACAGTTTTCCTGGATTATCAAAAAAGAGCGAAGACTTAGAAAAATCTGGATATAACGAAAGATAACTTAAATGAGAATTTCCAGTAGTAGTCAAACAGTGAACAGGTGTTCCTTCTGGTGTCAACCTAAAGCCGGCAGCAGGTCGAATACAACCTGTATAATTACATTCCGCACATCCAGTCTGACAGGCAACAAGATAAATATTGTCATCATAAACTAAACACTCGTTTGATGTGCATTCCACACACCCCTCTTCGCATGCAACCACACCAGTTCCATCTAACCGATAACCTGCTTCTGGCGCTAAACACGCGTTTGATGTGCATTCCACACACCCCTCTTCGCATGCAGCTACATCAGTTCCTTCTAACCGATAACCTGCTTCTGATGCTAAACACACGTTTGATGTGCATTCCACACACCCCTCTTCACATGCAGCCACACCAGTTCCATCTAACCGATAACCTGCTTCTGGCGCTAAACACTCAGCGAAGTTACATTCTTTACAACCTATATCACATGGAAATACTGTATCAATTCGTATATCAAAGTTTGTTTCCGGCACCAAACACTCGTTTGAAGTACATTCCACACACCCCTCTTCACATGCCTGAATAGTTTGTTCTGGTTCATAATTTAAGTAATAACCTTTTTCAACTTTCAAACACGTGGTGGTGTTACATTCCTTACACCAGGTATCGCATGCAGTCACACCAGTTCCATCTAACCGATAACCTTCTTCCGACACTAAACACCCGGCGTAGTTGCATTCCTTACACCCGGTATCGCATGCAGTCACACCAGTTCCATCTAATCGATATCCGTCGAATGGCGTTATACACTGGGTCGTACTACATTCCTTGCACCCAGTATCGCACGCGACCGGTATCTGAAGGCCTTCCCTCAATCGAAACCCCTCCTTGGCTCTCGTACAGTGACGTTCCACGGTACATTCTAGACAACGTTGTTCGGGGTCATTTCGTACATTACATTCAACTACGTTGTTATCACTTGTCAAATTGAATCCAACTCCGACGTCATAACATCCCCACTGGTCACAACGCAAACATCCATAATCACAATCATGTACTACACCATGGACTATGTACGTTGATTCGGATGATTTTATGCATCCGTTTGCATCACATTTAAGACATTTATCTGCACATGCTTCCGGTATTCCATTTAATAAACGATATCCTTCACTCGCTTCTTCGCATGAACTTTCATCACTACATATATCACAGTTGTTCATGCATTTAATAATAGTGGTATTACCTCTCATGTACACTGTATCAAGATTGTTAGAACTATAGAATGCTGAGTCTTCGATGGATAGGACAGTTGACGGAATGGATACGATTTGGAGAGCCGTGTTCTGAAACGCACGGGCACCGATTGTCAAAACACCATATGGAAGGCGTACACGTGAAAATGTACTATTTGCAAACGTGGCATTAGAAATAGTCGTGACGTCATTTGGAATTATGGCTTTTAATATTCCATCTGTCCCTCTTAATTGGTATACACCTTCTACATATTGTGGTCCAATGGTCCTGCCATAAGAACCTTGCACACAACATGAAATAAATAGAAACATGTGAAGCGCAAACGAATGCATAACTATGAAAATGTTATTATGTTATATAGTACTTTTTTAATGTTTCTTTAATCCAAGTTAAAGATAATTCGTATCATTGTCTGTAAAATTGGTATTTTCTTGGGCGCTGTACGTTCTAGAAGTTTTATATAGTGTTCTATAGACTCGGAGACCATGGATTTCGAGATAGGCTTTAATGGCCCTTGCTCCTCAACACGTTTTTCTGTGATGAATGGATTGATAATAAAGGATGCATTTTCTGTCACGAGACCGAAACCTCCATCAGGTTCATGACATCGGAAATGACGATCACACACACGACACGCTGGGTCACAGACGACTTTTTCCACATCTTCGAAACATGTATCTGCGGTACAGCTACTGCAGCCCGGGCCGCAGAACGGATCTGCGTCACCTTCAATAGTTTGACTTACGTCAAACCCTTTCGAGTCATATATCATAGGGTGGGTGAATTTGTCTATACCGTACATATGAATGCCCCTACCCCTTCCAAAATCTAGTTTTAAAGATAAACACCCCTGCCATGTCGTGTCAATACACGAATCGCAACCTTCAATGCATTTAATTACATTGTTACCAGATATAACAGAATATCCACTCACTGCGGATGCACATACCCATGTGTCTATCTCAAACTCTTCAAATATGCTGTCATCGTTTTTAGCATAAAATATGGGATTATCACACCCTTCTGTAGAAGGTAACAACGTTCTAGTTAAATAGTTTGTTTTAAATGGGTTCATATCTTGATTCTTGTAAGGTATCCATTCGACACCGTGATTAAAGAACCCCCAGCCGGTGTCAGCTTTTTGACAAACGCCACGAGCATCGCATACCTTACAACCTTCCGGACAAGACTTTTGTATCGTTTCTAGATACCAACCAAATGCCGGTTGTACACAATTTACGTTGTCCAACATACCTTGCACATGCATATATGATAAAAACGTGTTTCGCAATGCGAGTGTAACGTGTGACAAACCTCGTTTCAAAGAACTGGGAAAATCGAAATTCCACAACAACTCGCATCTGTCACAACCTTCAGGACATGGAATATAACCCGGTAATGGATTTGTTACCAGCCCAATGTTTCTGTCATACCGTTTTGTTATTTCATATACGCCCAGATCAATGAAAGGTTTATTTTTAGGTCTGCAAACGTCACATCCAATGCCACATCTACGCAGTTTGGAGTAATTTGTAACTATTTCCCTGCTGTATGCTGTGGAATATTCATCTTTCCACAACTCAATGTCAAGTTCAAATGCAAATCGATTCATCGGAACCTCACATACACTGTTATTACTACAGTGTTTACAGTTTTTCATACACTTCTGTGGGATAGCGTCCTCAATTGTATGATATCTATCCTGAGGTCCACATTGACCATATTTGTCACATGTACGACAACCATATTCACATTGAATAATATTGTCTTCGTCAATTGCATAACCACCCATCGCCTCCTTACATGTACCATTCACATAACATGTTTTGCAATTTGAAGGACATGCTATTATAATTGCGCGGTTGTTTATTTTTTTTATGTCAATATTATTCCTTGATAAGTCTATGCCTTCTCGCAAACATGTTGTTTCATTACACATGGAACAATTAAACGGACATGGTGTGTGATACGTCCCACCAATTGGTTCGTAAGTACCGCCACCAATAACCTCATAGCATTGACCGTTCAAATGACATGATTGACAATTGTCTTGACATGGAAAAACATCGTTTCGATTCAATTGCCAGAGTATACGACCTTTCAGTGGCACAGTGCATTTGTATATATACTCGTTTGATGATAAATCTTTTTTCCATGTATTATAACATTTTTGACAGTGTTTAGGACATTTATTACTCCGTTCATAATTATATATGATTGGTACTAAAAGTTTCGTGAAACCCTTGTGCATGGACACGTTAGTTTGAATGTGATGCACTTTCTCTGGATTATGTTCCCATTTGTTGCATATGTAAAGCCCACCATTATAATCCTCATATGTAGTATCAAATTCGCGACCACACCTCTTATCCGTAGTTATCCTCATTTTGTGTTTATATTCAATATACCACACGCTGTAAGGATGTGATTTTGTGGATAAAAGAGTGTGGTAATAACCACCACCACAAGCATCGTCGGCGCATTTGATTATTTCGGATGTTGGTAGTAATATTTTGTTCAAATAAAATAACCCAGGAGAGTGCATATTCCGATACTTAACTTCTAATTCTATCCATTCTCTGGGTGAAAAAATGTCATTTGAGTCGAATTTTTTCAATTTGTATAGTTCCATTGTCATCTTGCGATCGTCTGTAACTTCTTCTGAATTGTCTTTTTTAACTATCCTACTCTCATCAAAATTTTTGGATTTACGTGTAAATGTTTTATCATGCAACATAATATCCACATAGTGTTTTTTCCACAACTCCTTTTCTGGAGCTGTTACATCACAGTCTCTAGTATTATCTCCACAGTCTATACGTTTCGTATGTCTACCACTTTCAGAGAATAGATACTGTCTGAAACCTGTATTCCAACTTGTCTGCCACCTCGTCATGATGTTGCGCCGCTCATAATCATTGGAATCGTTCGGATGAGCTTCAATTACATGTTTGTAACTGGTTTTCTCTAATTTGGTATCTCCTCTTATTTGGTACCCTCTCATAGGTTTTGTACATACAAAATGTTTTGAGTTTTGTGGACCATGATAAATGTTTATCCCGTACAGACACTTGTTGGAATTTTTATGAACTTGTTCACATGTTATACCGTCGTTAGCCGTATAATATCCATGAAAACGTTTGTATTCGGCACTTTTCCAGCTTCTTAATGTGTTTGTTCCATGAAATTCGAAGTATCTTTTATCACAAAACGTGTCCATAATGAAATCGTGATAACTGTTGGCTCTCCTTGGAATATCAGTGACTATTTCGGATTGTGGACCTGAGATTGTGACGGTTTCATTGACTTGTTCGTATGTTAATTGGAAACCCGGTTCAGCTTCTAGACACTCGTTGGAGGTACAGCGCAAGCATCCGTTGGGGCAAGTTATACGCTCATCGACTGTTTTTGTGCTCCAATAATCCGTATAATATGTTATAGAATCCTTCACGGTTTGAATACTAGTAACATTTCCTCTTAATTTTGTACATCGGTTCTTATCACAAGTTTCACACGCATAGGGACATTTTGCTGGGTGAGAATCTGAATCAATGACATGGTAACCTTCCATGGGAGTAATACATTTTCTTTCATCACACTCTTTACAGCCGGGAGCGCACTTAATAACTTTGTATCCATGTTTTCCCCAACCGTCATATGTTTCTAGACATGTGGCAGCGCCAAGCGTATCTATACACTTTTTGCATCCTTCTCCACACGACGTTACGATGTCTTCTTCATTCTTGCATTTGTAATAATATTCCGGTGGGGAAATGTCCTGGACCGAGTACATGAGTTCGACTTCGCATTCAAAAACATCTTCTTTATTCTTGACATAATTATTGAGTAATCGTGGACCGCGCATGTATCCAGGATGTAAACCTTTACCGGTAATTTTGAAATTCATGTCACTGACATGCTGTACTCTGACTGCGATATCATAATCAAATCCTGGTGGAATGCGTAAGAAATCAGAACCCGAACCACTGGGCAAATCTAAATTTGTGTATTTCTCTCGCAAATGACAGTGCCCAGTGTAGTGGTCACATCTTATGCATTTCGGTTGGTTGTATCGACGGTCAAAAACATAATCTTCACATTTATGATAGTTTAATGAGATATCCAATGGAAGAACATTGTTTTTGTCCACTACATGTTTATTATTTACCCGTGTCCACCCCTGTTTGTATCTCAAAATTTCACCATTTTTGTTTGTAATTATATCATAATTATCATATTCCTGACACAACCCTGAAGGACAAGACAGACATGTTTCCTCGGGACATTTAAGTTGTACGCCGTTATAATCATAAGTACCTCGAAACTCAAACTCTTCCCGTGTTTTATAACTGTGTATCAAACGTGATTCAACCAGGTTATCGAGTGCTTTCCATTGATAACAGGTAGAATTATCACACCGTGAACAGTTATCCATGCACGGTTTAAAGTCATCTAATGCAACTGAATCAGTATAACCTATATCTGCTTCGAAACAATATGTATCATTGCAATCGATGCAATGATCTGGACATGTATATGTGGGTTGTAGAGTACTTCCCTGTACAAAATAACCGTCATGCAGTTCTAAACATTTCATTTTGTTGCATCGTTTACAGCCCGTCATACATTGGTCTATGAAGCCATTATTATTTAAATAATAACCATCAATAGGTTCTGTGCACGTTTTATTTATATTGCATGTATTACAAAAACGATTTGAACAAGGCTCGTTCCATGCACATTTACCAAAGCTATTAATATCAGGACAGTATGACAGACATGCGGATGCAGTACATCGTTTACATCCTTCCGTTCCTAAATGTTTATCGCATGTCATCAATGTTGTTCCATTGATAACATAACCATCAGCAGCTTCTATACATCCTAAAGCATCGCATCGTTTACAATTAGCACTGCACGGGCGCGCTTCATTATTATCGATATAGTATTTTTCAGACGGTGTGAGACAAAATTCATCCGACTGTGAAAACAATCTTTTTGCCGTATTAATAACGAAGCCTGGTTTTTCCTTTTCAGTTTTCAATTCGACTTTTTGAGCAATCCTGTATCCCTTTCTGGGAATAAGGCATTTACCTTCTATGTCACATACATCACACATTTCATTATTACATTTTTGGCATGACGTTTCTGTACAGTCACCAAGGTTGATGTCATCTGCACCAATCCATCCGGGCATAACTTCATAACATTGTATTGTTCCGTTTTGCATTGCGCAACGGTTGCATCCAACGGGACATAGCTGTGTGTTATCTTCTATCAATGGTCGTTGTTTTATGCGACCCAGGTCATCCACAAAGTAACCTTCGTCTGCTACCATACATTTCAATCCATTGTTTGTATTCACTGCGTGTTTACAATTTGTTATAGTAAGTGCAGGTACTATATTATATCCGGTTGTTGAAGATTTAAATAAAGGAATTATGTCGTTATATTCGTTGACACCAAACCCATCAATAGTCTCTACACATCGATATTGACTATCAACACGTTTGCATCCATACATGTTTGTTCTTAAATCCATATCAGTGTCTTTAATCGGTGCATCTGCCATGTAATGATCGCATACAAAATTAAATCCGTCGCCTGAATGTTGTTGTTTTACTAATAAGTTTAAGAATCTCATGGGCATCTTGTTTATATTTTCGGCTATGGTTCGACAATCTTCACCGATGAAAAATTTGTATTTATTGAAGAAATCGGTAAACATACGTTCAGCAAAACTATGCGTTGATTCCTCATCCTTTTTTATGCCATATCCCTTAAAATTATACGAACCATACACTTCTTTGTATTGTTTCAACATTTGTTCAGTAGTATTGGTTTGATTATAAAGTTCAGTAGTATTGGTTTGATTATAAATATATTTTATCAATCGGTGTGGATAATTTAGTTTGGTCTGCTTACCCGGAGGTTCAGGATATCTAAATTCAAGAGTTTCCGCTTGACGTCTCAACTTATCATTTTCAGAGTCACCAAAATAAATTGTTTGCCTCTCTTTCCAGTTTAAAATTCCATTAGAATGTTCGACTTCTATGTTATGTAACATCTGTTTGTCTTCTGGCCCGCCATTACAGGAACAACCCTTAGAACACATGAAACGAATGTCCACTTTTATTTCTGCACAGTTCGGGTCGTCTAACGGAGGTAAATGACATACAGAATATACTTGATCTTTGTTATCATCCGACATAATTTTATCATTCTTAATATTTCCGATCTTGCAGTATTTGTGAGAGAACTTTTCTTCTGATGTATATCCACCATCTTCTTGCTTTTCCCAAAGTGATATGTCTTGATCTTCCGGACATGCGCAAGATTTTCCGGAGAAGAGCGAAACATTTGTAAACTTGGAGTTCAACAATCCATTGTCCTGTTCCCATGATTCGAAACGCCAGTACGGATTTGCCAAAATCTCTGCGTAAGCATTCATATGACGTTTAGAATGCGTAGTATCGAAAATGTTGTTATACCCATTGAATGTATTATCAATTGTGATTTGCTCTAACGGGGCACTATTACCCGCAGCGCACGTTCTACATTCTCTATCTTTACAACAACCGTCTGCAGATTTATCGGTATCGAAAAACTTCTTTAGTTTTTCTGGATCATATACAGACCATCCCAAGAGCATGCGATGTATCTCAAAGTCTGCTTTTACGGGGCGAAAAAGGTAGTAGGGGTAATCTATGGCATCTATATACCATTCGTCTATTAAAGACAGCTTTGATGGAAAATAATTTTTCCAAGTTCTATATTTAACTCTTTCTGCGTTTTTT
>Ga0073954_10100668_pt1 | contig 17761 bp, 22 predicted proteins | sample Dee2metaT_7_FD_200765 | JGI IMG/M metagenome (GOLD analysis project Ga0073954, IMG submission 200765) | Marine microbial communities from Southern Atlantic Ocean transect - DeepDOM_E5_S_0.2 metaT (Eukaryote Community Metatranscriptome) | ecosystem: Environmental > Aquatic > Marine > Oceanic ...
GTGTATAAGTATATTTTTATACGTTTCAAATGGAATGTCCTATCTGCCTCGAGGAGCGCGAACACATTTTCGACGCCGTGTGTGGTCACTCTTGGTGCGTAGCATGTCAAGCTCGTATGCGGATCCATTGTCTACGCACATGTCCCATTTGTCGGGCGCGCGTGGACGATTTCCTTGTGCCATTAGAACCACTCAACCTGTTAGGAGAAAAGACACAACCACGCATTCGATGGAGAGTCAAAAGACATCGAAGACGTGAACGACGTGGGGCACTCAACAACTGGTAACACGCACAACACATGTCATCGCTTTACACGCTTTTTCATGTGACCCCTTCCTCACATCCTTCTGACGTCGTGGATAAATATCATAAACATGTAAGACGTTTAACGATACACGCGTTAAAAGATGACTTTCAACGACGAGGATGGGGTACACCTCCACCAAAACTCATTGACGCCATGCACAACTATCTTCAATCTGCCGCATTTCTGCTTGCAGATCCATCCTCCAATGAAATCTACCGCGCTTGGGAAAAACAGGAACCCGGTGTAGTAGATCGCATGAACTGGTTCAATAAACATTCAAAAAATCCAGTCTTCGGATCCACATGCTTTGACAACCAAACTTCCACCAACATCATGCCAGCCCCACCCAAACGCTCACACATATCTACCACGTGTCGATGGTGCGCTCAACCTTTTGATATGCCCGCCTCCGCCCTCTACAAATGCAAATGCGGCGGTTGGGCAGGCCATCGCGCGTGTGGAGAAGCTTTTGCGCGCGAGTATCAACAAAAATGCCCCATCTGCAGAACAAATCTTCTACCACGCGACAAACCATCCAAATACATGTTTTGGAGCGTGGAACCCAAGTACCGATGGTAGCCACCACACCCTTCCCAACTCCGACCAATATGCCGATCGACCTCACCAGCGTCTACGATAAGCTTGCCAAGTGTAATCCTTACCATGTTGAGAAAATCTTCGACGCCTTTCTGGATTCGTCAGACGCGAACAGCACCCTAGAGTTCATAGTTCAGTTGGGCGTTATAAAGACAGAGCCAGAAAGTATAATGAGACATATGGTCGATGCTGTCTCCATCATCGCAAATCGTCATCTCATCAAGGCCGACGATCCAAATGCGGATTGTAGTCATTTGGATCGAAGCCTAGAGGACACGTGGAATAAGTATGTGGCTGCAGTGGATGTCATCATGAACAGATGATCACAGATATAACCATAAACATGTATAGGTAATCATCTAACGGTGTGTCAAATCTCTCTTTACATATGCTACATGTTTCTGTCTGCAGCTTTTCCAGACAGGCGCGGTGTAGATGAACCTCACACGTACAGGGAGATCTCTCACGCGTCGTCTCTAGACACAGGTAACATCTGTCCATAGGGTCTTAGATTGTGTGTATAGACATTATATACACCGTTGTATGCGAACGTGAGCGATAGAATATCCACCACACCGGCCATGATGAAGAAACAACAAAGTATGGTACGTACGACCAGGGTTTCGCCAAGGATCATGGCAGTCGCTCCCATGGCGAATAATCCAACCGCTCCAAATCCATCCTTGACTGTGCTCGCGTAGAGATGCCCCGTCGCGCATAGAAATAACGTGAACGCCGCGTCCAGCAACGCCCCACCAAATAGAAAGGTTGCCACAAACACCCACGTAATCTTCGTCGGTTCTATGATAATAAACACGGGGAAGATGACGAAAAATAGTATAGCGATCGCATCCTTTATTTCCTGGAGCTCAGCACGCATCTAATACCCATGGAGGTTGCATTATATAGGCACCGGTAAAGGTTGTCGCTCGGCGCCCTCCCGAATGATTCCAGCAGTAGTTTGAGATCGTAAACGGTACATCTGCTATAAAAGACGTGCATTTGATGCGTGTACACCCGGCTACGGCACATCTCCCCGGGAGTATCCATGGTCTGTGCACTTGTTGTTTGGCATATTTGAACGCTGCGGAAGGATCTCTGGACGCGTGGAGGGATTTCTCACACGCCGCTAGGGTGCAAACGTCCGGATACGTGAGATACGACCGCATGTGGCGCAAGATGTCGCCAGGAAGATTCATATGTGTTGACCAACACAATGGAAGAAATCCGGTTAAACCCCATGTCACTTCGCTTCCATGCGAATCCTACATTTGAAATGGTTAAAGCAGCTGTCGAACGGGATGGATGTGCCGTTCAGCACGTGGACCTAAGCAATTTCACGAGCGAAGAGAGTCGGCAACTCGCGCACATCGCCCTGCATCAGGATATCGAATCTATCCAATACATACCGTTTACTGCTATTGGTGCAGAAATGTTGATACAGATTGCACGTCAGCATGGCTATGTGTTTCTTCGACATGTGGATCCCATTCTACGAAAGATTCCAGGCATGGTCCAATTAGCTGTTGAAAGCGACCCTTGGGCGATTCAATTCGCCAGTAAAGAACTTCAATCAGACCCGTCAATTTATCATCCGGCCTTGATAAGTGATATCTCTATACGTAGTTTGTTTAAAGATACACCGGTTCCAGAACATGTGACGCGTCAAGCGTTTTTCAATTCCAAGCTAAAAGATGCCCTTCGCTACGTTCCAGAAGATCAACGTGCGTATGATATGTGCCGCCACGCCGTAAAGAATTACTGGGGCGCGCTGAAATATGTGCCTCAACAAGATCGAGACCTGTGTCTCATGGCTACAGATCAAAATTGGAAAGCGCTCAAGTACGTAGACCATTCCAAGTTGACGACCGACGATATGGAAAGCATCGTTCAACGATCCTGGGAAGCCATGAAATACGTTCCAAAAGCTTACCAGACTCAATCTATGGTCGCCGCAGCTTTAGATCAATCCTGCAACGTGTTTGAGTATGTAAAGATACGCGTAAAAGATGACCTTTACATTCGAGCGTTGCAACAAGGTGCGAAGCGTAAATGGCTCCCCTACGCGTGTGGAAATATTCCTTTCCACATAAAAGCATTCGCATGTGGTTTGGACATGGGTGAAAATGCGAATAGCTTGCGAGCCCATGCGTTTGTGAGATCGTTGAACGTGGATACGGATGATTATCGCAGTGAGCGATTTATTAGCGCGTTGGAGTCATATGTGAACGAGTTGCCACGAGAAAAGGAACGGCAGTTGAATACCTGGGTGCGGTTTAAGCTTTTGCTTGACTACCTAAAAACACCTGTAGCGGTCGAAGTTCCAAAACCAACGTATGTGTCTCATATGAAGAAGCGTAAGGTGTCATCGATTCGTCATTTGAAGGGTACACAACATCATCAACATCCGGATGGTTGGATCAACTTTTGGAAGGCTCATTGTAAAGATCGACCGACTATGTGTCCATGCGTGCAGACGACGAATTATCGGGACCCGTCTAAGACGCAACCCCACGCTTTGGAGTGGGACACGCCCGGCGCAATCGTGGGGGCTCATGTGGAAGTGGTAACAAAAAAAGGACCCGTGTGGATGATTGTTCCCACGTGCGCAAGTTGCAATGGAGCCGCGAATAGTCATGAGGATCGATGTACATTTATTTCAGATCCAGTAGGTGTTACCTTTTACCAAAAGGGAAGTTTCTGTGGACATATTAAAGTGGGTACATCTACGGGTCCTATTAGGATTCAACAACATGGTGAAGGATTACGTCTTACGACGGGAAAAGATGTTTTAGACATTGATAAATCAAATACGTTTATGAAACGTCTTGCCGTAGAATCCCTGTACAACCATGCGGATGCATTCACACCACAAGTGATGCAAGCTAAAAGAAGACGTCTAATGAATGTTTGATGTATCTGGACGTCGATGTGATGCAAATCGACGAGCTTTTTGGTAGTTTGCACGTATGGGCTTTTGACGTTCAGATTTGTCAAACTGAACATCGGGATGCATAAGCGAATTGTACAGCAACGCTGCTCCCATGGTCCCAACTCCAGCGACGATTGACAATGCCTTAAACCTCGCGGCGCGTCCTTCCGTTTTCATGAGCGGCGATAACCCAATAATAGACGTCTCACGTTTGCCGAACAGATGCGCCGCAAGAGATACTCTACCGTCGTCTAGAATATGTCTCGAAATGTTTCGAGTTACATCACGACGTACCAATGTGGTCAATGTGTTTTTATGAATAAAGCGATACATGTACCATTATAAACATCCTTTATATAGACGATTACACACGCGATGAATCCCCCAACACAACGCGAATTGGTACGCAACATGTTTAGGAATACCACGCACGGCATAAAATATATATCTAGATATTACGGAATCAGTACCATAACCGTGTACAAATATATAAAAGACCTGCTTTAACAGCGCCATGGTTCTATAAATAGTATAAACATTTATGTGAATGAAAGCATACTTTTTCTTCGTCTGTATTCTTGCTCGGTTCACGCTGGCGTTGGTCATCCCGCATGTGCCTTACTTTTTGGGGATTCTTCCCATTGGAGTTGGTGTTGGTTTTCTATACCACATGACGTTGAAAGATCATGATCGTGGTTACTTTGGTGGTCGCGTGTGGTGGGCATCTTACCGCTGGGTTCATGCAATCTTATACATTGCTGCTGGTATCTCTTTACTGTATCATGCACCAAAATATGCTGGTCGTTTTTTATCCGTAGACGTCGGTTTTGCGATCGGTTTCGGTTTTTGGGAATGGTTATTTCCCACGGTGCGTACAGCCAGGCCTAGTCCTTTACCCACCTCAGCACCTTAGAGGGTTGTGATGATACACGCCCATTGTGACGCACCAAACGTTGCCTTGGTATTTTGGAACGCCCTCCCGCAGCTCGTTCAAATATGAAATCCACCGGCTGTTTTGTTCCATGCTTATAGAATTCTTCCAACACCTCCCAGACAAACTCCCGCGCGAATAGATACGCCACCGCGCCACAATAGACATCCCCCTGCCGCAGACAGGCCACCTTCTGCGGCTTAAAAGACATCAACTCGGGCGAGGCCACCACGTCATCCTCCAACATGATGATATGTGGTGCCGGGGAGTGCGTCATGATCCAAGACAGGGCGTAGCGCACCGCAAAGTTCTGGTTCGTACGCCATTTAAGATAGGAAGGTTCGTTCGTCGGCGTTTTCGTGCGATATCTTAGCGCGCGGGAGATATCATGGGGCGGTGTGGGCGGTACCGTAACACACTGGTGCACGCGGCAGTCGGGGCGGTTTTCTAGCGTACTAAATAATATTATACGTGCTTCTTTGAAAGATGAGAGTGAGTCTAGTGTTTCTTGTAGGTAGGAGGGAGATCTTTTTACGGTGGGTATGAGAATATCTACGCGTTTGGGATAGACGGGACTTGTGATCCATATCATCCACGTGTAGAAAATCATAAACACGAAGAAGACTACATACCACATTGTAAAGACACCTACCCTATATATAATCTTCACTGCATGGTATAACATGGATGAGGACAGTGATGTGGAAATGAAGTATGACAGTGATGTGGAAATGGACGATATGACGCCCACTGTTGTACACAGAGAATGGGAAGACGTTGACAATATGGACGTGTTTATGGAAGCTCTCGATGCGAATCAACTAAAGTTTTACCACTGCAACTTTACGGGATACGATTTCGCGCGTTGGAATGATTTCTGCAACGAGTTGATGAATAATCAAACCATCGATCGGATCATCTTTACCCGTTTTGCTATTCCTCCCGAAGGATTAGACGTTTTCTTTGAGGCTATGGCGATGAATCAACGGTGTAAAATATTGTCACTGTCTGAAGAGTTGCTAACCCCGAGATGTATACATATGTTGCGGCAGAACAAACATTTACAGACACTGGAAATTACAAGAGTCTATGCGTGGGACGGGTCAAGCGTTCCGATCCTTGCGGCAGGCATGGCTGAAAACACGTCTGTTGAGCGTTTAGAATTTTACGGCAACCACGTCAATGATGACATGGACGTGTTAATGAATGCCTTGTGCCTCAATAAGAAACTTCATACGCTGTTTGTGATGCCTTCTGCGCCGTGGGACAATCTGGATACACTGTGTCATCTGCTGCTGCAATCGGATCGAATTCATCATGTGCGTCTCAATAATGAGCTACCACCAGAAGAGGCGATGAAGGTGGTGCGCGTATTGCGTCAACGGGCGGAAGAGGCACGGGTTAAAACACCTTTACATAATGTGATGGCGGTGTATAAGACATTCATACCAGATTTGGCGAGACAAATCGCCGGTTTCGTGGTCAATCGCCACCCGCTGAAAGTTGAAAGCCGGGCCGTAGAGGATATCTTGAACCCGCAGGAAGTAAAAAACAATAAGCGTCCTTGGAATGTGGGACTAGCCAAGAGAGCCAGAAGGCGTTTAGATTTAAATTTACGTTACTAGTAAAGGTTTTATGTGTCTGCTCGAGGAGGGTATCTTCGTGAATCATTAGCGGTATGTTCTACGGTCTAAATAGTAGTTTTGTGACGAGTAGGATGGACTCGACGCTTAGGTTTGCGATGGCGGAGTAGAGGATTGCTTCATCTTGTTTGAGGATGCTCCATACGCCCCAAGTGGATGCGGCGAGCATGCGAAGGATCATGGAGCGCGCGTCGAGGTCTTTGGTTTCGCGCGTGCGGCATGATTTGATGATTTGTGGGAGTGATGCGAGGGCGCCTAGAGTGATCCCTAGACCGGCTAAGAAATCTTCCATTGGGGGCTTGGGAGGACCTATATAGGGAGATAATCATGATGTGAGATGAAGATACAGTTGTTTGCGTTGGTTTTGTTTGGCTTGTTGATGTGGGGAGCTGTGTTTCTGCGTTTGCAGAGTGGTGCGGTGGAACGTCGACGTCCCGTGGTGCGCGTGTATGATCCGGGTGTGAAAACAGATTTGCGGGGGGCGCGTAATCAATCGGGAGTGGTGAAGAAGGATGTTGAGGGTGTGAAGGATGATTTTATAAAAAAAGAGAGAGATTGGTCTATTTTTCGTATATTAGAAAAAATCCGTTCGATTGGTTTAAAAAACGTTATTGAACGGCATACAGGCGTGTTACCTAAATATCATGCGTGTTCAGTCGTTGGAAGTTCTTCTCAATTGTTAAAATATGATTTGGGTCGGACTATCGATACATATGATGCTGTGTTTCGTAGTAACAACGCTCCAACCAAAAACTATGAGAGAAAGGTGGGATCTAAAACGACGGTACGGGGTTATAATCCTGTGATTGAGCTCAAGTCATTGTCAAAAGATTTTAGTGTTTCTATACAACATATTGATCCAGAGTTTATTCGTTCGCCGGATAAAATGCGTCAAAAATGGTTGGCACAGAATAAAAACGGCAGGGTAAACATTTTTACAAAAAGTCTAGTAATCGAACTTTGTAATTACATGACATATGTAGCTCAGCATTCGACAGATTATGATATACACAGGGTGTTTTGGGATTGGTTTGAAGGTAAGAGCAAAAAATATTGGCATCCCGATGGTGAATCGATACCAAGATTTTCACCAAAACATTGTTCAACCGGTCTGGTTACAGTTTTGGATGCAATTATGATGTGTGATGAAGTAGTATTATTTGGGTATAGTGGATGTAATGGGTTTGATACGTCATTTGGTAAAGAACATTACTACAATAATAAAGGTGTTGATCAATTCTTGAGCAAGGTGCAAAAACGTTATGCTTCTGCACAAACTAATCTGATCTCTCTATTGACAAAGGATTCGACCATAAAATGTGCTTTTACGGGTCATGATGATCCGTGTAGACGTATGGCACAATTGAATATACAAGGTTCTCATGATTGTGCAGTTGTAGGCAGTTCTGGTATATTAAAAGGGTCTGGTCTAGGAGAAGAAATAGATAATCATGATATAATTTTGCGTATGAATTTGGCTCCTGTTAAAGGATATGAAAGCGATGTAGGTACTCGAACAGATATACGTATAATTAACTGTCCATCTTTTCCTGCGGTGAATAAGAGGTCGGATGCTGAAAAACTTGAATATTTGCACGCGATCGATCCATCGTCAAATGCGAGAATAATATCATGCTCTGGTCCTTCAGGGGCTACATTATGGACAGACAAATTTCGCAATAATTGTTTATACAGGAAGAATATATTTTCTACTACTGAAATGAATCGTCACAAGGCTACGCGTAAACGGCGTTATGAACCGGCATTTGGTTTTGAAACTGTTATCCGCGCACTTTATAGTTGTTCGCGCGTGCATGTGTATGGCATGTCTGATCCGTCAACCGACGACGTTCCGTATCATTACTATGTAACTGGACCAGAATGGAAAAAAGAGTGGAAAGATAGACATAATGGTGATAAATGGGACTTTTATAAAGCTCATAATTTTGCAATGGAGAATAACAAATTAAAAGAATGGGAATCCAAGTCGTTCATAGAAATAACTCAACTGGCTAATGATATAGCCCGTGAGAAAAATGTGACCTCTAATTCGATTTCAACCAAAAAAAACAATATCATGTCCATGTACTGGGTTAATAATCAAAGATCCCCATAAAGCTCTAGTAAGAAAACAAAAAGGTTGTCGAAATAATAACGTACTGTGTTATGCGTCAATTTATGAATGCCCAGATTCAAAATTGATGTTTACTCACCCGATACCATCCAAAACTGTTTTAGCCGCGCTATATGAAAACTCATACAGTGGTCAAGCTAGTTTGAAAAATGGGCATATTCGCGTGGTCACGCAGAGTAAATTTATTCGAGAGTATTCAAAAATAAAATTTCACGGGAAAAAAATCGTAGAACTCGGTTGTGCGGGTGGTCACCTTTTAGACCAGTTTCGAGGACATGGGAACGAACTTATATGTTTTGAAGGAGACCCCGATTTGCATGGTAGATTCGAAAAAAATTTCATTGATTATGATCTAGCATTTCTAATTCCCACCCTTTTCGATGGAACTTCTTTACCCGAATCATCCGTTGATCTAATCATGTCGTCCCATGTGGTAGAACACATTCCCGATCCATGTACATTTCTTAAGGAAGTCTATAATGCGTTAAAACCTGGTGGATTGATGTTTCATGAAATTCCACAACAGCGGCGTAGGGATGGCCAGCATCCGTTGACGAAAATGCAATTGGGAGAATATCATATGACGTTTTGGACATACGAATCTGTTGATTATATATTCAAGATGAGCGGTTTTGAAAAGATAAGTTTGCAAGTATTCAGCGATCATGATAAGGTTGATACAACGCATAAATCAAAATGGATCCGTGCGCTCTATAGAAAACCAATTAGCAATTAGATTTGTGTATATAAATGTGTTCGAGGTATGTATTATGCTTATATTTGTTGATATCGATGAAACGATTTGTTCTAAATCAATGGACGGTGATTATTCAACCGCATCACCGTGGCCTGATAAAATTGCCAAAGTGAATGCATACTTTGATCAGGGACATACTATCGTTTATTGGACCGCTAGAGGAACAAAAACAGGAATCAACTGGTTTAACATTACACATCAACAACTACGAGATTGGGGGTGCAAATTTCATGAACTACGTATGAATAAACCTGCTTACGATATCATGTTTTGTGATAAAACGCAGAATAGTTTAGTTTAGATCTACATGGGTACGATTATGAAGTACAATATCTTGTTCGATATCTTCCTTTGCAATACTTCCAACGACCTGATCGATATACATGGGTGAAATTCCAGTACCGGGCCCCTTTGTAGTCAGCATATCTCGCGTAATAACAGTGCCTGCAGCAATGGGTACCGCCGAAACAACACTCTTACTGAGCTTTTCGAAACAGGGAATCTCACATTCCAACCGGCGTTTCACGGGAAGGCCCATTGCCGATTCGACCGTTCGAATATATTTCACAACCTTGTTCAAACCATTCGGTTCTAAGGAGGCTGCATGATCACCGCCTTTCATGGTCCGATCCAGCGTAAAATGACGTTCCACAACTTTAGCACCGAGTGCAACCGCTGCAACAGTGGTGGCGATTCCAACCTCGTGACCTGAATACCCAAGTACCGCCTTTGGAAAGGCAGTCGCATAAGTCTTCAAAACATTCAAGTGTATATTTTCAGGAATAGTTGGGTACGTTGACGTGCACTGCATGATTGCAACTTGGGGATTAATTGAAGAAACCAAATCATAGGCACGCAAAACCGTATCCATGTCTGCCATTCCCGTCGATAGCACCATGGGGATACCCTTGGACGCTGCATGGGTAAGTAGTGGGAAATTTGTAAGGTCCGCAGATGCCATTTTCAGAAACGGAACAGGAATAGAACACAGGAAATCTACAGACTCTTCGTCCCATCCGGATGCGGTCATATGAATACCAACCTCCTGGGCATATGCATATAATTCCATAAACTGTTCCTCGCTTAACTCCAAGAAACGTTTGTGCTCACCATATGTGTTTCCGAAAGATCTTGCACTCGTATATGGCCGCTCAAGACCCTCGCGCGTGAGGATTCTATCCACGGTGCGTTTTTGAAACTTAACGCAATCTGCACCTTGTTTCTTAGCCTCAAGAATCAGTTCTTTCGCTATTTTCATTTCACCGTTATGATTAATGCCCGCTTCGGCTATGATATAGCATCTGTCATCGCTAATGATTCCAAGATCTTTGAATGTGGTCATATAAATTAATTTTATGCGTCTTATATACCTGCATATGTTTTTTTTTCATGGTGTACTATATAGATGAACATAAACTATATAAAATAATGGATTGCTGGGCACTCATACCCGCACGTGGTGGGAGTAAAGGCATACCTAGGAAAAATATAAAACACATGAACAATATACCTCTAATATGCTACACAATTCGTCAGGCAAAACAATCTAAACATATTCAACGTGTTATAGTATCTACCGATGACGAAGAGATCGCAAACGTAGCACTTTCTGAAGGAGCCGAAGTACCATTCATAAGACCCGAGGCAATCAGTCGAGATCGTTCGACAGATTTAGAATGTTTCAAACATGCAATACAATGCTGCGGTAGTCCTACGTGGTGGGTACATCTACGGTGCACATATCCAACCAGAAGAACTGAAGATATTGATTTGGCATATGAAATGGTGAAAAATTCATCCTTCACGTCGCTACGAAGCGTTGTTGAACTGGATTTCCCAATACAAAAAACATATTATGTTCAAGGAGACAAATGTATACCAACATTTAGTTCCTACAACGGAATCAACGAACCATTCAACGGTCCTCGCCAACAACTACCTAAGGCATATATTCACAACGGATGCATCGACATTGTTTCATCAGACACAATTATGACACATAATAGCATGTCCGGGTCAAATATATGCGCATTCAAAATGCACAAAAATGCAACTCAAGACATCGACACGTTGGAACAATGGAATGAAGTGGAAAAATATATGTCTAAGAAATAATCATATACATAAATGAAACTACGGCCGTCACCTGCAACGCCACAAAATTAATCCACGTAAACACGTAGTCATTATCGATAATATGCATGCAACTCAACAACGACATCATCACATTCTTAGACGACCCCAGCACACTTGTCGTCAACGGCCCGTTTTCCTGCACACTCCACGTCGAAGAAAACTGAATCAACGCACCTAGACACGCCGACGCGCTCATGAATCCCAAACCAGGCGCCGAAGGTTCCCATGGGTGGTGAAAACTCACACACGCCGCCACTGTCACTTGACACGTGTTGATAATCACCAACACCGTCTCCTTCGACACCGCCTTATCCAACAACGCCTTGGACATAATCGTTGCCGCCGCAGTCAGCACATTATTCATCATCACCAACGTATAACCACGAACCGACGCAGACGAATCATCCGCCGCCACCACCGCCACAGCCATCATCATACAACCCACACATGCCAACACCGACGCAGACTTCTTCTGACCCAAGTAAAGGATTTCCCCCAACAAGGTAAAGCCAATCGACACGCGCCGAAGTGCCGTAAACACCGCCACCGACATATGCGTCGAACCCATCAATCCAAAAAACACATTAGAGGTATTCAACACCGCGAGAAACACTACCCCCCACGTCAAACGCAACTCGATCTTGTCACGGCGAAACAACAACAAAAACAAAAGAAGTACCACACTCTGAGACATCATCAAATACGTGGGAAACAACCCATACGTCGTCATAGCTTGCTTATTCGTGTACATGATTACAGAAGAGCTAAAGAGATACAACAACGCCGACGGAACATGCATATTATACCCGTAAGCATGGCCTAAATACGTTCTCGCACCGACGGACCCTTCCCATGCTTCACCGCATACTCCGTAGACACATACGCACCATCCCCACGCGTCATATGCCACAAAAAATGGTCCACAGGAACTTTCATCGGTAAACGAGACAACAAATAACGCGCTGAGGATGCATTCAACGCGTAGGCAACTGCACCATACACGATACCCTGATTCGTCACCGACTGTATGATCTTATCAAACGACGGCATCACAAACTCTCGCGCGTTTAGATACACCCCATCCGGGTAAAAAGAAACGATAAGCGCGCCCTCAGGTATCCCAACAGGTCCATGCGCAGGCCACAACGCATCGTCCTCAGACACCAAACACCACCACTCACACTCCTCCGCAATACGACGCCACACCGTCACATGACCCTCCGCTACCAAACGAGCACCCAACGGCCATGCTTGCTCACCATACCCCTCGTTATAGATATCCCCCGTCACGTCTGACGCATTCCCCGACACGTAATGCACATTCATCCACGGGCGAGAACGAAACGTACGCTGCGGAACAGACAACACATACGTCTCCCAAACAGGGGTCGGGTCATAATATATCGGTGTCGCCTTGCGCAAATAATGAACCTCGTTCGGTGCAGAATACACATACGGCAAAACAAAATTCATCATGCCGAAATACAACCCCAACACGCCACCAATCAACATCGCTACCACTATATAAATAAACCCGAGAGATGACATCTAGAATACTTTTACACGCGTATATACTAAAAATCCACGTCCATATTAAAGGTTTCCGCCTTACTCTCACCCACGTTCGCCTTCACATACTCCGCCACACGCTTCTCAAAGAAATTCGTCTTACTCTCCAAGGAAATCGCATTCATCCAAGGGAATGGATTCGTACGCGCCTTATGATGCTTCAAACGCGCGTAGGGCAATCCCCCCGGCCCCTTGAGCAACGAGAGCAGGCGATCGGCACAGAAACGCACATACTGGCACATGTTCTGCTCGTTGATACCCTCTAACCGTTTCGGGAGTGCCTCACGCACAAAAGCTTCCTCCAGTGCGACGGCTTCCGTCAACACCTCGTGAACCATTTCTGTGGGTAGAGGATTCTCTAGCAGGTTGTACATTTCAATCGCAAACTCCGCATGAAGAGCCTCGTCACGGGCAATAAGCTCGTTCGAGAACGTCAACCCCGGGCAGAGGTTCCCCTTCGTGCGAAGCCAGTAGATGGAGGCGAAGGAAGCGGAAAACAGGAGCCCCTCGAAGATACAAAAGGCCCAGAGGCGTACCGCGAACGGGCGTCCTGGATCCATAAACTTGCGGGCCCATTCTCCCTTGGCACGTATGGAGGCAATCTGGTTCAGGCCGTCCGTATATCTCGTCGCGCCCTCAGGGACAAACTTATTCAGCATGGTGGCATATGTCTCCGAGTGGATGGTTTCTATGAACGACTGGAGAGCATAAAACGCCTTACATTCGGGTACCGTAACCTCGCCCATGAATTGTTCCATAAGGTTGTCGAGGATCAATAGGTCGGAGGAGGCGAAAAAAGAAATGATGGTCAAAAGGAAATGGCGTGCATCTTCATCAAGGGCGTCGAATCCAGCCTTATCACTGGCGAAATCAATCTCCTCAGTGGTCCATATAACCGCCTGCTGCTTCTTGAATACCTTCCACAGTGAAGGATATTTGATAGGGAGTAGAACGTCTCTCTTGTGGGCGGTGTCTGTGAAGATGCAGGTGTCGCGTAAAAAAAAAGTCATCTTGTGTTGATACAAAAGAGGTGTGGATATAGTCTATTTTTGACAAATTTCTCGAACGAGGGAAACGGATCTTCAAGACCGCAGACCGGCACGTCGACGTCCCGGTCGGACTATTTATGGGTCAGGTTACATAAAAAATGGGAAACCAACCGACCGTATATTATCTCTACGGACGCCTTAAAGATACGGATCGCTGGGAAGGACAGCCTCTACACGCCTTTAAAGAAAAAGCCATGGGGAAATTTAAACATGCCGTCTACTCACAAGGGCTACGTAGAAGATTCCTTGACTACGATAAGATATATCTTTACATGGGAAGAACACGCGTTGCCAAGTGTGAGTTATCAACTAACGACGAAAAGTATCGTACTCTACAGTTAACGTTTTCTACGCGGGAAGCGGCTGCAGAATGGACGGCTTGTCAAGAAACCATATTTGGGACGTCTATTGGATTACTTGAAGTAGAGTTTAAAGCAATTTATCGCGGGGTAGACGGCAACCCACTCGAGTGGAGATATCTATCCTCTCGACCTATCGGGTAGTAATTGTTCACCTGCTTCTATGAAATCCTCCGGTGCGTTGATACATTGCTCTATGAGTGGGGCGTGTATTTTAAAACGTTTTAAACTGCGTAGCAATGCCCAAAGTGTGACCGTAATATTACTCTTACCTCTTGGTAATTTTTTTGCAAATCCATAATCAATTAACCACACTTTATCATTGTGTAAGACGAGGTTTCGAGCATTTCCATCGTTGTGTAAGATCCCACACGCGTCAAGACGTCCCATCAACGCGCATATCATTAACTGCATCGAGTCTGGTAATTCCATACCCCGATACACATCGACCAACAACGCATCCCCACATTCCATCACAATACACTTGGGTTCTTCGTGCACCCCAAAAACACAAGGAGCGACGTTTACTTGAGCCGCCTGCTGTTGAAAAGACGCCTCTCTGCATATACGTGCGAAGGACTTTTTCGGTTTAAAGCGTTTTACAGCGAGCCAGGTACCTCTTTTCGCGCGTACAGGGAATCCACATACGTTGCCTCTGAATCGTTTACGCGCTAGGGTTTTGTAAACGGTGCCTTCTTTTCCCGGACGTCCGACCTGATATCCTTCGTGGTGTGGAAGAAATCCTTGTGACATTTGCAGTATATTTGACTCCATATATACCGAACATCGCGTATATAAAGTCTGCAACATCCTGTAAAATGGACCAAGAACAAGTTATTAAGAACTTGTATGAGAATGTAAAAGAAGATCATGCCATGTCAGAGGAAGAATTTATAAACGCGTTACAGCATCGCCTTGCATGTATGGAACGCTCGAACGGGTATAATTCACAACAAGGGCTTCAGGATTCCGGCTACAATGTGAGAAGTATGGACGGTGCAACCTGTGTATGTGGTGGCGTCATTCGTTTATTTAGAGCGGCGGGCATGATCAATTGTACATCCTGTGGGCAGAGTTATGGTGAAAATTTAGCTACCGGAGATGAGACAGCAAGAAATTTTAAGGACGACGACGGTCAGAAAACAAACAATGGCACCAACGCCGAAATTGTCGATAATTACTTGAGTGATCAATCCAGCACCCTTGTGGATGCGACAGGACGTTCAACCAATATGCGCGTTCAGGATATACTAGCCCTAAAAATACAACAAGCAATGAGACAACATTATATTGATCTGAGACTAGGTGTAAAGGGTGCACAACATCTTCATCACATGGTCGGTATTTTTTGCAGGGACAATAACATCGAACGCTATGACAAGACTGCTATTCGCCTCACATTTGAAGAACTCACACAATGGATCATATATGCCTTACGAGTGAAACACGACCCACGATTGACACAATCACCCGAAGAATGACCGACCAAATCGACGACCCGCGATACATTGCCCTAGGACAGAAACTAAAGCTCCTACCGGCATACATGAATCCTGATGATCTCTCCAAAGACGATAAGGCAATCCTTCGCAAGATACTCAGCAAATGGGACGTGCTCAATGAAATAGGACTCGCATGGGACCGCCTAGACAGTGATGACGATATTGAAACGGACGAAGAGGAATCAGACGACGAGGAGGATTCCATATCTCCATTTGGTTGTCTTTATGAATCGTCCGATGATGAAGAGGAATAATTATGTACAAATATGTATATGACGCGTATTTTTATCGTTAAACTTTGAAATTCTGGTCTTGATCGTGTCAAGTTCACTGTCTGTGGGTGTGCCGACACATAATACGTGTTCAATGTGGTTATAAGACGTTCCCGATTTCTCCAGCTGTTTGACGGTTACGGAACGCGGGTATTCGATGGGTTGATCTACCACCAAAAGATGATTCTCAGACGTTTCCTTGGCATATGCGATGAGCTGGTCAAGTCTTGTGGTACCCGTGTTGTATGCAGACACAACGGTGTTGTAGAGAACTCCCCATCGTCGTGATTGACGATCAAAACAGTAGTTGTAATCTTTGTGCTTGTCGAAAAAAAACTTTTTACAGGTGTTACGGCAGCATGGACACGCGTATGTGGATTCCGTAGCGCGTGTGATGCACTCTTCACAAAAAACATGTCCACAATCGGTCACAATAGACGTCTTGTTCTCTTCATAGCAAATGGGACACGGTTCTTGCAGTCGTTTTTGTATGTTTTGATCTGTCATGTCCTGGAATACGTTTGGAGACCAGCGTTTAGGTTTGAATGTGTGTGCGTACATGTGCAACGGGGCGGCTCGATGATTCCACATGGCCATGCGGCTGTACTTGGATTTCGGTTTCTTGTCTGGTTCAAACGTCTTAAATGCATGGCACAGCAAGTCGTTGATATCATTCATGGGAAATGTTTTCTGATGCACTACGACCGGTGAAAGATGTTTTTGAATGTCACAGGGTGGTGACACGATCATGTCATCTAGTGCGGTCGTATCGAGATGCAAAAGCGAGCGAAAAGCAGTCGTCACACTCGTATGATGTGTACACAACCAAACGAAACGAGCATCGATGGTGCTCAGAAAACGACACTTTTCACGATTCGTCTTGATGAGTTGTGCGTCATCAATAATCAAACGTGACCATGGACCATCACACTCGGGATGATTTTTGTACACGGGCCAGGTAGTTACTACCACGTCTGCGAGTTCATTCCAGGGTGTACAACGTTTCTCCAACCCGTGAACGGTTAATTCCGGTGCAAAACGATTGAAATGATCTAACCAGTGTTGAATACGTTTCTTCTTGGGAACAATGACAACCGTCGAGAGATTTCTTTTTGCGCACAAGAGGGTCATCAACATGGTTTTCCCAGTTCCAATGGGCGAGCTCAGGATGCCTCCAGCGGTTGTGGGAGGTAATCCTTTCACGCACGCACCCCAGTACGAATAAGACCACACAGTACCATTGTCTTGACGAGTGAACCAACCAGGGTAGGCACCTTCTTTTTCAACGCGATTCAGAAATTGAAACGTGTCTACTTGTTCTGCCATAAGAATGTCTGGCACATCCACCGCGTCATAGGGACAGCGCTCCAGTGTCATCGGGAAAACATGCTTGAAAATGTAGGCCAGATAAAATGGCACAAGACCGTGTGATATGTCGTTTTTATTTTTTTTAAACGTCCATTCGGTCAAAGCCAGACGTACTGAGACTGTGCTCTCGTCGTTTGGATCAATCGACACGAGCTGCAGAGGTGCGATACACGCGTTGCGCCAATCTGAAACGCGTTGACGCAT
>Ga0073954_10024365_pt1 | contig 14463 bp, 2 predicted proteins | sample Dee2metaT_7_FD_200765 | JGI IMG/M metagenome (GOLD analysis project Ga0073954, IMG submission 200765) | Marine microbial communities from Southern Atlantic Ocean transect - DeepDOM_E5_S_0.2 metaT (Eukaryote Community Metatranscriptome) | ecosystem: Environmental > Aquatic > Marine > Oceanic ...
GTTTGAAGTATTTCATTTTACGCTTAGGAAAGAGCAAGAAATTTTCACTTCTAGTCTCATTTTTTGTCTTAGTTTTTTCAAGTTGATTCCTATATTCTTGGACGTATAAGTCGTCCCTGCCTTTTTTTTATTTTTTCTTTCTTTAGTTAATGTTAAAAGTTTTGCTTTGACATGTGATTTGAGTGTAAAAATATGGTTCTTGTTAGTCTTATCAGTCTTATATATTTTTAAGAGAGACAATGTCGAGTCATCTCTTCTTTACGCGCTTATAATTATCTCTTAATATTTATAATTTCTCTTAGTAAAAATAATATATATATATATATGTATACATATATATATATTTTTTTTTGGTTTTTTAAGTTAATGACGTGATAGGTAAGAATAACCGGAATCGGTTATTCAGTATGCGTGCATTCATTTACTAGTCCGTGTTACATAATAACGCAGTACCACGTAATGTCCAATGCCTTGGGTTTTTATCTGGTGTACATTTTAAGGTAACGTAGAAAACGAAAAATCGATCAGTTCGCTTAGGATACTTATAACATGGGGCCTCATAGGGTCCTTGGGCCCCAAACATTTCTTTCCTCACTTTCTTCTCTGCTTCTTCTTGATTAGCTGTGACCCATAAGACAGGTAAAGGAACAAACAATTTTTTCGGTTCAGATTCACATAACTGACCTTGATTTTTGTCGAATGCCCCTCCTTCTAAAAATAGACCATGTATGTAAGCACCTTCGTCTGGTTTAGCACGTACTTGTTCAACACGCTCAAATGAGGTCACTTCAGTGTGATAAATGACATCATCCAACGCCCAGTTCTGTTTTCGATGATTACGCGTGACTTCTTGTTTCATTGCTGTTAGCATACCTTGTGGGTTGAAGAAACCTGTAAGCCAGTATGAATTGGGTCTACCACTATTTAACCAGGTTCGATTTTGCTCATCCCGAAGAATTAATGAACTAAACCATAATCCTAAAGTTGGTAATATCCATGAAAATTCATCTCCAGCGACTGTCAAAACCCACATCTGAGGCACTTTTGCATCATACATTGCACTTAATGTATCAGCTAATTCTTCAGACATAACGACTTCTCCCTTAATAGCTAATTGAAGTTGCTGCATCACAAATCGAATCTTGGCGATTACCTTTTGTAAGCGTTGAATCTCTTGATACAAGAAAATATTCAAGGGAATTGCTAATCCACCTAACTTATTTATTTTGGCTTTATATTCATCTTCTCTATAGTCATCTGGAAGCCTTTCTAATAATTCATCACATTTCTCAGATACTATGTCTTCTCTTGATGCTCCTCCTCCACTAGATCCTCCTTTTGGTTGAGTCTCTCCAAGTGTATCAAATAAGGCACCTACCTCTTTCACCCGGAAGGTTAAATCTGCATTAGGATGTAAACCAAAAATTTCAGGGGAATCAATTTCAGGGAAAGTATTTAAATAAGCATGATATTCACCGATATCAGTACCAGTGGCACCAATTTTATAATTGAAGTCGCCCTGAATCTTCAATAAAGGCTTAGCAGGGTTGTAAGTGAAAGAGTCTGAACAGGTATTTTGAGTCAACCATACTTGAGTGTAAGTTTGGAACATTCTTCGATCTAAGTTATCGGTAATTTTTCCACCGTACTGGGCTTCTGAAACCATGTATTGGAAAGTAGGCCAAGAAATATTTCCCGTATATAAATGCTTTTCTAGGAAAAGTATGCATGCAGTTAAGTCTCCATTATTAAATTCGTATGGAATACAGAATCCAAGAGGTCCAAATTTACGCCTTTCTTGTACTGTAGAATGCAAGAAACAGAGGGCAAAGAGCAGCTGCCTCCACATGACTGATTCCACTCTTTCAAGACGATCCTGATCAACCAGAACTGTATAGGATCTTAGAATACCAGCTTTCAGTCCAGCAGGTGGTTCGTTTGTTACCTTAGTTGACATTTGGAGAAGGCCTAATGGAAATTCTTTTGAAGGCAGTGCAGTAATAAATAATCGGAAAGCAGGGTCGATAACATTATCTGCTCTCTTTTTACTGATAAAGTCCTCCATAATAACCATAAGTGGAATACCCAACTCACAATTTTGTAAAAGCACCCAGGTTCCATTTGTCATCGCAAGTTCCATTGCTTTGATAGCTACTGGTTCTTGTCCTTCTCCCAAAGAAATAACAGCTGGAGGTGGAAATTTCTTTTTACGTGCCATGGTTTCAATGGAGTCAGTTGGATCAGCACCAGTTGATAGAAGGAAGATAACAGGAATGTAACTTAACATTTCTTCATAAATTGAATCAATTGTATCGGTTACTGGTTCCACATAACGTGGTCCCATTTGCGCGGTGTTTCGAATGAAATCCTTACAGGATAAAATACATCGATCAGTTCGAAGAGATCTGACCAATAGAAGTTTTAAAAATGGTCCAATTTCAGCTTGCTCTGCCAAACGTTGATCATAGTCTGGAATTGCAATTTGCTCTGGCTCATTATCTTCGTACCATCTTCGCCACATTGCTTCATTAGCAGTCATTTCGTTAGGCAAGTTCATAAAGAACTTATTTGACTGCGATAATTCTATTACGTTTAACCATGACTCGTTTGTCATCCATCCAAAAGGTTTCCTTCGAACACTGTTGATATCTAGAGCTGCCCCACCTCTCAAAAATAATGTCATATCTGCTTGGGTAAGATATTTCGATGTAATTAAAATTTTTAATGTTACAATCAAAAGAAATGTTAACTTGTCGCGCTCATATAGACCTCGATTGATGTATCGGTAAGTCATGTAAGTCAACACATCAATGATATTCACAACTCGTTTCGATGCTAAGCTTGCTTTCTCTGATCTATCCATAGACTCCATAAACAAGACCAAAAACTGATCAAGGGAAGTTTGATACATACAATTTACCAAAGACATCTCCACAATAGAGAAATATAATACAGATCCCCTCTCAGCAACTTTACGGTACTGCTCTCGCTTTTCGTTGATATTTGCTTTGGTTTCGTCAGCAGCTATCAACTTTGCATTCACTTCTGCAGCCTTAGATTTGGTTTCTGCAAGCGTGCCAATTAAAGTTTCATCTTCTAATAATGATCCAGTATTAGAAGTAAGTTTCTGTAAAAGGACAGCATCTAAATGCATTAAGGCCTTTGTATTCGCATTTACTTCTTCCAAGACTTGAGCAAGCTGATCTTCCAAAGCCTTTTGTTCCTTACCGATGACCTTTCCGAGCAATTGGTCCTCCAGACCTAACTGGGTAACAGTGAAATCAACTACAGTCGTTTTAGCCTGTAACTCAGGTGAAAAGTTTGGATTTGGTAAACGTGTGATAAAATACATCATGAACTTTGGATCATAATCCATCATTTTATCTGAAACGTTTACAAAAAGTTTTTTTCCTTTTGAAATCAATTGTTTTTCCATAACAGGGTCTAACATAGGATCAATTTCCTCCTCGACTTGCACAATAAGCAATGCCATACCTTCTGCCATACAATATTCAAGCTTATCTCGGAGTTTTGAGTCCCCAAGAGTGGTCTCCTTCCACATGGGTACGTTATTCTCTTCTCTTTTACGAATCCATTTAAGAGCTTGCCCTTGTGGGTCAATCAAAAGTGGAAATCTCGAAGACCTTGTAACTAGGATACCATTTTGGGTAGATAAATTATCTTGTGGCAAGCCTTGAAGATTCCAATCCCCAATAGTACCAATATCTACCAGGAAAGGAATTATGGTAGAATCATCTAATTTCGGACTTACTGGAACTCCTCTCTCAAAGCAGTCCTTCTTAAATTTGTCATTGATTAAATAAGCTCGGAACTGTTGATTAAATGGGCCTGCATAGGAAACAAATGCACATGCCACAGCACAGTCTCCTACCAAACGATTTTTCTCCGCTGCAAAATTTTGAGAATCTTCGGTCCATCGTACACGCTCACCAGCTAAACCATTAATAAGTTGAGAAGCCTGTGTCATTTTCTTTTGTAACATCATCGCACCGTCTTCAATACGTTTTTTCTCAGCCATCTGAGCATCAAACATAGCTTGCAACTCATTCAATCTAGCAGTACAAGCATCTAATCTCGCTTGAGCTGAAGCTAGTGCCTTATTAGCTGCATCCATCTTAGCTTGGGCAACTGCAAGTGCCTCTAGTTTTGGTTTAACAATTTTGGAGGCTTCGTGGTAAAATTTCATCATTCTCACCCAATTACAGAGTCCCCGAGCAGCATTAGAAGCCTTCTGGGCAACATCAGGGTTGAAATCTTCTATATCCATATATGGTAAAATAAATTCGATAGTTTCCTCGTTCATTTTATCTTTTCCGTTCACTCCAAATTCCACCACATTATTCAAGAAATTACTATCACCCATTACTTGCTGTGCATAAGGCACAAAAGAGGATTCTATGAAAGGGATAGTCTTCTTATTGATATTGTATTCAGTTGGGGTTGGTTTAAGAGGATTCAAAGGTTTCATAAACAAAATAAGCACACCGTCAAAAATTAACTTAATAATGTCAGGAGGTTTTGGTAACTTCTTAATTTCCTGGATATCACCTGGCTTAATGGATTTGATAGCCTTTTCTGCTTCGTCTACATAAGGCTGAGCTTTAGCAAGATCCTTTTCACAGTCAGCCTTATCAGCAGCAATGCGTGCAGCTTCAGCTTCACAGTCATTTTTAATACCTTGAACAATATCTCCCTCTTTTTTAGCTTCAGCAGCATTAATCTCTAAGTTTCCAAGCATTTTATTTGTCTCTTCCGTGGCTACTGCAAGCTTGACTTGTTCATCCGCAAGAACAAGTTTCATTTCTTCCACATCAGCTGCCCCTTGAATCAATTTGGTTAATCCGAGATTAACTTGTTTCTCTTTAATTACCAACTCATTTAACTTGTTTGTATACATTCCTTTAAAATTCGAAATAAATGACAAGTAAGACTTAGGAGTTTGATACACAATTCGTCGCATAGATATAAAATATTCTTCACAAACATCTGTTACCATTTTGTGAACACTTCCCATGTGCTCCATCAATTTGATTTTTTCATCAGGAGTGCATTCAATAGGATAATCAGAAATGATTCCCTTAGATACATCAACAAGAGCTTCCTTTGGCCAAGGTAAAAACCAATCAATAGTTGGACCAGAAATCAATCCAGGAAATTTTCGTGCTCGAATAGGGAATTTAGGATTCAGAGGAGACATACAAAGAACTAAATGAAGATTGTCTCTAACTAGATCGATGAAATATTGCTTCATATTGTCTTGAGTTTCTTCCATACCAGGACGATCCTTCAAAAAGGCATTACGAAGATCTGCCGTCATAGCCATGTATTCTTCTTTCAAGAACAGTCCTGGTACCTCACCTGTCATCAAAATCGAGTTAATCAACTCCAAAAACACGTCATCTTTGATCTCAGATTCTGTAAATAAAAATGTCGTTCTTTTACGTTGATGACCAGCTGAAATGTACAAGAACTTCAGGTCTTCTAGAAGAGCATTTAAGTTATACGTTTTCGTCAAGGTAATTTGGAAATTAACCGAACGAGAAATATATGACGTTAAACGGGTTAAAGATTGCTTTCCAGACCCCCCAACTCCCACAAGCAATGCTGACCCTCTTGGCATTTCCAATAGTCGATTGATTCTCAATAAATGTCGGAGAGCATCATCGAACAACACAAGTTCCATTTTCTTTGAAGGAAATTCTTCATTGTATTTTCCAAGAAACATTTCCACTCTTTCTCGAATCTGTGCTAAAGTACCTCCAGGTTCATAAACTTTAGGTGCTTCCTCAATCATAACACCATCTTCATCATAGATATCATCACGTAAGAAATTTACCATAAATATTTCATTCTGTAACTCATCAACAAGATCAGGAGTAAAGAACTTTTCCAATGTATTTTGCATGAACTTTTTGTAAGTACTCTTATCTTTATCGTTTGTTAATTTATCACAGAAAACACGCGCACACTCATGTTTCCAAACTGCCAACATTATTCCACCAGGTGAAAAATTGATTTTTTTCTCTTCAGCCCGTAATCCACCACGGGATTTAAAGGTGTCTTTAGGAGTAAAAAGAACTCCTTGAAACACACGAGAAAGCTCACGCATGTTGAAAATATAATGAAATTTAGCAGGAGTAGGAAGCATTCTATCCTTCATCACTTTCCATAGGTCAATAGTTGCTCTCGTAAGCACATTTACCACGTTTAGAACATCTTGGTCCCATTCGGAAGCTGGAAATCGTCCAGCCAACATCTGTCCATAGATATCATTAATAGATGTAATAGAAGGTAAAACTAAGTTAAACATGTAAAAATTTTTCTTTAGGCGATTAGGAATATCATTTTTACCTCCACCTGGATGACCCATAGCTCCAATATATTGTAAATCCTCACAATTTTTGAAATCTCCTCTTTTATCTTTATCTAGGAAAGGAAAGCCACCTGTCTCGACCACTAATCGTACCATTTCTAGAGTAGGTTGATCTCCCCATTTATTCATTTCAGGCATCGACAAATCGTCAATAAAGAAAGTCATTTTTTTACCATTTGGGGGACCAAATGATTTACCACCTCGCTTATCTAATTCAACTTCAATTGCATTTTGACACATGAAGGGAGTGGTTGCGGATGAAAAGTTTATTCTTTTTATCAACATAAATTCTGGGTCACACTCTTTAAGAAACATTAAGTTGGTGGACGTTTTGGCAGTACCTTCAGCCCCTACGGCAAGTACTGGCTTCTTCTGTTTGTGAAGATTTTTGATCAAAAACATTGCTCGAGTAGAATCCATGGTAGGAACGAGTAAATTTGAAAAATCCAAATTGTCCCCTTGTGGATATGTCCACAATGGTGGTCTCCAAAGTTCCCACTCTCCAGATTTATTGATAAAATATTCATAGATAGTTTCTTCTGCACCACACTCAGGTAAACATTTTCCTGTGTCTTTTTGGCGTAACCATTCAAACAGACGTAAACGATCTTCCTGTTCTAATAAACCACCAACAGTCCAGACTAAAGAGTACAGAAATACTTTTTCTAAGAGAGAGGTAAAATTTTCGCTTCCAGAAACCTCTAAATCCACTCCATCATCTTCAACATTAGTTAATCCAGCGAAAAGATTACATAGAGATAAAATCATTGCGACTCGCTGCGCAGGTAATACAAATGCACAATTTCTATTTAGAAAGTCGAAACAGATTCCAACATTGGTTGGGGTATTCTCTCCGAGCCATTTTTCCTTCATCTCACGCAAGATTTCTTGTTCTTTCTCCGGTCTTTTTCGGACCCATGCTTCATAGACAGGGGCCCAATCCAAATCTGTATCAGAAACATAAATGATACCAGCTCGAGATACTGTAGCAGGAGAAGCATTAATTAATGTTTCAACTTCAAACATAATCTTGACATTGTCCGTCATTGGAATACGATCACCATTTGCTAAGGTAAGCAAACGATTGTCATCCAAAACAGTATTTAGATCTTCAATCCAAATAGCGTCTACAGGACCGTCAGCAATAATCCACATATTATATGGATTATTTTTGTTATTAAATTTTGCCCACATTGCAGCAAAAACTCCAGTTGTCCATTCTCCTGACAGAACGTCGACCTCTCCGTACATTTCAGGGGCTCTTAAAGCCTTCGGGTTAAACCTTTGCATACGGTGTTGTTTTCCGGTGTTTTCAGTCAAAGCTCCAGAAAGGCAATCGAATATTTTGGTTTTACCGGAACCTGCTGATCCAACAAGCATAATACCATGCCGTACTCTAGTAGTTTCGTAAAACTGGACTACCTTGGATGTCCAGCCATCGTGTTGAACAAGTTGATGTTGTACAATTTGTTTTCGTAGACACTCTTCTACATCGGGATATTCACCTTTAGGAGGAGGGGGGATAGCAGGGAAAAGGTCGGCTAATAAAGACAAAAATAAAGGTACATCTTGAGCGACCAATTTTGACAAGTTCATATCCCTCAACGTTCGATATATAAGGAAAGATTCAGATTTTTCAATGTTGTCTCGTTTGGTTTGACCAGCAGTTCTAAGAACAGCTAAGATGTTACGTAAACCCCAATCATAATGCTTTTGGGCAGATAATTGTTCTTTACACGTATTATAAAGCACGAAGAACTTCACCGAAAGTGGTTCGTACTCAATGTATCCAACAGAGCATAGTTTCACTTTTTTAATAATTTGGAAATCAGGAACCATCATTGCGACTCCACGGAACAGCGCTTTCAGATTCTCAGGCAATTCCTGACGACCAGCATAACCAGGGTTCATCGTAATAAAGAAACCACATGCAGGAAGAAGTTTGACATCTTGATCATCTCCAGGAAATTGGAAATATTCGGCTCCAGCCTTTTTAGCATTTTGAATTGCCAAAACCTGTTGTGCTACCACAGAGAGTACAGGTAAAAGAATACGATTGAATTCATCAAAACAACCCCAGAGACCAGACTGACACAATCCTTTGAAAATTTTAGCACAATCTGTATACTTCTGTTGATCAGTACAGTTTGTAACAACCACAAATATACCTAACGTACGACCTAAGTCCTTAACGGTTTCAGTTTTACCAGTTCCAGCAGGGCCTGCAGGTGCTCCACCAAAGTACATTCCCAATGCCTGGGCAAGAGTAATGTAACACCTGTCAGTCAGAGGTGTAATTACTAGACGCTCCTTCGATCCTAAATATTCATACTGATAAGAAAAATCGACATCCGTAATCGATATAAGACAAGAGCCCTCAGCATTACACTCATCTTTCATGTTTGGTCTCCAAAAGAAACGAGCCTGTTTCAACCATTCAAAATCATTTGGATCTTTGACTTTCATCTTGCATAAATCATCCATAACGTCACGTTGATGGACATGAATTGTAACCAAAGTTTCGATTTTTCTACGATTAGTTTTTGCACCTAAATCTTGTAAACACCAACTAGACATTTCGGTCAATACAGCGAGCTGCTTTGCATTAGTTTGCTGCATAATAGTTTTTTTCACTCTCGCACCTTCAAGAGCTGTCTGTACATCGTTCGACCATAACATTTGAATACCTAGTAAAGCAAACTGAGCTATCGTACTGTCGACAAAATTCCGTAAACCATCTACAGTAGTTTTCGTATCCCCTCCGATAGCAGCAACATCGCTTGCACATACACGACAAAGATCTTTCATTGTTACTTGTTGCTTTTTCAATAATTCCATAAGCCAATCTTCAATATTTCCAACAGCTTTCACCGGTGTTGAGAATGGTATACGTTGACCATCTCCGTTCATTACCTCAATGATAGTTTTGTCTTTACGATTATGATCAACGTATTCAATAGCATCAAAAACTTTTTCATAATGATCGTTCATTGATAAAGGATCTGAACCTTGTGAGAGAATGATTAGAAGACCTGGATTCGAGACAAAAAAGAAACGAGGAAACTTATTTCTCTTCTGCTCAAGATATCCTTCCAAAGATTTCTGGCATTTCTCTAATTCGGAGTACATGACTGGCAAAGATGCCTTCAAAACTTCATTTTTACAAGCTTCGACGGCATTTAAAGTCGCATAAGCATTCCCCATACACTTTTGCCAATCCTTATCGATTTTAGAGAATTTTTTAGCCTCTGCGGGCATTTGCTTTGCAATATCTCCTCCAGTAAATACCGACTCAAGCGAACACCACATCATCTGAACTTTAACCCATCTCTCAAGTGTTTCAGAAGCATCAGAAAGTTCAGCTAACATTTCTTGTGCTTCAGCTTTGAATGGAGCAACATGTCTTTGAGTCAACATTTGTTGGAGCTTCATTTGAGACTCCTCTAATTCTTCCATTACCCCGACGGTCCCCTTCAGAATTTGGATACCACGTCCTTTCCATTCCATGAAACTAAATTCACGTTCTTCCCATAAATCTTTAATTTCATCCATTTCTCTACGGATTTTCATTTGCTTGTCAGCTCCATCTGTAACTTCTTCGATATCTTCTTTGAATGTAGTCATACCAATATCGAGGAGATCGGCGAGAGGCAACGATCCTGGGAAGCCTTCTTCTACAATTAATTTTGGTTCTTCTTTTTCTCCATTCGGTTTCTCAGGCGTACAGATATCAACTACCTCTTCCCAATGTCTAAGTTGTATAGAAGGTTTAGTTAACTCCTCTAGAAGAGGAATAAGTAACTGAAAGTCTTCAACCTTGTCCCTTAATTCTTTATAAGCTTGCCATTCACGTAAGCGACCAGGCAATTTCTTGCATCTAAGAGCAAAGTTTTCTATTTTCTCAGACATATCAGCCATGTTTTCAACTACCTCATCCCAACTAAAATTACCCCAAGTATCCAAGTTTTCAAGAACATCCGTGTACAAACCATATAATTGATCTGATAATCGTATTTCTTTCTCAGTTTGGACTAGGTCAGGATAGTTAGACTTTTCAAGTTGAAAAATTTCTTCCCCAACAGCGTAAAGTTTAAACTTTCGGTCACGAATCTTGTACTCCTCTTTGAAGCGATTTAAACGCTCAACGGCAACCATGGGTTCAATTCCTTGTACCATAGGACCATTGTTAAGAAAATCCTTTCGAAAGCATTTGACATCTTCTTGGAAGACACGAACATCACGTATCAAGGTCCGTTTAAATTTTGCTTGCCTGCTGGCCAACTCAGATGTTTTTATTTCGCTTTGTTTCACTAATTTTTTCCAATTTGTGATAAGAACTACTTTTTTATCAATTTCCTCTTTATCCATAAAACCTGTTGGCAAGAAAAATTCTAACATTTGATACATTGACATAATTGGACCGATTTCGTTATTGATACCAGACTCTTTTGTCCTAACTTCCTTCAGCAAAGTCATCATATAATCCAAAGACTCTAAATCATAAACATCCCGACACAACCTACCATGAGTTACACGAATGTATTCCGATATTTTTTCGAGTTCATCTTTTGCTCGGCTATGTAATCTGTCAGAATAGCGAACCTTCCATTGCGCACATTCGCCCTGAAAAGATGATTTAATATCAGCTGTCTTTAGTGAAAGGGCACCGATACATTGAATATCAGGAATAGCAGCGATTTCGCTTTCTATTTGACCAAAGTAATTAAGTTTTTCACGATAGTCATCTAAAGACGGTTCCGATTTCACAAAAGTGTCGTATGCTTTATCTTTATCCTCTCTCCAAAGCCAGTCGTAATCATTAAATGAATTCAAGAAAACATCAACACTGTTTCGAATACCTTGGATGCATCCTGTAAGAAGCAAAGCTACACGAACAATTTCTATATCTTTAGTAACACGCTCAAAAAAGGTAGGTCTCTCCGCACCTGGAATTATATCTCTAGGACTACCTGCCCAATCATGTACTTTCAAAAAGCAACGTAAAACAGCCTGAGCAGACTTGTTGATACAATCTTGTATATCATCTAAACTAGGCTGTAGGAGAACTTTTGGAGGCGAAATATGGACCGATACTTCAAAAAAGGGTTTAACAAACAATTGAGTTACGGATCCAGAACGAGAGGCAATTCGTTTCTTCAACGTGTTCATTGAATTTTTTGCACAATGCAAAAGGGCTTGATACATAAAATGATTATAGTGTTTTTTCAGCTTAAAGATTTCCTCATCACTTACTGGGTCAACACTGTTTTGGTCCAAATCAAAGGCCCGGATTACCTTAATCAAATCATCCACAGCATATTCAATTTCCGTATTTTTACCTGCCAATAAGGTTGATTGACTGATGATATGTCTCTCTTGACTTTTCACAAAATCCTCTACTGTAAAAGAGGCCCCCTCCGGCAAATCTACCAGGAGCGTACTTGATACGACTTTGAGAGCCTTCTCGATCCTATTTTCAATAATATCGTTAACATTTGTTACAAGCTCTTCTAATTTTTGAAGACCATTTTTGACATTAGAGATGTAAGATTCAATATTCATTGATGTCCAGGTCAAAGTAGTCATTCCTGGTCTTAACTTATGATCCATATTTTTGAACTGTGGTCTCAAAACTACAGCAGTAACAGGAATAACACGAGTAATAACACGATCATATTCCATCAAAGCCCAATGTAATTCATTATAATAAAATTTAAATTTTTCTTCTTGGAAAAGAGCAATTTTGGCAGCTTCAGGAATTGGAATTCCCATGCGATCCAAGCATTTAGCTTCTCGAATTAATTGGACAATTTCCTGGTCAAAGTTAACGTATAATTTTTTATCATCTGGATGCCTAATAATTAAAGTTGCTTGTAAGCCTGCTTTTGCTTGCTCAATAGATTGTTCCCATGCTTGAAACCATAGATATTCAAAAGCAACTAGAGTTCTAGCAAGTTTATTATACATTCGAATTATTCTTTTCGCAGAGGCATCTTTTGGGGATAGTACATTTTGATTTCTTTCAAATTGCTTCATAGGTTCAACAATACGCTTAAATAAATGACGGGCCCACGTGATATTTCCTGCGACTGGCGGTAAATTTCGGGGAATAGGAGGTGACAACTTTTGACTTTCATATAACTTTTGAACTGATTCGAGCTCCATTCCATAATTTTGAAAAATAATGTTCAATTTTGAGTCCAGGTCTGACTTCAATGATTCACGTTGAAGTATAGATTGAAATTTACGCAATAAATTCAATGAGTGTTCAATCGAAGAGATATTTTCAAAACTTTGGTTAATAAATAGCTGCAATTCTCCTTCTAGGTCACTTATGTTCACATTAAATTCACAATATGAATGATCAAACTTATTATTATGATAATCTAACAAGTCGAGTCTCTTCAGACGAAAATCTTTCTTGATTTTTTCAAATTTGTCGATTAAGTCTTCCATTCCCTCTAACTTATTTTGACTTAACGAATTAAATTGGTCAATGGTGGAGAACATATCAATCAATTTAATGATACGGCGACAGAAAAGATCAAACTTTCCAAAATCTGCTCTGGTGTGAAGTCGAACTGCTTTCCTCTTGGCATTTGCTGTAATTTTTTTTTAGTTAGCTTGTATTGTTCTTGATATGCATCATTCAACTTCAAACAAGATTCTAATTGCCGGACCAATTGTTGAGGTTTTTCATCCCAAAGAGCATCTGGTGATTCTCCACCAGTAATGCAATTTCTACAATTTTTTATCATTTGATCAGTGATCTTCTGAAATAAATTTGTCATCTTTTCTCTCGTGTTATAGTAACGAGCGATGGTATGAATCATTTTTATAGAGTTCATTAAGGCTGGTAAAGTATCTACTATAACAGAAGGAGTTCCAGTGTATAGAGGCTCAATAAATCTTTCTAACGTAAAAAGATACTTTACGTTATCCTTTGCCTCATTTTGTTCCTCGGTAATTTGAATATCGATTTGTGTCCATTTCTTTAAAAGTAATGATATGTTACTATTACTAGAGTCAGTTTTATTTGTTGCTTTCTGTAAAAAATCTTTCACTCTGATACAGTCAAGTCTATTTTTACATTCACTAGCTGAAGTCAATCTTTGCATTCGATTTCTCCAATATTCGAGCTCACCTTTTGGCCCTTCATCTTGAATAGGCTCAGCTTGTTTTGGATCCTTGTAATTAGAAATTTCGGAACACCATTTTTCTAGAAGACCTTCAAAGTAGCTTTTCATAGCATCGTTTTTTGGTACAACTGCCGGTAATGGTTGAGGTAATTTATTAAGTTCATCTGACCATTTTGGATCTATTGGGGTTAGTTCTAATCCACCAGCTAAAGACTTTAAAGCTTCCACCAAATTATAAATGAAATGATCCATTTCGCCCAAGAAATCATTTTTTTGCTCATCATCGACTTTTCCCCAATCACCGCATGCTTCAATCATTGGCTTGTAGACATTGCTTAAAAGACTCTCGATACTCGATAATGGGTGGCCACTTAATTCACCAAACAAAAGATCCCCTTGATCAGGTTCCTTATCTTCAGATAATTGTTCATTTGGTGAAACATTTCTTACAAAGTAACAGCATTTTCGACTCAAAGCTTCACTTTCCCCTTCACTTAGGAATAATGTCGACGGTTCTTTCTTATTTCCGAAAGAGACGTTGCCATTGTCTCCTGAGGTTATTGGCTGATAGTAAACAAAAAGCCTAGTGAGTCCATTTGGCTTGAATAAATCGCGAAATTTTCTATTATTCTCATCCTGTCGAATAAAGCTTTGTACGTTCTCATCAGTAATTTCGGGTGCGAAAGATTCAAGAATCTTCGATGCACACCAGCGATGACGAACCGATAAAGCCATATCTGGATATTAAATTTCGAATCGAAACTTTTTTATTAATTCCGAAGATTAAAAAGAGAAGGGAAGATAGAAAATATTTAGTTCTTTACAATTTGTAAGCAATGTAAAGAGTAAAAGATCTTTTCTCTGTTATCCCCTTTGTCTTGATAACCTTTACGGTTTGTTGTTTTATTGATTTGTTTTGTTTTGTTTTGT
>Ga0073954_10045933_pt1 | contig 13948 bp, 8 predicted proteins | sample Dee2metaT_7_FD_200765 | JGI IMG/M metagenome (GOLD analysis project Ga0073954, IMG submission 200765) | Marine microbial communities from Southern Atlantic Ocean transect - DeepDOM_E5_S_0.2 metaT (Eukaryote Community Metatranscriptome) | ecosystem: Environmental > Aquatic > Marine > Oceanic ...
GTTGGCAGATATGGCACGGGCGGGCGAAGTATTGACCGAAACTGTGGTGGAACCGCAAGTATGCTTTTTTTGTGACTCGAATATTTGTAATTTAGCAAATCACGAGGAATGGAAAGCCTACCCGGTTGTTATAGTGGAATGTACGGGCGCGGATATGAATGCGCCTTACCGTGAGAATCATACGCGTCTACGCGAGTTGCAGCCTTTCATAGATGCGTATCCTGATAAACAATGGGTGTTGATTCATACATCGAACGCGTTTAGAGTACCGAGTAATAGTATGTTTATGTAATTGTTATAGCACAGCACGTATCTCAAAATGATACGTGTAGCCATTATTCTCAAAAACCCGTGAACGATATACGGGACGCGACGGTGGAAGATATATTTTTAACGCGTTTGTCGCGTGTATTTTCACATGCACGCGTGTTAGTACAATGGTGTGAATACGCTTGGCGCAAAACGCTTCATCGAGGACCGCTTTCCCGCCAATCCAATAGGCATTCTTGGGGATTTCTTCAGGCATCTGAGCAGTCTCAACATTGTCAATGTTCGCTGTATGTGTTAAAACGATATTCCTACGCCCGGGAAGAGGTCTGAAACGCCTTGGAAGCGATTCCCACGTGCGTCGACCCATAACACACGTACCGCCCCACGTATTTGCTTTGAAAAATTGCAAGTCGTGGGGTATATGCCAGGGAAGTTTGTTATCAACTGCAAATACATTATTCGTAGATAGTGCGAGTACTGCTGTCATGTGTTGCCAAGTAAACGGTCTAACAAATCATCGGTCTTCTGAGGTTCGTTAGGTCTCTGTCTCACATTGCGAGGAGGGACGTCATAATAATCGTCATCATTCATCTCAAATTGCCCACGTCGTTTATTGGGACGACGTTTCGCTCTCTGCCAAATCGAATACTCCTCCCGATAATTCCCATACGCCATATCCCATGATTTTTTCGCCGTCTCGAGTGTTCTGAACACCGCATATTTGTATCGGTCACGTATGGACGCGTATACCTCGTCGATGGGTTTCATTTGTTCGAGATAGCGCTCGATGAGTTTGCGCGTGTATTTATTTCGAATGTCGGCTTGGACATTGTCGGGGTCCTCATTTTCTTCGAGTGCCATTTGTAGACGTTGGGATTGGCTCACGATATCCCGTATTTTATCATCGTTTCTGGCCCACGGCACATCCTCGTTGTTAAGAATGCGCGACACGATGTAAGAGCGATACTTTCGTTTGCGCGAGGTACTCACTGTCAAGTCCCGTGGCAATTTTTGCAGCGTAAAGAGCCTTTCATACCACATATCGCGATAGATTTCGCGTATCTCTCTTGGTATGAGCCCCTTACCAGGAGCGGGGAATGTTTCAGCATTTAGAACCCGGCTAATCATTTGCCTCTGAACATCTTCGGGCTCTGACACAACAGATTGTAACATTTCTTTCTGCTCATCCAGTATTAACTGGGCTTCAGTTTTTGCCGCTTGAATCTCAGCGAATGACTTGTAGTCGGCGAGAGAGTCCCGAATACGATTTCTCGCCTTGTCGGAGAATCGAAACTCCGCAAAACGTTTTTGAGCACGGTCCACATTGAAAAAGTCCGAGTCATGTGCGTCGATGAATGCATTTATTTCACGCGTTGCCGTATCGTCCTGAAGATAGACAGACCATAACCATTTGAGCCGAGCAATCAATCCCTGACACCATATCGATTCAATGCCTAAATCATTTATCAAATGTCTGGCAGCGTGCTCAAATGGCTGAGTAAGGTATTTCAAATGCTCTGGTAGCATGGCACGGAATAATACTTCAATGTCGACACCCGATGGATAGTCGTACATGGGAGGCGTGGTATGGTCGTTGGATATCATAGTCATACCTGCCATGTCAGGATTGCTTCGTGTGGGTGTATCGGAATTTTCCCAACCAAATATATTCAATTCTTTACAGGCCGTATAGAGACAAGCCTTGCAAATCTGTTTTTTTTCTTTTCTCAAATTTGACAACATTTCGTCCTGTGCATTAGAAGACATCCCATGAAAGTTCATGAGAAAATGGTACAGAAAACGCTGTAGATGAAAGCGGGCATATTTGCGGCCAATCATAAAATTCACGGTGCACATACGAATCAACGCATCGTGAAATTCTCGGTGTATTTGACCTTCTATCGTTGTAGACACAGGTGTAAAATCCGCATCATTCTTGTACAACATATTCGCGTTTTGACTGTTGATAATGCGCATCCAAGGAGCATAGTCATGTGGGTTGACTTCATCTACCAAATTCTTGGAGAGAGCAAAATTGCCCTCGTTGAGATTGGGATTGTCCTTTTGTGCGTCACAGAGGCGTTCGTCTTCGGGGTCCCATATAGACCACAGTATACCACCTGTTCTACTGCAGTAATATTGGTCTCCTCCACGAACGCGTCTCATCTTGATACACTCCTTAAAGTTACCATGGGACGGTGGATTGGGTGGTACCGGTAGACCTTGTTTCTTCTTGGCATTATACTGCTTCAATTCATATTCGTACCTTTTCAGGCAGATTTCGCATATTCCCTCGAGTGAGTCTTCAAACACCCGTCGGTCATATCCTTGTACATCGTTAGCACGTTCTCGGACACGCGCAGCTCGTTCGTTCAGTATGCGCAACCGTGCATTTCTGTCTTCCTCAGCATAGCCTTCCAAAAGACTCAGTGCACGGTTGAAAGCGGCCCGATTACCCGCCTCGTTGATGAAACGGTTTTTCAACGCCTTTAATCTCTGTTCGATAGACGCGTTACACATTTGTATATAACGCCCGGATCTTTATATACTCACTTGTTTTGAAAGAATGAGTCCACGCGTTGGGGAAGCAGTGATTGTAGGGATAAATTAATTAGTAGCTCTGTAAAATATATGAGGCATATACAAGTACTTATCTTCCATTCTTGGATGTTCATACTCTTTCATTTTTTCCAGTATACCATGTCTACGGCCACTTGGGATACGGGCGTTGAATAAATCTTCTGACGATATGTCATCTAGTCTAGGCGCTACCGCAAAGTCATTTGCCAACCACACCGGAGACCATTCATAGTTGTCTCTATGCGTTATATAACGCGTTGTATCCTTTATTCGAGCGTGACTTAGTAATGTTTCTTTCACATCTTCTTTGTTTTTAAAATGTGTTGGAATAAATTCAGCGGCGTCTGGCGTTTTTTTTAACGCGTCGAGAGTGATATTTTTGGACGCGTTTAAACAATGCTCTAGATTCATAGGATGACAAGCGACCGCATATTTTTGATACAGCCAATCGGAACGTACATCTTCTGGTAATTCGCGAAATGTGCGTGGCATTTTTCGTAACTGCCGATAAATATCCATGGAATACGTGTACATCATATCTTTATATACGTGTTTAATATAAACTGAATGGGTCTTTGAATTCGCCGAGTCGACGCTTTATTCCTCTCTCTTTCTTCTTACGAAATTGTTCATATGCATTCCTGTACTTTGTTTCTCTGCAGTCCTCGTTGCTATTATATAGGCTCACAAACAGTGCGTGTTTATACCTTTCTCGTATACTTTCAAACACTTTTCCAATAAATTTTCTCTCAGAGACATATTTTTTGATGAGCGCTTTTATATATGATTCTTTGATGTCAGGATTCATTTCTTCGGGGTTGGTATCTCTGTTCAACGCGTCGTGTATAATTTGTTTTTTCTCTAATTTATTTAGAGTCGTAGTATCATTGACCCAATCAGCGGCCCGACCAGTGAGTATCTGAGTTATGATATAATCTCTATAGCGTTTTTTCCATTTTGGTACGCTTATAGATTCTGGCGATATTTCCGATTTGAATAAATGCTCTTTCCACATCTGAGCATATGTATTATAAGCTTGCCCCATTTTTCTGTTAGGTATAAATGGATTTCTCTCCAGGATGTCGCGAATGACGCGTTCTCGTCGTGATGGGATTGCGTCATGAATGCGTACAATGTCTTGTTGCTCTCTTTCATACTCTCTTTCTGCATCCGTTAATGGTGCCGTATTTTTCGTTTCACCGGCATATACTTCAATAACGGGCGATTGATATCCTCTATTGTGTAGAAAATTGCCAATTTCTTCCCGGGCTGCATGGCTAAAACGGAACGCTGCAAATTGCTGTGTGAAATTGGTTACATCGCTTATATGCATATTAATGAAATCTGTTATTTCGCTCTGTGCATTATGATTGAATCCCACGTATAAAGACCATAGCCATTTTAGTCGTTCAGCAAGCCCGCCATACCATATGTATTGAATGTCTAGGTCCTGTATCAGATGGTATTGTGCATGTTTTGGTTGACCATTGAGATAATGTAAGTGGTCTGGAAGCATCGCAAGAAGAAACTTTTCAAAAGGCTGATTGATATCATAATCATACATGGGTGGCAATGTGTATGGGTTGGCACTGATGATACTGCCTTTTTTTATCATTCCAATCCCCGTGTTATTGGAAAATTCCCATCCAAAAATATTCAACTCTTCGCACGTTTTATAAATACATGCCTTACAAATATTATTTTTTTGCGCAAGAATATCCCCAAGTATATCTTCCATATTAGTCTGAGGAACTTTCAAAGAGTGATATAGAAACCGTTGTAAATGAAAACGAGCATACTTTTCACCTACATCTGGGTGCACATACTCAACTTCTTCCAGCTCACGATGAAATTCTCTGTGAGCATTTAATTCTGGTGTTGTGTACGCAGGAGTCCCATCTTCACGGTACACCATATTGGCTTTCTGCATGTTGATGATGTTCATCCACGGCGGGTATTCATGCATTCGCACGCGGTCTACTTTGCCCATTTGCAAGAGTGTGGCATCATCTGCTTTTTCATTCTCTTGTTGTCGTAGATACAGTGGTTTTATATCGGGTTCATCCTCATACCATAAAGTCGCATTGGTTTTATCGCAATAATATCTAGTACGACCATGGTCATCTTCACACTGAATGCATGATTTGTTTTTGTGTTTTTTACACTCGGATGGCAATCCTTGTTCGAAAATTTTTCTTTTCCACGCTTCTGGATTTTCTTCACGTCTGGCGGCATTTCTAGCACGCTTTCTTGCATTTTCTTCTTGCGTTTTCATGTCTGCCTGTTCATATCGGGTGAGCAGATTACACGACTGTACAAATCCCGGGGATTTATAACGGTTGTATAACGTTTGTAGTTTTGCGGCAATCATTTTGTAGTCTGTTCCAGGATCTTTAAATATATACTTGTTTAGGAATAAACAGTCTTGACGTATTAGTAACGTGTTGTTTTTACTATCAATACTCCTACAGATATATGTAAAAACCCTAATCATATTATCTAAAACGCGTTCATGCCCGTTATTTCACGTCCTATAATCAATCCATGCACGTGTGCCGTACCTTCATACGTGTGTACCGCCTCGAGATTCGCCATATGACGCATCACATCATACTCTTCTGAAATACCATTCGCACCCATCAACTCGCGTGCTCGACGCGCCACATCCAACGCCACCAGGGTCGAGTTACGTTTCAACAGTGACACGCCCACCGCATTCGTCTCATCCGCCAGAATACAAGCCGCCCACGCCGTAGAAAGTTTTGTTGACATGTGCGCCATACTTTCCTGCACCAGCTGCTTGGAACCCAAGGGCTGCCGAAAAGCCGTCCGGTCTATTACAAAATTTCGCGCACGCTCGAAACAATCCGCCGCCGCGCCTAGCGCACCCCATGATATACCGTACCGCGCACCAGATAATATGGAGAGTGGCGTAGATAATCCCGGCGTGTGCTCTAATGCATATGGCGTTTTCACATTATCCAGAAACACGTTGCCCGTTGCCGATGTACGCATAGCAAGCTTTCCTTTTATGGCTGTAGCAGTTACTCCGGGCGTGTCGGCAGGTACCCAAAAGCCTCGAATACCATCGTCTGTACGCGCCCAAATAAGAAATAGGTCGGCGATGGGAGCATTTGTTATCCATGCCTTGGACCCATTTAACACCCACTGACCGCATTCGTAGCGCGCCGTCGTGTACATAGACCCGGGGTCCGACCCGGAATGCGATTCGGAAAGGCCAAATGCACCTATCATCTCGCCCGCGCTCAACTTATCCAACCACATACGCTGCTGACCCTCGGTCCCATATTTTTTCAAGGGGCGCAAGATAAGCGATGTCTGAACACTCAACATGCTACGATAACCACTATCTACACGTTCAATTTCACGGCAAGCTGCACCGTACACATGATAACCCATGTCGTCACATCCTAATAGACCCACGTCCCCCATGGCGCGTAACGGACTAGAAGACATATTTTCCGAGATAAAATCATCTCGAACGCGCGGACGCAATTCCTTTTGGGCAAAGGAACGCGTCGACGCGATGACAGAACGAACTTCGGGAGCAAGATGGCGGGTTAGACGTAACGGGTCTCTCCACATAATATATTTTATACATGTATGTTTATACTCTTTTACGACTCTATCGATAATACCATTCTACCAAATAACATAAACACGGTAAAGAACGTCAGCAAGCCGTTACCGATAAACAACGCAATCTGCACCGCCGCCGTAGATGCCACGTACGCCGCATAACCCCATACGAACATATTGATAGGTAAATTCAGCGCTGTCATCCAGAAACAATCCAACATGTGTGGGTCTGGCGTGTTGGGAAGTTCATAGGCCTCGCGCGCCAACATAGCTAACGTTGTGTTCGAATCATCAAACACGTCTGTATACTGTACAAACACGCTAAAGAATGATGGAAACTGCCAACGCACAAAGAACGGGCCGTTCCAAAAAATACTCCATTCCGTCATAATAGGATGTGTATCCAAACAATTCTCATAGGTAGCCACCTTTTCCACAAAACAAACATCGCATGACGAAGCCTTACAGAAAGATGTGGTCAACTCTGGAAAGAGCGTGCAGAAACACCCCGGGTCCATGCGTGTTTGTATCCACATGCTCACATCTTCCATCAACAAGTAGGGGAGTGTCGGGAAACACGTAGGGAGCCATCCGTACACGACCCAAAGAAATACCCAGAAGGCCGTTTGAAGAGCGAGGGCCGACCCAATCAAATCTCCAAACGGGATAAACGACCACGTGCCCGACGTAAAAATAATCAGAAACGCGAAAAGAACACCCACTACGGCCGAATCGATACGTCTCAAACGTTCCTCCTGTGTACTGTGCTTCACAAAGATAGCTTCCTCTTTACACGTCTCCGCGATGGGATATGTCACCACATAGGGTAATCCAAACCCCGTAAACGGTACGTACGTATCATTGGCCGTCTCCACAAACCGTGTAAAGGCGTCAATAGCTTCTTCTACGGATACATCCAGTGTGAAGAGTCTTTGCCAATCGTCGCTCACGCGATTCCAACGGGGTACACGGTCCGCCCGCACCGTGGCGTCGTATACTGCTCCCAGACCCGATATAGTATCGAGTACGCTATCGGATGCATTCTTGAAATACATGTTGAAATAATGAATCACATCGCTCGAAATACCTCTACATGGTGTCGTTAAACAAGCACGCTTGGAGCGCTGCTCTTCGGCGCCAAATACCGTCCCATAAAAGTCCCCCACTTCGGTCGCATGCACCACCACCTGGTCGATAAAATTATCCAGTAATGCACACTCGAAACAGAAATTATTTCCGGGACACAAGTAGGTAGGCGGCACAAGTGTAATATTCGTACGAATCGGAGCGCGTAAAATACGACGAGTAGGCGGTTTCATCTTGGCTTGTAAACGCGTCCAAGCCGTTGTTCCTCCCGTTCGAATCACATGCGGTACATGTAATAAGGATGTCTTTGACAAGTGAGGAGATGTTGCTGCCAACTTGTGAAAGGCTCTTGACGCGTGCTGATTATGCCATGCGCGCGAAGAACCGTCCCATGCGACGCCCGCCGCGTTTGATATACGGTAGAGACGCGCAGCAATCGACGTGGAAAGTGGGTCTTTGTACGACGAATCGGCTTCATTGAAGACGCGTTGAGATATTCCCATCCACGTAAACTCTTGTGATACCGCACGCACAGACGTCCTGATTTTTGTAAAAATATGCACATACGGCCTAGGATTCACCCCCGCATCGATGAGAGCTACTTTTAACGCGTGCTCTGTTATTTGACCCGTCGTCCACCATAGATTAAAAGCCGCAGAAGACATCCATCCAAGTCCCTGTAATATTTGCCACTTGCGGCGCCAATTATAAAAGATATCTTCCATATACATATCTGGAATAGCAAGGAAGGCTTGCATCTCAAGTCCTATGGCACGCATCTCTAGACATTCATACCATTGGGCGCGTTCAAGAGCCGTCAACTCGTCGTAGCTTTTTTCCAACGCGTCCATAAAATGGTCACACAGTGATGTACCGTTCCATACGAGGTGTTGATTGACGTAATGCGTTGCGGACAATCCTCTACGCGTCGTAATATTAACAATAGAAGAGAGGCGTGTATGTGATGCGCGTAGATTCACACATTGTAAAGGCCTCTGGCAACCACCACCACCAAACAGTCCACCAAATGCAGTTAGCCCGCAAATAATATCATTCAATACGTGACATGTCCCTGTAGCAAATTTTTTAATAAAATCCCCTACGGGGCCTAACAATTTCAGCAAGAAAGATAATAAACGACCCGCCTGTTTCAATATCACATCAAACAGACCGATTATAACCTTGAAGAAAATTTCTATGAATTCGGTAATAGACGACTTTCCGGATAACACAGCAAACATGCGTGCTATCAACTCCATCCACAGTCCTAAGATATCCAAAAACACGCCGGTAAATGCATCTCTGACTATGTTAATAATATTTGAAACGGTGCGAAAGAATTGTCCCGCGCCCCATAAATCAAAGAAATCACCTAATGAATTCACAAAGACTATTGCACCGTCGAATAACAGGCGTATTATCGTCACTACGGCTTCATTCACACCCTGTTTGACTTCATTTCCCAACGTGCCAAGAGACTTGCCTTGCAGCAATAGTTCCGCCGCTTTGGCCAAGTTTTTGTACATAAACCACGCCGTCGAAGTCGCCACCTTGACCGGCGTTAGTACAAATAATGCTTGCACGCCGAAAATCAATTTCGTAAAGGCCTGCTTGTAATCTTTCGGAATCATGAAAATAACCGAGGGCAGGAGCGAGGAATAAGACCCAATAAACTTGCTGTATAAACAGAGAAAGGTCGTAGGGTTGAGATTTACACCGAAAATATCACCGCCAAACACGCCGAACGTACCTTCTGTCACGCGTCGTAGAGCATATAGTAGACCCGTTGCGGATATTCTTAGCACGGCCGAGGAGGCACATGGAAACTCGGTGTTTCCATATATTTTACACGTGCCTGTGGATGCGGACGCACCCTGAGATATCTCTGTGCAGGCCGATAAATCTGGTACGGTGCCGAGGCGCGATGCTTCTGCGTCTTTTTCCTGCACACATGATAACGCCGTTTGATAAATATTTGAACCAGCCGGGTCGAAATCTCCACCGCCCATAGACACATCTGAATCCGTAATTGTAAAGACAGATGTTCCAGCGGGTGGGTCCGCATCCGCATCCACATTAACATACGGTCCTGGCCCCTCATAGGCGTCGGTCTGCGTTAATTTATCTACGAGAGCCGTGTACTCTGCTAATGAAGCAATCGCCGTAGAGCTACCCATCAACTGCGTCACGGAATCTTGGTACGACGTAGAGATAGTACCTTCTAACGAGTCGGACACATCTCCTGATAACACGTTGTAATATAATGTAGACGCGTCAAAGAACGATTCTGACGTGGGAATTTCAACCCACGAGGCTGCGATTCGTTTCTTCCGGTCGTCGTCGAATAAGGACGCCTTACCCGCCAGAGATGCGATACCACATTCCTCCTGATAGATGGGACCAAACTGAGTTATCCATACCAACGAGTCAATGACCACTGATACATGGTAAAAGAACCATTCTGCCGCCAGTTTGTTGCACCAGCGTGATGATACAGCGTCCGATGTGAAACGTTCGCGCACTTCCACCTCGACCACAGGCGACGTAAGAGATGCTTCTTCCGGGTAATGAGCAATACATTGACACGGTGCATCACGTTCCAAACGGACGTTATAATTACACATACAACCCGCCTGAGAATTATCCGCACACAGCTGAGAACGAGAATCAAAGTCAAAAGAACGTCCATCCGTCACTTTGGGAATTTTATATCCACGCTCTTCGCAAATGCGCCAACGCAGTTCATCACCTTGTATCAACTGTACAAGGCCTGTCTCTTCCACGTATAACTCGTCTCCCTCGCGCCAGGCAATACTTTCACCGCGGTAGTATGTATTCCAACGGTTAATTAAATGTGTTTCATTCAATCCGTAGCCACAATTAATATCATAAAAGGCCCAACGCAAGTCGAAAATGTCGGGGAGTGAGAACAACACGCGCGTGGCTACACGGGCGCCTTCCAGGTAGATACGCGTGTAGGGAGGTATCATGACGGGTAGTCCGGGTAACATGCCACCACCTACGAATGCGGCGGCCGCACCAAATGGTGGGACGGTTGTTGGTTGGACTTCGGACAGTAGCTCACCAATGCCTGTGGGGCCGAAAATACCATGCAACACGTGTACGAGCAATCCATCTAACGGGTCGAAGATTTGTGCTTGCATCGTTGGCTGGCCACACCAGGGGTTGTACACCGCATCATCCCCGTTAGGAGGTGGTGGAGTTCGTTTAAAGGCGAGTCCACGTGCCAGAGCTTCTCTTGCGTGGCGAGAAAGACGACCCCAGACGTCCCAGTTTGTTAGGTCGGGTGGTGTGCGTGTAGAACCAGCGAAATACATTTCCCATTTTTCCCTTTGTACGTGTTGAAGATTCTTCCACGCCGTGAGATTTGCAGTGGATGGGGCGTGTAACCATGAGACGAGCGCCTGGTCCGCATCGCTCAACGCGCTATATAATGACTCCAAGCCCGTGAGAGAAGCCTGGGGGATGGACACATTATATAATTCGCTATACGCATTCTCATACGCTTCATATGCCTGATAATTAGAAAGCTCGACGGAATCGTATGTCCGATGATTTGGGTCAGGCGCATGGTATGTGCCCAGATGCATATCACAACGACATTGATTGGGATTGACCGACCAGTCGAGAGATACGTGTCCAACGGGGGTGGCGGCTTCTTTACGTTTCTCACAGGTGCTTGGGTTTCTACGCGAGGCCCACATACCGTCATATTTCTGAGTGAGCCGTAAGAAGGATTGTTCCTGACGTACAATTGTTGTAAAGAATATTTCCACGATGTAAGAATGAAGCACATGCTGCCACCCAAACCATGATAGACCCGCGTAATACGTGGCACAACCGGCCGTGTAAGATAAGAAATGCACGCCCTTGGGCCATGAGACCTGGTTATTAATATCTCTCCCCCAGTCACAATCCAATGCGTGGGGCTGTGGGGTCAAAGCCTTACCCTCGGAAGCCAAACCCGCAATCAAGTTTTCTGCCAAATAGACAACCCATTGAACAACCACACCCGCGTCGTATGATGCGATATACATGTTAGAATATGCTTCATCGGGTCGCCAACGCGCCATCATCGCCGTCGAATCGCTCCATTCGTCGGGAACCGTTACGGACCACGGTCCAAGACCGAAAAGAGCGTTCAATCTCTGTGCCTCACCCGTCCCCCAACGCGCCAAGGCCGTAAAAAGAAACTCTTTGGGGGCAGAGACAACTGTTTTCGGAGCAAATATGCGTATAATATTTTCAATAACGGCAGCGATGGCGTCATCGAGTGCGAGTGCGGATGTAATCCACGCCCCGTAGAGATGATATAGTATGCGTTCTGGTTTGGGTGCTTCGTGTGGGGGGATGACGATGCGCAAGAGCATTTGAACCAGGCGTACGATGACTCCAACGGAATGGTCGACGGCTTTGGCGGCGTTAGGGGATTCTATGACGCGAAAAAGAATATTGGTAATGTCTTCGAGGGATGCGCATGCACAGTTGACACCAGATTTCAGCGCGGCGATGGCTAGGAGTCCGGACCGTGCGGCAGGTTCGATTTCGAATTCATTGACAGCGATATTATTGGTTTGGGAGATGGGTGCACCGATGCCAAAGAGATGCCCTAGCGCGTAGAAAAATTCTTTCAACGCGTCGGCAGTATGAGATACGGGCGCCAATAACTCGGAGATTTGACACTTGGCAAGAATGATGGGTGTGCCCCGAATAATTTGGGCGACGATGGCGCCGTAAAAATTAACGATGGGCACGACAAGAGCATACAAGAGGCGCCAGACTTGAATGAGTGGTACAAGAAAATCATCGAATGCTTTTCCAATACTACAACGCCAGAAGCGGTCTATAACGGGTGCTAATTTTTGGTGTTCATAGTGTAGAGCAATTGCCATACCCGTCACGATTATCATGAGTAGCAGACGTTTAGGACGTGATAGGATGAGCCGCGTTAAAGAAAGTGAGGACGTGGCCACCCAAACGATAGGACGCGAGGACCAAGATGCTATTTGTGTAATGACAACCACAGATACGTCTGTGATTTCACGGTCTATTGCCGCGTCGGATAATTTAAATAAACGTGCAAGAGCATAAGCAACGATTACGGCACCGACCACAGTTACAAGCGTCGCAAGCCATGCCCACATGTGTTGTGTGTTCTGTGTCCTTATATACTGATGTACTCATTTACAAAGTGCGGCCCGTGTAATCTCAAAAAGATGTTTATGTACTTCGGTTGCACCAATACGCTTACTACATTTCCTACATTGTGGCATAGGGTTGGAAATTTCCTTTATTATCATGGCACATGCGGTCGGCTGTTCACATGTTATACACCGTTTTATCCAACCGAGAGCGGGTAAACGCGGCATCTATGTATTATATAGTTTACTTTATACTCTCTCTGCGTTTTTTTAATTCGTTCATAAGTGTCGCGTGCCACGACGGTCGAATAATTGGTTTCGAGATTTTTGGCCTCGATAATGAGGCCTGTAGAGTAGATGATTCTAGCGCCTTTATCCTTGATTCTAATTCGGTGAGACGGTCGTTTTCCGACGACCAGTAGGAACCCATTTTCACATGTTTAATTTATTATATACGTGAGTTTCTCTGTAAGGGTAGTGTGTCCGGGTCTTTTCGATACCCACATAAACATCGCACTAAGAGCCGTGGACAGAAACAACATACCTCTTGAATACATTTTGTTACGGCCCACGAGATACAACAATACAGTATAAGGAAACCAAGAACACACGATAGGATTATCCAAAACACGTCTAACATATTATATATACGATACACATTTTTATAGTCTGAGAAACCCACTTGTTCTATAAATTTCTTCAAATTTTGTCGTCCATTCCCATGGAATCTGATATGATAACACGATAAATAACATTTGTTTATTTAATGTAGGAAATTGATTTAAAAGCATATCTTCATAATATTTCACACCGTTTCTCATTGTTTCAATATATTCTGCTACTAACTTCCCGGCAGTCCGAGTGTCATATTTATGTACGTCCGTACAAATATATTCAAAAAGCCGTGCCATTTGAGTAAAATCGCGTATCATATATTCTAACACGCTGTCAATAAGCCAATCGACCAACGTGTCATTAGTATCGGTATTGCGAAGTGTTAATATTTGTGAGTCATGCGTATGTAAAATTACGAGTACTGCATCGACAGTATCCTCGTCCGATGCATGCACCCAATCGCCCCGCGACTCGGCAAAAAGAAAATCAGCAGGGTCCCACGCGGTGGCGTTGTTTTGTACAAGGTTATCTATTGAACTCGTAATTGATGTTTGCCAGTTAACAATATTCATAATAATCATATGCAGCATACTTATATACGTTAACTTTTAACACGTGGAATAATTTTTCTCAAG
>Ga0073954_10059308_pt1 | contig 12316 bp, 12 predicted proteins | sample Dee2metaT_7_FD_200765 | JGI IMG/M metagenome (GOLD analysis project Ga0073954, IMG submission 200765) | Marine microbial communities from Southern Atlantic Ocean transect - DeepDOM_E5_S_0.2 metaT (Eukaryote Community Metatranscriptome) | ecosystem: Environmental > Aquatic > Marine > Oceanic ...
GGAAGTCCATATATTTGCAGCAGATAATGTTACTATTTCGGTCTGTATGGGTGTGGAACATCCGCACGCTGCTGAACATATATCTGCTTGAAAATATGTATTACATCGGCCGCAGCATTTTTTTTTCGGCTTCATGTGTGTCTCGGTCCATCGTATGCCCGTGGCATGTTTTTTAGCGGCTCCAATGAAACATACGCGCAGATAGGCACTACTATTTAACCATTGTCCTGCAGTGATTGCGTCATTTATTCGCAGGGCCTGTTTCAATAGATATTTATTAGGCACGAGCTTGTGAAATGCGACGTCTATAATACAATATCTGGATGGATTTTTGTCAAACATCTGCCGAATGGCACTGTAATCGCAATGATATAGCAATTCATTGTTCCACATGTCAATAACGGTCGCGTCTCTCAGAGCTGATGCGGATCCCCTTCCCACGTCTCCGCTGTTCCCGTGGTTTCCACACGCGAACCAAGCTCCTAGTGTGATATTGTTTTGGGTTGGAAGAGATGGAAACGTCACATTCTTCTTTTTATATTCGTTGACGACTTCGGTTATGGTAGTCCCTGCTGCCCAGCGGTTTTTATTTTCCGGCATATGTCCTCTGAAACGAACCATGGATATGTAGGGAGGTTTTGGTATGCGTCTTTTCAAGAAGAATCCCCACCCACTTCCTATTACAGTGGGTGTTCCGTGTATGGCGGCCAGTTGTTTTTGAAATTGACGAGCGGTACATGGATAGATGTAATGAATCCTCGTGGAAAACCATGTACCGGATCGAATAAGTGTCCGTACCCTATGAGATCTCATGTACACTGACATAACAACAGCCGCAAATGCGAAAATTACAGACCACATGTTCGTAGTTATACACAGCCATGTTACAGCAGCCAATAAGAGGATATAGTTGAATGACCAAATCGATATGAATGTACAGGTATACATTTTGATAATAGTTAAAAGTCTTTATAGCACGGTGTGCTTCTTCCGGTCATGAACATCTGACTCCAGTACAAACCTATGAGGAATGTCATGACTAAATCGTCATTGCCGTTTTGCTTGCCACTATAGATGATTTTTGGTTTTCCATCTAGATTTTTGGGTTCAATGACAATGCGTGAGAAAATCTTGAGCTGCGAGTTGAACGACTTCATGGCTTTGGTGGAGCGGCTGTTCGCATCTCTATACGGGTTGGTACTGAGGAAATCTTTCCAATAATGCATGGCACCTGATGCAAATTGTTGAATAGCAAAGTTTGCGTACAACTCTTTACGTTTGTGCGTGGTAATGACACCAGGTTCAGTTTTTTCTGTCATACAAAATAGACGTGGTTCTTTCTTAAGCATGTGAGCCATGTGAGAGGCTTCATGACCCAAGTTGGATTCTGGAATAAAAATGAAAATGGAGGTTGGAAACATGGAGCGTAAAGTTCTCACGTGCGTTTGAAGCAGGCTTTTGATTTCTCCATGTCCTTTTATTTCGTGATGTTCAATCGCTAAGATGATGTAATTATTCTTTTCCATGGTGAGAGAAACAATACCCATCTCACTTGCACCTCCACCGTTCGGATCGCATGCGATCCATACATACTTTGGGGGTGACTTGAACGTGTAATTATTACGCTCTGCAAATCCTTTGATCCAGTTCGCATCGAAGAGTGATGATGATGCCTCAGTGGTCATGCCCAACGACTCGCGAAGCATATCTGTCGTATTGTCACCATAAATGAGACGCACCATATCGTTCTTGGCGCCAGACTTCCACCTTGGAAGTAGGTGTTTCATATGTGTACAATCCGCTGGATTTGGGCCAGCTTTACATTCGTCACAAACAAGCGAAAGCTCAATAGAGTTGAAAAGTTTCTTACCAGCGGCGTCGCGCATTTGAAACATCTGGGAGTAAAAGTTATCCGTCCCCATGGGCGTAGAGATACATATTAACGCTGTAGTTTCCAGCTCGAGTAGGGGCACAATAACGGTGTGAAACATATGTACACTCATGAAAGCGGCCTCTTCCAGGTAGATGACGTCACCCCCCACACCTCGAAGCTTTTCAGATCCAGACGGGTAGGAAGATACTTTACGCACGTCGCCCTCCGTATCTCCATAGATGTAAAGGATTTCCCCACGACGTTTACAGCGATCCCCCTCACCTACAGATTTCGCAAACTCGTGGATCTTTTCCAGAAGCGAGTCGGAGGCACGTTTACCTGTAGAGAAAATACATTGCGTGCTCTTGGGAACACAGAGAGCAAAGGCGCAGGCGTACATGGACACGGCGGTAGTTTTCCCGAAACGACGTGGGGTGAGACAGAGCACCTGCTGTTTGAGATTGGGCCAGTCGTTCATTCTCATAATCTGATCAAAATCTACATCTGCATCGTCTCGGTACAGGTGCAATGCGGTAGATTGAAGAAAGGACTCGTGAAATTGCTTTTGCATGGCGGACCGGGCATATCCGGGGTATTGATCTAACATCTTTCTGATGGCATCGACACGGCGATCACCGACGCAAACGGTTTTACGCTTCGCTCGTGTCTGTAATGCGTCATCATGTGTGCGTGGAATCAACGCGTCAAGAGATCCCATAGCCTCCTGCTGATAATATTCAAACGCGTTGATAATAATATCCCGGTAGTGAACGATCGCTTGCGACGTGCGAGCGCGTTTAGCTGGATTTTCATTGAGCTCCTCCAGCGAATCACGCAAACGGCGCGACATTTTACACATACGCAAATGGATGTATATAGGGCGTTTCAGTTTGAATTAGATGCAAGTAGAGGATTTAGAAAAGCCTAGTTTTTTTGTGTACGATTTAGAGTTTATTGGCGACGTAAAACGTCCTGAGACCTGTCTCATATGGGATATAGCGGTTCACTGTGTGCGAACGGGTGAAACATTTCGTGCCGTTATTGATCCGGATCCGACGGCCATGTCATTTCCGGCACCGCCCGTGCCCGAATGCATGCAGTTGACGCGCGCCTTTTTGATTCGCCACCATGCGAAACCCCTTTATTCCATCTTGCCTAAATTATTCCGTTGGATGTCAAATAGAATCTTGAACGTGGCGGTCATGATATCTCATAACAATTTCAAGAGTGACAAATGTGTGTTGGAATATGAGTGCGCGCGCCATGGCATTGTCTTTCCTTCGTTTTTGATGTTTTTTGACTCCTTGTTATATTTTAGAGACGCGTATCCGGACATGGGCGAGTATGGATTGTCTCATTTGGTGCGCATATTTTTGAACCGTCAAAGTGGTATTTCACACCGCGCATATGACGATACGATGGACCTGCATGATGTTTTAACGTTAGCGACGAATCGCTACACGGACGTGCATGGAGAAGTATTACAGACGTATGCGACATCTTTACGCTGTGTGCGGGGAATTGGAAAAGCAGTACAAAAACGTTTTTTCGACGCGGGGTTGTACACTCTAGAAATGGTGAGAGACAGAATGAATACCATGTATGCATTTTGTTATCATCATAATATGGATCAACATTACATGGTGAGAAATTGGTTACGTACCATATTGGGTGATTTACCCCTTCGTTGCCACATCAATGTCCACCGATCCATTACGGCGTAACGTGGCTGATACGACATCAATGATATATTCAATGTTTGCTACGGCCGTTTGATCACCTTCATACGTCGTTTTGAAATGCTCCAAACCGACCAGTGAATCTCTCATGGCGTTCAATATGACGCTCGTATCATCTGATTGTGCCGTTTCAGACATGGCCTTTTCGTACAGAGTTTGCACGCGGGCAATATCTACAGACCGTTGCGAGCCAGTCCACCAACGCTTGAAAGATATCCAGAAAGACTGTGTAGGAGACAAGATACGGAAAAGAGAACCAGTTGTATCGATACGCTGGTGAGGCTGCAGTTTGGAAAGAACTTTCAAGTTGATTAAAAGATTGCGTCTAGATTCCATGATGATCAGTTTTTAAATCCTTATATAGTTTTAGATTACACGTACGAAATAAGGTCCTTTAACTTTCGATTGACGATCCGCTTTGACACGTTCTCCATCCTCAGGAAGTATGTCGTACACCTTTTTGATTCCCGAGCGCATCTTGAACTCCCCGCGACCTAATCCGAGCAGGTTTTCCGAGTTGCGCGTAAATTTTGCAGATGTATCTAACGGTGAGAAGGTTTCTGCACGGTTGTCTACGAAATGAATGATCTGTGTTGTTTTGTGCAACTTTGAACCGGGATTAGCATCCATCCACGCTTTCAGTTTACGCTTGTACTCGCTGATGGCATCTCTTTTCGCGGGCTTGATTTCCGCAAGCGCCGCTTCAGCAATACTAGCGGTAGGTGCTTTCGCAGCGGGCGGTGCAAACTCTCGCTTCGCCTCCGTGTACAAACTAGCACTCTCCCGTTTGGAGATGCTTTTCTCCACTTTGGGCACAGCTCCCACGGGGCGTGGAGATACGGCAACGGGTTCACGACGTGTCGCAATATTTTGAGCCACATTGCTGAACGACGTGGGCTTTAATTCAGCCTCCGATTCACTTTGCAAAGCCTTGTAAAGAGAAGGAACAGCCGCGTTCAAAGGAACTCCATGCTGTTTCTTGGCACGTGCCAACTGCTTCAAGTAACGCTTGTGCACGCGAATAGCTTTCGACGACGTGGGAAGAGATGCCCGATGCTGCTTATTAAATTGCTCCATAGACATGGGGACACCACGCACCTTACGGGCTTGGCGTTCATACAGACGGCAAGAATCACGGAGATTGAGAAGTGACATTATAATATTACTTTTACACCATATATATACTGTACGTTTTCTATTTGGGGGTGCACGACACAGCTAGAATATCCGGTTCCAGAACAACAGAAGTCGCCGGTGCAGTCAACCATTGACATTCAAACATGGAAAGTATAGCCATACTACGCTTATCCACCAACATCGTATCATCTTGGGTACGCAACACCGTCCATTCATCTTCTTTACATTGGGAAGGATGCGAATACACGAGTGAAAACATACGATACACCTTGTTCTCAATATTTGCACGCGTATGCACACACTTGTTCTTAAACACACGCTCCGTCGTGTCCACCTCCACCTCCGGTTCAGCCCCTTCAAATTCTATTTTCACATCACCCGAATCGGCTCTACATTGACCCGCTTCTTTTGATTCATCCATGTGTTGATGTAAACTCTCTCTATATACTCAGAATCGTAAACGACGTCCCAGAACGATTTTAGCCGTCGGAGGCTGCGCCACACGGGCCGTGGGTGCTTCCAAATCGACCTCCTTGGATTTCTCCACAGCGACGCGTGCAAATGTAACTGCCAACGCGAATAGAATGATTTCTACGAGTGTCCATATTGCTGTAAACCACATCATAGCACGATTAATGAAAAAGCGTTCCTCATTACAAACGGGGTGACAACCCCAATACCAACAGTGTGAAATATCAGGCACCATGTTGATCGTAATCTTTTGATCGTTTGGAATAATCCCAGCCGCGGTCGTATCTTGATAGGTTACCAAACGCTCACCACCATACATCACATCATCACCCTTCATAGAATAACCATATGGAGCATGGCGAGACCAATCCATCAATTCCAACATATCCGTATCCACCACCACCTCGTGCGTACCCACAATATCTGCACGCGCTTGCATATCTCCCCAAAACCAAAATACACAATCTCCTCCCAAATGCTCTGAATGTGTCAACGTACGATTCACCCGCGTTGCAGGACACGCCCCACGTGTTGACATATCTCCACACGACCCATCCATATTCGTATACAAATGTAAAGAACGCCACGTCGTCGTCACTCCATGACCCACCCACGCCAACGCAAGTATCACCGCAAGAGCCGTAGACACACTCTTCGCCGATGACGCATTCCCAGACGTAGTAGAAGCTGCCGCTAACGCCGCCCCAACCACACACAACAAATATAATAAAGATTCCCCATACAACAAATACACTGGAACATCCATAGTATGGTATGGATTAGCAGCAGGTCCGATGTGTAACAAATTGTGAGGCCAGGCTCCCGCCCACAGGAACGCTGCACCTACCAAACCCGCAACACTCGCTACGAGGGTCACCAACGCCAGTGTGCGCACGCGGAACACATGACTCACCATATAAACATTAAAGCAAACACATTTATAGGTACGTACTATTAATCATCAGTTCCCTTCTGTCCATAATACCAGTTCCCTTCCGAAGTAAAATCTATGTAGTTCATTGCAATATGCAACACGCGTTTAGGAACATTCTCCACGTTAAACTCTTGTTCCAACGCCCAGGCCACAAACTTGACATCGCGTAAAAGATTTTTACCCACGTACAAGAATGCATTCGGATCGTTTTCACATGCGTCACGCGCCGTTTCCAGATCACTTTTCGCTTGGTCGCGTGCATATTTAAAATGCTTGGTTTGAATGACAAAGCTGGTGAACCTCGAATCATTGCGCGTTTTATTCGGTACATATTGTGGGGAAAAGGTTAAGTCAGCGTTCTCGCGAAAGGTATTCGTTATAATCCCGGGGTGATTCCTACACGCCTCGCTCGCATACTGATACGCGTTCGGGTTTTTTGTAACCGCGATATGACACACTTCCGGCTCATTTTTCATTTCACGGGATGCAAATCGCAATGCTAACCCGTTCTGACCCACAGCGCGTCTACAGGCCTCTTCATCGTTTTTTACATTATCCGGTAACGACTTGAGAGCCATCCCATCCGCACTCAATAACATACGAAACAAACTCAAATCGTCGAGCTTTATCAGAAGAGGTAGTAACTTGTCGTGATGTTTGTTTGTAGAGATTACATCATTTAGCTCTTCTTCCCTATTCCGCAGCGATTTCACAAAATATTCCAGATGCGCTGGTGTCTTATCTATGAGCGCTTGACGGATATCTCTGTCCAAGTAAAGCTGTGGCTGAACGAGGTTCATCACATCAAATGGGATGTGTGGTATCCATATTTTCACTTGATCTGAGTTTTTCCAATCGACGGGTAAAAATTCTTCCAACAGGAATGGCGTATCTTTTATAAACGTTTTAAGAACAAATTTGGTGTGATATAACGTGTCACCGCTCGAGATATTTTCATACATGTACATGGGAACGTCCGGTTCGAGCAGGGTATTGCTCTTCAAATGATAGAAATGTCCCACGCCTAAAGCCTCTCTCACAGTCAGACGATTGTCAATTTGTACCAACATTTGATTGTTTTGATTCACATCAACTATCGTTATCTGCATATTTCAACGTGTGTAGGATATCCTTTATAGTCGGTTATTCTTACGGTGGGATCAGATTGTCCAACACGTCCGTGACTTCTTCCGCCACGTGATGCTGCTTTTCACCTTCCAGTGTACGACTGCTCGTGTTGTCTACAACTGTGTCCAGTGCCTTGAGCTTGTCCGTCAACATAGGGTAGATGCGCTCGTCCAGAGTTCCCATACCCACGAGATAATGAATCACCACAGGACTCTCCTGAGAAATACGATGCGCACGATCCTCCGCCTGCAAAAGTGCACCTGGTACCCAGTACAATTCTCCAAAAACAACAGTAGATGAAGCTGTGAGAGTTAAACCGGTACCAGCGGCACCTATAGACAGTATGGCGAGTTTTACACTTTCGTCGTTTTGGAATCTTTTTACGAGTTCGGGTCTTTTTTCGGCGGGTGTGCTTCCATCGATGCGTATGAAGGGGACGTCGACGTGCCCTTGGATGGCGTCGAGCATGTCTTTGTGATATCCAAAGAAAATGGTTTTTTCACGTTCACAAATATCTTTCACAAACTTGGCGACAGCAGCTTTCTTCGCCGTACAAGTATGCCTAAACATCTGTGACAGCAACGCTTTACGTTCAAAATATGCTTCACTCTTCGCCTCTTCACTTACCCCCTGGTGAATAACATCATTCAACCGTTTCCATTCTTTCCATCCCCGTTTAAGTTCTTTCAACGCCGTAGAAGGTAACTCTAAACGCCACGACTCGCGCGTCTTCGGCGGCAAGTCTAACATATCATCTTTCAAACGGCGAACCATAATACCCCTACGCATGATGAAATACAACTCTTCCTCACAGGAAGATCCTCGCACGTCCAAACCAAAATTTGTAAGCTTCGCAGCACAATACCGATAGGCAAACGCCGTATACGTACGAAACCAAAGCGGACGTAATGCGTGCAACTGCGTAAAGAGCTCGATAGGCCGGTTCAACGCTGGCGTTCCACTCAACAACAGAGCTCGTCGAGCACGCTTAATCAACGGAAGCGCAGCCTTTGTACGTTTCGCCTTATGATTCTTAATATAATGAGACTCGTCTGCTAGTACAATATCATAGGAGGAAAGTGTGACACCCGCAAGCATGTCATAAGATATGATATTGATGCGTGATTCCTTTAACACGTCTAGCTTTTTCTTAGCGCGTAGAACAGATGCTTCTACGCCCAGATGTTCTTCTATCTCACTTTTCCAATGAAATCGTAAGTAGGATGGACATAGAATCAACATACGAACCCCAACATTGTTATAATAGTCTAGAAAAGCAACGCCTTGACGCGTCTTGCCGAGTCCCATTTCGTCAGCAAGGAGTCCTCGTCCTTGGAACGTGGTAATGATTTGTTGCACACCTTGTTTCTGATACGCGTACAGAGTATCCCATACGGGTCCACAGTTATCTTCCACGAAGGGGTCGCAACTCGTACCGCGCCGAAGAATCGATATGCAGCGGGGAATGCCATCAAACTTGATATCACGACGTATGGCCCAGGCCTCCACTTCCCCATAGCGTGCTGCTGGAATCACATACTTGCGATGACGTTTCTTATCGTGGCTGAAAGTCTGTACGAGTGCGTCGTTCGTATCGGATGGTAGACGCCGTGGAAGCAGTACGATACGTTCGGTGTCGATTGCCGCAACAGTAACGATGGGAGGTAATTTACGTCTTTTAAACATGTGTTGACTCGTGAACATGACCACCTTGCAACCCGACCAAAAAAAACGTCGCCGCAAGCGTAAGATTAGCAGAGAGGAGCGTAATGCGAAACGCCACAAGCCGCAGAAGGATATCACCCACCTGCGTATCACTCCTGGTACGTGCACGTACTACGAGTCCATGGCCACCGACTTATCTCACTATGGAATTCACCTCGTTCACATATTGGCAACGTGTTCTGTAGAAAAGGTGGCAGCGCGTCTAAAGATTCTCCTACGAGCGTTTGGTACAGGCCCGGACGGGTTTAAAGATTTGTATGAACGCGCTGATGGATCTCTTGTGAATCAATTTCATGCTACACCTGCAGACAAATTGATTGGTCCCTGTAAATTATTTGTGTACACGTCTTCCACGCGCACAAACACGGGGACAGCAGGATCTGCGGTGGCTCAGTGGATGAATGCGGCCGACGCCTATGATTTGGTAAAGGCGGGTGAGTTGTCAAAACGTTTTCATGCACAGCGCATGCACGGGGATGAAATATCTATGAACGAGCATGCGGAATTCCTATGCCCGTCAGTGATTGCGGGGCGCGGTCAGGGCACTAGAGCTGCACCCAAGTTGCGTTGTGCTGGTGATTATACATCAGCAATCACAGGTAAAACGCAGCATTATGGGGCGTCCTCCGTGTGTTGGAAAACCGAGGTTCCTCATGATCGTACGTTTTGTAACGATGCGCCTACGGTCATGTTGACAGAACAACATAAAAAGGAACTAAAGGATATCATTGATCTTGCGAGAATTGCGTATGCCACTACAATGTATTGGAGTGGTAGTAGCATGACAAAAGCGGGTTTCGATGCCTTATTTTTTGATGTGCAGCAAATTCTTTGGGGGTGTAAAGCAATCGTGGACGGGAATGCGCATGCATATCTCGTGGGACAGAACAAACAGGCGTGGGAGAAAGAAAACCAAGCACATGTAAAAAGGCAAGCTCAACAAATGTTGACGCATTTGTATACACCCGTTAAAGAAACATTACAACGTGTTTATAAATGTATCTAAAGATGCTAATTGACTTTCTGTCAACTTGAGAATTTTTGTGATGATCTTATGCTGAAGATTGCGCCGCTCTGTGTTTGGTGTCAATTCATCCACAAGATTTGTCATGTTCAGGTCCTCGTTGCACATGTTTGCATGGACCGCTGCAGTATATTCTGCTTCAATGTCGAAATCTTTTGGTACGTATTTTGGAACACGTTCCAAAACGTATATAATTTTGCACCAATTGACGAATGTGATGTCTGGAGGTTTTACAGCTCGTATTTGTTTGTTGGACAAACCTGTCTTATCACGAGCGCGCTTGTGAGCACGCCTCGCTTCGAGGTCACTGTGAGCTACGCGAGCTTTTTTCCTGGAATTGTACCCGACGACAGGCATTCTGCCCTCCCCAGTCTGATATAACGTGTGCACATTCCTCTTGCCAACGATCGTGCCTCGATATTCCTTCACTTCCCCATTCATCCATAGATAAAAGGGAGTCGTCATCTTCCAGGTCTTGTGTTGATAGTCCAATGTCCTCTAGAAATATGTCCACAGATTTGTCAATCGGTGCCTTTGGACTCAAAGTCGTACCCCTCACTGATCGAATCAAACACGGGAGATCCATGCGTGCGCACACGCTCAAGATACGTTCGCAACGTCTCACGATCTTCTGCTGCCACGTGAGGTATCTCCACCGACAAAGAATACAAACTACAAATAGAATAAAGAGCGTGCGCCACAGACCGCGATATGGAATCGTCCAACTCGTTAGGAGCAGAACCAAGCGCCGACGTACAACTCTGAATCAACTCGTCAGCGATTTGACCCACAGGTAAAGCATCAAATTCAAACAATTTCTCCGTCTCCCACCGAGACTCGCCATCATACTCACGCGGTGCACTAATAACCATAGACACGCCATTAGATATTAACACAGGAGTAGCGAATTCTCTTATCGCTCTCTGGATTTTCTTACGAGCGGACGAATAATCTACTCGTATGGGATTATACCCAGACTCAGGTTCCAATTCATAACGCACGTGTTTTTCTGTCGTAGGCGTACGTATGTATATGGTTCTATTGGTTTCGATGAAATCCATGAAGGGTATCCATGCTTTTATGATAACCCATAGAGTCCCTTTGAAATCGTTGTTTATTGATTCGCCTTCCGCGTTTACGTGTATCCATACGTTGTTGACGCATTTTATAGCGCTCCATCCATCTTCATCACGTTTTAAGAATCCAGCAACCGCGGGATTGTTTGCTAAAAACTTGGGTGAGTCTAGATTGATTCCGAATTGCGCTCGACGAAATATATATCCATTGTCTCTTAAAACGGTGCGTACGGTCCCGGGATTCTCGGACGCGCCCGAAAATTGGTCTACGCGTATAGGAATTCCTAACGCGTGTACCGCCTTCCACGCCGGAAGAGCCATCTTCATACGTGTCTAACATACTTTATACTCTGAACGAAACGTCTATTTAAGTGAAAAGACATCTCAACACATGAGCGTCTTTGGTGAAACAAAAGAAAGCAAGACAAATGGGTATGACAGCTCCGACGATGATGTAGATATATTTGACCTAACTGACGAAGAATTAGAAGCAAGAGGCTATAAACGGGTTGGACGTTTCTTAATTAAAAACGAATCAAATAAAGAACCTGAGGAAACCCAACAGGACATTCAATATACGTTGAGATATGTAAAGCATGTAGAAGATTCGATCCTACAATTGGAACATTCCATGAAAAACGTGCGGCATGATAACGCACAGCACAAACGGATTCTCATACACAAGCTTGAAAAATTAAGAAAGGCGAAACAAACAATAGATCGCAAAATAGATCAACTAGAGAATACTGTGATTACACTCATAAGCGCTTTGAGCAATTAAACGCGTTGTAGGATGCTCTGTACGCGTTGGCGGATCTCTCTGCAGCGGAGCTCATCAAAGGGGTCGTCCGATGTGATGTCGGCCCACTTGCTCACATCAAAGGGCACGCGTAGGGCATCCATAGCGCGCACGAGGGATTCTATGCGCTCGTATGTCATTCCAGTTTCCTCCAGGTAAACCGCAAGCTCTGAGGCGATACCCTTCTCAAGTAGGAGATCGCGGTTAGACTCGTCGCACGTTATCCATATCGGGATGAATTGAAGTGAGAAACCATCGCTTAACTTGTCGAAGGCCATCTTCACCTCATCTTCAGTAATCTTGTGCCCAATATTGATATCTTCCGTCTCCTCGATATCCGCCAGAGTGCCGTGTGAAGGTTTCTTCCATGGCATTGGCACCTCACGTCCCACGAGGTAGTGGAAAAAAAA
>Ga0073954_10051112_pt1 | contig 11827 bp, 12 predicted proteins | sample Dee2metaT_7_FD_200765 | JGI IMG/M metagenome (GOLD analysis project Ga0073954, IMG submission 200765) | Marine microbial communities from Southern Atlantic Ocean transect - DeepDOM_E5_S_0.2 metaT (Eukaryote Community Metatranscriptome) | ecosystem: Environmental > Aquatic > Marine > Oceanic ...
CTGCCTCTTGATTGGGTGTTATCCGCGACATGGGTGTGTATCGGCGGCTCCATCACCATTCATTGGTGGTGTTGGTTTGCAGCACAACGTTGTACTAGAGTACGCGTGTATAGATTTGAAGCATTGATCACGAACGTTACATTATTGGCAACCGCCCTAGCATGCCTCGTCGTTGGCTGGGCTTCCATGGGGTTCCAATCCTTTGAACTCCCGGACTGTCCCTGTGCCCCTGATTTTTACGGCCCATTATGTCTCCCGTGCATATGCTCAGGTCATGGACTGTGCGATGATGGATTGATGGGCACAGGAGAATGCTTCTGCGACGCACGTTATGACGGTCTACAGTGTGACGCATGTGCTTTACACGCGTTTGGTTATCCGGAATGCGTTTGTGAACGTGTATGGACCGGTTCGGCGTGTCAAGAATGCGCGGTTGGGTTTAATTGTACGGCGTATCCAGAAGTGACATGCGCCGAGGGATGGGAGATGACAGGGATGGGAGATGATGGATTTCCTATATGCGGTGCGTGTGAGCCCGGGTTCGGTGGGGACCCGTTAAAAAATTGTCTACCGTGTCTGGGTGGAGATCCACCGTGTAACGACCGTGGTACGTGTTGGGATAATGTTCACTACGAGTCGAGAGTATGGAATTGTACGGGTGATGCATGTGCTCCGGGGGTTCCAGAAGGCGGTGTGAAAGACCAGTGTACGCGTACCTTTGAGGTGTGTGAAACGGATATGGACTGTGGAACGTCTAATTGTAAAGGCGTATGTCAGTCACGTTTCGCGCCTCCCGTAGGACCGTCTGCCCAATGGTCGGACACATTTGATAATCTTCCGTGTAAACAAGATTCGGATTGTAATTTTCCGTTTGATACGGCTTTTGAAGGTGTCCTACCGTTCAATTGGTGGGATGAAGGTCGTTGTGGGGAGCGTGTTTGTTGTGAGGAGACGCGTTATGGGAATGCTACGTGTTTCGACTGTGTGGATGCGACGGGTGCACCTACGATAGGCCGTATGGCGCCGGCGTGTGACGCGTGTCCCGGGTGGAATCATACGGTTGATATAAATGGTCAGACCATATGTAATGGTCATGGGACTTGTGTACCAGAGATCAATGTGAATGGAGATTATTTGAACATGCAGTGTTTGTGTTCAAGCGTGTGGTCCGAAGATGATTGTAGATGTTCTCGTGGAGCAGACGGTCTGTGTCATGCTTGTGGTTCTGGGTTTTATCTTGAAGTTGACCCCGTAGCATCCGCTTTACAGGGTAAAGGTGTCTCCAAACCCGGTGCATGTTTGCCTTGTCCGGGAGCTGAAGGTGGTACGGGCCTTGCAGCCTGTAATTTTCTCAAGGGTTATGGTGAATGTATTTACGCTGAAGATGTCGTCGACGCCTTTGATCGCGTGGGGACATGCGCATGTACGACAGCGATCGACGCACCCCCCCAGCTTGCCGCGACGGGTCCCGAATGTGCGGATGCGCCGCCCGGTTTTTTTAAACAGGATGAGAATATTTTACCGTGTCCCCGCGTATTACGAACGGGCGAGTGTCGTGATGGTGCGCGCTGGAATTCCACGCGCGCCGATGGAACCATCTATGAGACGTGTGTAGAGATGTGTGGAGGCGCGTTCGGCTTGGTGGGTACATGTAATGCGCAGGGTTCTTGCGAGTGTAATAGCACAGATTTCTTACCGGACTCCTCGGTACAAGCATTTTATGAGAAAGGATTTAATGGATTATGTCGTAAAAAAGTTATTCTATAGGTCTAATATCGCCCGGTGTAAATCTCATCTTTCCGCATTTCATAAAGAACCACGCGGCCGCGGGTCGTGGCACGAGTTCATACGCAGCTTTGCACATAAAACTCCGTTCTATACTCTCTCGTTCTTCAAGAGGAGTCATTTCAACGACGCCTTCGCTATCCGTGGGTCCAAATTCGCGATAGTTGTATAGTTGTGTCGGTAGAAAGAGAAGGTTTCCATGTATAAACACTTGGTTGTTCGTGAACCTATTCGCGGCATGTGATTTATATATTTTTTCGGAGTGTTGTGGCATGTCTCCATACAGCAGTAGAATAGATTTTTGTTTGTTTAGTAAATCTGTTGATGTGCGTGGGGCGGTTGGATATATTTTCCATGGCCTGTCATTATATTGTATGTACAGATGTTCGTCTGACTCGTGGATGCGAATCTGTTCATTGTTGCGAAAGAACATAATGGCATGCGGTTGTATGGGTTGAACGTCTTCGCCGGCGTGAATATATATGGTCTGTTTGGGTTGATTTGACTTAGGTGACTTTGTTCTTCGTTTCTTCTTGGCCGGATTCCCGGACATGATATATGGTTCACGGTCGTCTATAAATAGTACTCGTGTTGAACTTATATGCAGTTATTGTTGCGCTCGGCGTGTGCAAACCTTGTATTGATATGTCTCTACCAGTGGGTCTTATCGTTTTCAGACGTGTTAGCCCTGGTTCCGTTAGCAGCTGCTTTTGTTTTTCACAGTAGTGTGTTTATTGTGGCTGTTTGTCGCATACGATTAACGCGTGTAAATGATCCTATGCGCTGGACATTCATCGCTTGGTCGTTGGTGTTCTTATATTTGACGTCGTTGATAGGTCTTCGTCACGTTATAGGCGTGGACCCGGAGCTTATCGCATTAGCCTCCGCGACATGGTTGTTTTTAGTACTGTTTGTGGCAGCTTCTTGCACGTGTCATGTAATTCTACACGCCTCTAAAGATTGGTCGGACCACTTATTCGTGGCATGTACCGCGTTTTGGTGGATGTTTCACGACCCAGCCAATCCGTGGGTTGCTAGGTCCGGCCTGTGGGCTCTAGCCCCGTCTATCTTACTGTTTATAGTGCGTATAAACGATTCCATAGACCGTAATACGTGTTCGCCCGTGGAATTGTTTGGTTGGACGTGTCTCACCATAATAGACGCTGTGTGGGTATTGGAACGTATTTCAGCGCCGTGGTTTTTTGTACTATACGGGTGTGGAATTATATTAAACGTCGTATTGGTGACGTCATGCGCGTCTACGGGACGTCTCTTTTGCCTGCCGTGCGCGGTACCATTTTTCTTAGGGTATACGTGTGCGCTGGCGTGTGTGGAGAAACCTGATATGGCTTTAGAGAAGGCGTTGACGCGTGCCGATGAAATGATGTCCGACCTGGATCCGGACGTGCATTCGTTGGTACATGATTTAGGTATACCTGAGGTGTAGCATGTGAATCTGTGTTTCTGGGTCGAGACGATTCCAATGATCACGCGTGGGAGATGATTCAAAGACGTCGACGCTTTCTCTCTGCTGCGTGCGAAATCCGGGAAGTAAGTCGCTCGTCTCTAACCAGGCGCGTGCTGAAGAGACGTCGACGTGTTTTGGGAAGGGTTGGCGTGTGAGAGGTGGTCTCTCCAGCCGTGGAAAAAATGCTTTCTCACATGTTTCCAGTATGGGCCCGTACACGTCGATGAGTTGCTGTGGGGTCCATCCCATATGTTTATGTGCGAGACATCCGGAACACGTTTCCATTATCTCTTGCGCGTGCCACTTGGAAAGACAACCACGACAAAAATATTTATCCATACATAACCATATGAATACATTTATATAGGCACCTCTTCAACACATGCAGGCTCTCTTCAACGACACGAAAAAACTCCAGAAACTACTGCGCGTAGTATCTAATACGAACAAGATGGTCAATATGATCGCAGCACCGTCTGGGATTGCGATTCAAGCGGTTTCGGATTCAAAAACAACGCTGCTACAAATTAGTGCGGGTACATCATTTTTCAAGCACTACCAATCTCAAGAGGTGTACACGCTTGGAATTTTAGCTCCCACGCTCGAAACTCTTGTCAAGACCGCCAAGTCGGATGATCTTGTGGGCTTCTCTTATGATGGCCAGGGGTGCACCCTTCTCGTGCGCATTGGAGCGCCGCAAGGTGGAGCCACGACCGAGTATCAGGTTCGACTCGTTAATATTGAGGAAGAGCAAATGGATATTCCGGCTATCGAGCATGATATCATCGTAGACGTGGATACGAACACGTTTCACGACTGGAAAACAAAAACTGGACTTGCGAATGGCCCTGTATGCTTTACGTTTGAACCTCAAACCGTACGCGTGTCTGCATCTTCTGACGAATGGGGTACGGTTCAAGTGTCGCACCCCGTACATTACAATACTTTTGCGGGCAAGCGTGACATCACTATCAATAACTCGGCCATGTTTGCACTAAATATTTTGGCCACCTGTTCCAAGTCTATGCAATTCGGCATCAAAGAAGACATGCCTCTTTCGGCTGCTGTTCAAATGGACGAGTGTACGAAATTAGCGTTATATATCGCACCGATGATGGCTGATGATTAAAAAGTATAGGATATCCTACGTCTTTTACTCGGTGGTTCTTCTAAACGTATACCAACTGCTTCATAGTACCGTGGAAGATATTCTTTCACGTCGATTGGCGAATATACGGTAGATGGGTCCATATAACGTTCGAACAACAAATAGACTACATCTTCGTTTCGCGGAGTGAATGTAAACCCGTACGAACGTATGAGTCTTCGTGATAAGCCGCGCGATGCTTCGTTCATCAAATACTCCACACGTACGCCCCAACCGAATTTGGACGCTTCGATCGTGAGAGCTAAAACGGCTCGTGTCCCGTGTCCCATGCGTTGTTCTTTCGCCATGATATGATGTATGACTATATCCCAGACGCCAGGGAGGCGCTCTTTCTTGTATACTTTCATAATGCAAACGCGTTTGTATATAAATATAGCGGCCCACTCGTTTGATTGTAACCATTTTTGCACCTCGATGAACGGTCGAATCTCCGCGCCATACATGTTGAACTGTGCTTCCCACAACGTGCTCATATTGTGTTGACCGGCGTTCTTTTTATAACACATTTTGCCAACTCGATAATATTGGGTGTCTTTATATCTGGGCCATGGATCAGATACGCGACCGGATTTTCGTGCACACTGAATCCATGTTGTACGAGTTCCTGCATTTGTTCTGCGTTGATGTTGTGTTTGGTGAACACGCATGTCATATTATTCCATGCCGCGTTCAAAACGATAATTCCCATAGCAACAAAATCATAGCGTTCCATGGTAATTCGAATCTGGTGGGGTCCGTATGTGCGGATCATAAAGTTGACATTTCCGTAACAGAATGCCGCTTGAGAATGATTGCTGTATTGGAGCCAGCTTTTGAATGCGACATGGTATTTTGATTGTGTGTAGGACTGTACCATTATGCGTTTGGCGCATTCGGGAATGTCTGGAGAGCCACATCGAGGACGTTTTCGTGATATGATATGTTGGTACATTCACTGTGGCCTATATAATGTCTTTTCATTGATACTAGATTCTCATGTCTCGTCAGCGTAATACTGGTCACCTGTCCGATCCAGACGAGGAGGAAGGATTTATTCCTAAGCGGCGAAAGAGTAATAAGAACGCGTATGAATTATATCGTCTTCGCGATGTGGAGAGATTTATTTCCAAAATCTATTGGCTTGTCATCCTCTCATTCATGGCTGCCGGTGTTGCCATGGTCGCTACACTGTCTGAGCGCACATTTCGCGACGTATTCATGGCTGAATCCTTGCTGAGTACGCTAGGTGTCACTGCGTATGTGGTATTGATTATTTTGCTCCTTATGTGTAATAATCACAAAGAAATGCGAATCGTTCTTCTACTATCGCTATGTGTGTTCATAGGAGCCATAAGTGGATTTATGACCGCTCTACATCTCTTAGATATAAGCATAACGCTCAAGAAGGCAACAACACATGGCTAAAAAACCATGCCTCATGAGCCACATCGACGCACTTTCATTCAGCATGGAGCAATCTATATCCGCCCTAAGGGGCGCATTTGTCCTGAAAAAAAATAGCTATGAGAAAGATGTGGTATCACGCTTCAAGGGTAAATGGGAGTTAGTAAATCATAGGTATTATGATTGTATATTAAATGGAAACATTTTAGTCGAATTGAAAAAAGGGCTTTCTGGTATGTGGTTTGATATGGTTCGCTACGCTGAGATATATCTTGAACACGGCATAAAGAATACCTGGACCGTGTTTCTAGCATACGATAAAAGGCATGAAATGGTCAAGGAGATTTACATCCTTCCCACAAGTGCACTGATGGATCGTCTCAATATGTCACGAGAGAATGCCATCAAGTGCATCGACCTGTACCACAATGCGCCTCGCGGATGCAACATACAATTGAGCCTTACAAAGAAAGATCTACGCACGTGTGCAGAAGAACACGGTCAGGTTATACGAATTAGCAGTACGACCATACAGTAATAGCATGTCCATACATATGTCTCTCTAGACACTGCTTCATAACAGCCTCCTCCAATTCGGGACAATCCAACCATCGAAACCACACATGTTCGCCGTGTACAATATCCGTCCGCACCGCCGCCAACGTATGCCCATCGCGCGTAGAAAATATAAACGCACGCCGCCCGGGACGCTGCAACATATCAAATATGGTCTTAAGCATGGGATATTCTTGAAACGGTACTGTAAGATTTGAATTCGTAGGAGATTCTAAATACGCGTTCCATAGTGCTTCCACGCCGCGTAGCACTTCCGTGGATGCCTCGAAGACACCGATATGATACGATGTTTGCTCTTTCACAATGTCGTGTAGAGCACTGTCTATGCAGGTCTGGATAATATTCATTATACATGTAGGTGATCGGTTATATATGTCGTGTGACGTATAAATAAACGCGTCTCTATATTTTATATGTGGTATGACATACAGTTTATCTGTATATGGACATTTTCTATTATGGTAATACCCGCATCCATTGCAGCATATGTGGCTTCGTTCTGGTATTACCCATATGTTATGTGGTGCGTGTCTATCTGGTGTGTTTTATGGGCCGTATGTATTCGAGCGCGCGGTTCTAAAATAGCTATACGTGCTGCAGCTTGGCCCGGGTTGTTTTCCAATGATATGACGCCGACCACATGTTCCCCCGAGACGCTGTTAGCAAGTATACAAGGCGTTCCGCTCGTCGTGGGAAGCGGGTGGGGATTTTTTCTTCAACGGATGTTCATACCCGCGCCTCACCTGTTTATGCATAAATTCACGGGTCCCATGCCCGGCGAGTATCGTAAAAAACCTTCCAAGATGCGGTGGGCAGCGGGGACTACGATACGCACCGTGGTGGAAGCGTTGAAGAAAGAACACCTCACGTTTCCATCGCATCCATCCCTGGACGATATTACGATTGGCGCCTGGTTTGCGACGGGAAGTCATGGCAGCGGTGGCGACGCGGGCCGCAGTTCGTCGTCGGTATTCAAAGACGCCACGGTCATTGATTTGAGCCAGCGGAAACTATTTTTTCACGTCGATTACAGCCGACTCCGCCAGTGGTGTGATGGTCAGCCGGGGCGCTATCTAGTCGTCGACGTCTCTTTCAAGGATTTGGTACCGAATGATGATATTCAGAAGCGAGGTATAGAAATTCCTCTCGACATGAAGCAGACAGGATATGCCGCTACTGAAGAGTGGCTGGAACAGGGGGCTATTCTGCGTTTCATCTTTCTTGGCGCTGGTCGTGCCACGGCGATCGGGCTCCGGTGGACCGAGCCGTATAGTGCGACGACCCACCGCGATCCTCATTGCTGTTCGCGCCTGTGCACCTATCTTCAAGCCGATATTTGCTCAGTTGTATGTGGGTATAGAGAAGATATGAGTCGGTGGAATGGTAAGACCACACTCGCTGAAGCCAACAAGTGGGTGCCTGAAGTTTTGCCTTTCAACTCGTTACTCGTGGTGCTACAAGGCTACAAAAATTTCGAAATCGTCGTGGATATTCAATTGAACGCAGAAACACTCTGGGATATCATGCATAAATTCAAGACTATGCACGATGAATTAGGTGGGCGCACGGAGATTCGTTATGGCGTGCGTTATCTATTTATTGATGTGGTCATGAGACAGGGGTTTCAAACGCCGTTTATCATATTGAATGAATTCGGTATAGAAAAAATTGCTCTACACCCGGGGAAATGGAAACCAGACACGATTCTAGTCGAAGAAATAACACTTAGTGAAATGTATGGTATGAGTACAGAAGATATGTTGTATTAATGTAAAACACGTTCCTCGCGTATGTTCATCTCAAATTTTAACTGTTCCGCAATGTATTCCACTGCCATCAAATTGTTGTCGTACACATATTGACGTCGGATGTATGTGCACACACGTTCATTAATAACCAAAAATTCTCGATCTTCGCCCGGGATAGTATCCAACGCCAGGCGATGATTCCCTGATGATAGATTTGCTTTAATATCTGGCGTCATAATAAAACCTGGCCCGACGACTCCTTGAAATATAAAATCTACATTTATCCCGGTTTCTTCACTAGGCTGATAACCGCGCGCTTTGAGAAATTTTTCACGTTTTTCAGCTTGATTCCTTTCCTTGTTCAACTCGTCTCGTTGGCCCGTATCCGTGAAGACTTCGTACAAAAATCTCGATTGATCACCGACTTCAGCATCGCGCAAGGCTCGGCCAAAACGCTGAGGGTCTTCCGTTTCCTTACTTCCCTGACCGCTAGCAATAATGATAACGCGCGTATTAGGTAGGTCAACGCCTTCATTCCCGATGCGTGTCAAGAATAAGGTTTTTATATCTCCGCGTTTGAATTTGTCATACACGTGGTGACGATGTTGTGAGGGCATATTGCGTTCGTCCGTCTGGCCAAACATGACCCAACGCGGCGTATCTAGTAGAAAAAACAGTTCCGCATACTGATCCGGATTGACCTTTTGCACATCTTCTATGCGCATACTACAAATGCCTTCAACCCGTTCAATTAATTTGTTCTCTTCGTTCTGCATGGCTTCCAAGTAGTGGATAGAGAACACTCCGTCGATTGGCACGTCAGGACATAATTCCATCAACTGCTCATTGTCACGATGTAACGTAGGGTCCCATGTGCGCGAAAAATCATCTCTCCATTCGTAAAAGTCCTCATGGTCACCAAAGGGGGCCATATACTTGGTATGTATGGTCTTTCGGATGTATGTATCTAGGCACTCGCGCAGGTAATCCCCGAATTTATTGTTTCGATAGGATATATGCATTTTCACAAAACGCCTTCGAAATAATTTCATGTGGAACACGTGGTCGGCAAACACGATAATTGGCCGATTGGCAGCCTCATGTTCATCGATAATGCGTGCAATGGTTTCTATTTTGTTTGGATTATATTCCAACATGGACTCATAGGATGTCATGTGGTCGGGAAGTTGTTCTTTCATGCGCGTGTAAATATTTGTTTTGATGTTTGTTCTCTGTGACTTTTGCTCAGAAAACGTATTATCACCGCTTTCTTCAGAATATATTTGTTCAAATAGACCTGGTAACCAGGGGGCACATGCTACATTGACCACGTATGCATTTCGAAGGGGCCAAGCAGTTTCATACATAATTGGTGCCACGTCGACATGCCATGGGTATTCGGGTTCTTTAGACGCCGTAGCAGTGAGACCTATCATGCACTTGTAGGATAATTTGGACAGGAGACACATGTTTTGCGGCGACCGAATATTATGCACCTCGTCGATGATCACGATATCCCAATTACAAAACAGTGCGTTTTCTACGGCGGTGATCTTAAGAGGATTTAACCGCGACCCTTCTAATGCCTGCTCTTCGTCCGAGCCACATTTCCACGCGAGTTTATTCCATGATACGACCGCCACAAGAGACGTCGACGTCTCTCGCATATCCTTTAAACTCATGCGACCAATTTCTTTCAACGTCTTGGCACGTACACTTGCACGTTGAAAGAATCGTAGCTTCCACTGAATCGCGATGGTCTCATTCGGCACCATGACGAGTACGCGTTTACTGCCGCTACGGACGGCCGCAGCAATCCCCAAAAGAGTTTTACCGCCTCCACACGGTAGAATATAAATCCCAGAGTGGATACGTTCGTTGCGAAACATCAGGTCGAGTGCCGCCATTTGAGCTTGGCGAAAAGATACGGCGTTTTTCCCGTATGGAATCTTACCATACGTTGGTGGTGTTCCACTGTCTTCATATGGATTTATTTTGCGTTGCCTGACGATATTATAGAGTCCGGTGCCTTCGAACATGGGATCATCGGTATGGAGTTGAGACCACAATGACGAGCGAAGACCGAGAGGATAGCGTCCAGAGACGTCGACGTCTTCTGGCACGATGACCAAATGCTCCTTGCACGCGGCATGTAGAGTTCGACGCGTCTCCACAAGTCCATGCATGCTTTTATCACATTGAATCGTACGTTCGATATTACGTCCCTGAAGTTGTTTTTTGACGTCTTCATCTTGACCAGGGTTTAGAACGGGTTCCCATTGGCCCACAGCTACATGAAAACATTCTGACCGTATGTTATTGTCAATAACTCCGGCGTCAATGACCTGCGGTTGTTTGAACACGTCAGATAATTTCCCCGACCGCGTAGGCCACACGTCTGACGCGTCCAACATGTGAAGCTTGCATTCATAGTGACCCTTAGTCTTTTCTACATGGAATTGAAGCACGTTATGACTAATTTTTTTGACGCGTTTCGCTTTCTCATACAGCGGTAGAGGATCTTCTATGCGCGTGCGTATTTGTGACTGCGCGTTCTTCTTAGAGACTGTTATGGTGCTAGGTTGTATGGGAAGCACGTTTTGCGCCGCCCGTGTCATGTCAAACATGTGAGCCAGACGGTGTTCAGTCTTTTCGCACATGTGATACATCATCGCATACATGTGGGCAACTCGGGTCATTTCACCCTCAAAATAATAATGACCACGGTCAAACAATCCTTGTGTCGGGTTATTCTTGAGAATCAACGTTTCATACGGGTCAACATTTACTCCAGTAGCCTCCAGAATGTCCTGATGCGTATATCCGGCCGCGTATGCATTTTGAATGGTATCGTCCGTGATTTCATGAACCGTCGTATAATCATCTTTCGTAGCTACCCATTTGGTGCACCAGGTGATCTGAGCCAGCGATCGTAGAATGGATTCCCTATTTCCTCTCCTATAACGAATGATTCGCGGCCAACTACCCGTCAAGTCGTCGCGTGTGGGAGGATTCATTAACAATACTATCTACGTTTATATAGTCTTGAGGCGTATGTATAAACGCCCGGCGTCGATTATGGTACGCAGTACGAGTATGTTGAAAAAATATTTCGTGTCGTTAAACAAGACACCGTGTAGAATGTCGAAAACGAGAAGGAGACACGTAGCCGCAAACGCCAACAAATACGTATGGCGTCGGTTCAAGAGAGTCGCCCAGAATATGGCAGGGTCAATAGCAAATGCGGGTAGAGCTAATATTCCCCACGTAGAAAATGATAGTACGACGGAGGGCACCACGCCTAACAAGATGAGAAGTGCGAGAGAACCGCGTAAAGAGTCGTTTCTCTGCGTTTCCACATCCCACCACTCTACAGATATAAATAGAGAGAACAACGTTAAAACCCCCAGGGCAACGACGCGTATACTATCTGGTATGGCCGTGCTGATACATGCGATGTTACAACGCAACGTGACAACGGTAGCGAGTAGAGTTAGAATGCCGAATATAAGCGTAGTCACACCGGTTATAATTGAGAATATGGCGGCGATAGAGATGGTTGGTACGAGCGTAGCAAATAATAGGGGCGTGGTGATGGCCCAATGAACGTCTAGAATCCATAGTAGGGGCGTTACGGGTGATGGCCATATGCTTGTGGCACGTATAGACTCGCATAAAATAGCGATGACAACGGCATAG
>Ga0073954_10040795_pt1 | contig 11737 bp, 1 predicted proteins | sample Dee2metaT_7_FD_200765 | JGI IMG/M metagenome (GOLD analysis project Ga0073954, IMG submission 200765) | Marine microbial communities from Southern Atlantic Ocean transect - DeepDOM_E5_S_0.2 metaT (Eukaryote Community Metatranscriptome) | ecosystem: Environmental > Aquatic > Marine > Oceanic ...
TTTGAACGTACGTGCGTTGGGACACTGACTTACTCGCAACGTTGAGGAAGTGAGGACATACTTTGCTGCGAGAATTCATACAGCGAAAACATTTGTTTGGATCGAACGAATTCGTTGCGGAACCGATTGCGATCAATCAGGAAAGTGAGCTCGCTGTCTATTCATTTCTCGTCGAGAGAGAGAGAAAGAGTTCAATCTTCCTTCGCTCCATATCGATATGATCAGAGTAATCTTTCTATATGGAGTGTGTGTTGCGGCCGTGCTCGCAACGAATATTGGAGGGAAGAATGAACAGAGGGTACTAATGCACGAAGGAGATTCAAATGCAGCGGACACGTTGCACGCTGCGCGTCAGATAACCAACGTGAATATGGAGAGTGCAGAGATCCCGGATTCAAGAATGGGACATACTTCGACTCTTTTCGGTAAAGAGGTCTTCGTGTTCGGTGGAAAAAACAGACGTGGAGATTCTTTCAAAGACCTTCACACCTTCGACACGGAGAAAAACACGTGGTCCGAACTGCACACGACCTTTCCTCAAAAGCGTAGATACGATCATACTGCGAACTTGGTGCTTCGCAGCGATCCGGGTAAAACTCCCTTTATATATATATTGGGTGGTAAGACCGTCGCTGTGGACGCGTCCAGGGGATCTCAAGACTCCCACTTTTCCAACGATCTCGTCATTCTAGATCCGGCGTCGCGGGAGTGGGTGCATCCCTCTCCACGATACAAAGAGACCGAAGGAGGTGCAGTGATGGGACCTCGCGCGGGTCATACGACTACACTCGTCGGCGATAAGCTGTACGTCTTTGGAGGATACAATGCTGATGGGATGGCTCTCTCTGAGATATGGGTCCTCTCTGTCAATCCGGACTCCAATGGTGAGTTCGAGTGGTCCACAATCAATGCTCACGGATCTGTACCTGGACCACGTATGAATCACGTGTCTGCATTTTTGATGGGCCGCTACTATATTGTTCTGGGTGGATCGGACGAAAATGACAAGTCGCTCGCGGACTTCTACGTCATGGACGTCGCTTCTGCCGTCCAAGGTGGAGAGTACAAGTGGACTATGCCGGAGCCCAAAAAGGTCGGTCAAGACGCCATCAGCGTCGGTTCGTGGACCGGAATGAGCGCTGTCAAACTGAAGTGGAAGAGCGAATGGGATACGACTGCAAAAGAATTAATGTTCTTCGGAGGGTGCGACCCGCAAATGGAAAATTGGGAGGAGCGGAATCGTGTTGTCTCGGTCCTCGGTGCCGACACTGTCACGGGAGGCAAGGTCGTGTGGAAATGGAAGAACGTTGATTGGACCACGGAGAATGCAGACTTACCCCGCTGCGAACAGACTGCGACCCTTCTGACGGGAGAGGCGGAAAATACCGTACTCGTGTACGGTGGGTGCAATAAAGTCAAATGCGCGCAGGACGTTACGCGCCTTACCATCTCCCACGACGATACGACGGTGCAAGAAGTCGCGGACGAGGTTGCCGAAGAGGAGGAGGCCGCGGCCGTCGAAGAAGCTGAATCTGCAAGTCCGGACGATGCTGCGAGCCCCGGCGAAGATTTGTCGACCGAGGAGAACGATGCTGCGAGTCCCGGCGAAGATTCGTCGACCGAGGTGAACGAACAAGCACCGACGACAGAGGAGGAAGAAGAGGTGTCTGCCGAGCTCGACGCTCAGCTAGATGCTCTTGCTGCCGCTAGAGCCGAAGGACCAGAAGCTCTCGATGAGTTCCTCGAGAAGATCAAGAAGGAGCATCCGGAACTTTACGAGGACGTCAAGGCCGCGTCAGAGGAGCCCACTGATGCCGATGCAGGAATCTCAGCAGACAGTCCCGATGATTCTCCTTCCTCCTCCTCCACGAGCGAGGACAACACCGCGGGCGAGGGTCCAGGTGCAGGCTGTCCGCTTCAGTGCTCCGGTAACGGCGAATGCAAAGAAACGCGATGCGAGTGCAAAATTAGCGAAGACGGACGTGTCGGATACTACGGTGCAGGCTGCGAATATCGCGTGGACACGTGCGTCGTTCAAGTTGACACTTCAAAGACCGCGAGCAGCCCGGAAGGTAAGATGAACGTGTTCGCCAAAGATCGAAGAGTCAAGATCGCTCTGTCCCGTCCGAACGGGAAAGGCTCCGAAAATCTCTACGTCGCCGTTCCGGCCGGACACAACGAAGATGTCCCGCTCGCAGTGCCGGTGTCGCAGCCAAGTGGTCGCTTGTGGGCGGAACGTGCCTTTCTGTTCCATGGAACAGACGGTCTCGAGGTGCGAGCTCGCGTGCGTCCTTTGATTCAGACGAAGTTGACGTTGCCCGCCATCGAAGACGACGAGACTATCACGGTTGATGCACCCTTCCGCTGCATTCGAGGCTCCGTTATTTTGATCGAAGACACGCTGACGCTTGTGCGAGTCGACGGAGTCAGCGAATCGAGCGACGGAAGTACTGTGGGCATCACCCTCTCTGCTCCCGTTGGTTCGGCCGTGAAGCAAGGATCTCACGTGTCTCTGACGCAAATCGGTCCGCCGCCGCTTCCGCTTCCTCTCGTGTGCGACGAGAAAGAAGCTGAGCGTGTCGAAGCCGAGATGGCGTGCGATTGTCATGATCTCGGCGGTGAATGCGTGCGACACGAGAGCGATGGATCGCCGCCGACGTGTCGATGCTATCCCGGATGGGGCGGCGAGCGTTGCGAGAAGGCACTCTGCCCGAGCAACTGCACCCACCCGCTCTTCGGAACGTGCTCGACTGCTGTCGTCCAAGAAGATACCGGATCTTGGTGTCGCTGCGAGTACGGATTTGAAGGGGCGGACTGTTCGAAGCAGGTCGGTTGCGGTGATCTCGGTCGAAACTGCTCCGCGAACGCGTACTGTGTGGAAACGACCTTTCCCGTCCGAACAGAGGACGAGGGTGCGGTACTGGATATCGTTACTGGAGAGTGCAAGTGCTTTCCTGGTTGGGCTGGCGCGTACTGCGAGACGGCCGTATGTCTCAACAACTGCTCCGGCACCGAGCACGGATCTTGCGTCGCGGACGATAGCGGACGATCGCGTAGGTGCGAGTGCAAGAAGCCGTATACGTCCATTGACTGCAGTCGATCCGAGATTTGCCCTTTGAACTGTGCGGGCAATGGAGAGTGCGACAAGTCAACGGGAGAGTGTCGATGCGATCCCGGATGGACTGGGAAAGCGTGCAATACGCTGTCGAAGTGCGGCCATCTTGACAACTGCAGCGGTAACGGTCGATGTATGGCCGGCGAGTGTGTCTGTACGGAGGGATGGACTGGCAAGAGCTGCGAAAAGCCCGCTCGTTGTCCGAGAGACTGCTCGAATGCCGGAATATGCCTTGCGGGGCGATGCCACTGCAAGCTCGGCAGAGCCGGGCCCGACTGCTCGTCTGTCGACGGTCGCTTTTGTCCGAAACAATGTTCGGGGCACGGCAAGTGCCACATGAGTGAGTGCTTCTGCGACCCTGGCTTCGACGGCGAGGCGTGCGAAAATATGACACCCTGTCCTCGCGGCGGCGCTGACAACGAGATCTGCGGTGGCAACGGAATTTGCAAGTACGGTCGATGCTACTGCGGGCCGAGCTATGGCGGGCCGGCGTGTGGGCCTTTGAATCCGTGCCCGAAAGCTGGGGACGACGATCGCGAATGCTCCGGCAAGGGGTACTGCGTAGACGGAACCTGCTTTTGCAAACCTGGTTTTCACGGAGAGGCATGTCAACGCGGAAGTAACTGTGCGAAGGACTGCTCGAGCCACGGTTTCTGTTTCAACGGACGTTGCATGTGCGACGTTGGTTTTAGCGGAGACGACTGCTCCGTTCCGGAGCCGTGTCCGAGAGCTTTTCCTGCGAGAGACGCGAGACCGGCGAAAGTATCGTCGGGAACGAATAAGACGTCCTCGTTTCTTGAGATTATGGAGCGCTTCAACCCTTTGAGTGCCCACGGAACACCGAAGAGCAAGAAGAGCTCGAGTCCGCCCATGTGTGCCGGGCGGGGTAGGTGCGTCCGAGGCCAGTGCTACTGTGAGCCCGGATATTCGGGCAAGGCGTGCAACGAGACTCGACCGTGTCCCGAGCTTTGTCATCTTCACGGGAAATGTCAAGGAGAGCTTTGCGTGTGCGACCAAGGGTACAGAGGCGTGGACTGCACGGAGCGTATTCCGTGTCCCGCGAACTGCCACAATCGCGGTGTCTGCTTTTTGGGCACATGCGCGTGCGAGCAAGGATATGCCGGACGCGCGTGCGAGGAGCACGTACCTTGTCCCAACGACTGCTCGGGAAACGGAGATTGCATCGGAGGAAAGTGCGTCTGCGACGGTGACTGGTCCGGACGCGACTGCTCCCGGGGCGGTCATCTCGCACGCAGATGTGATCCTATTCTTCCCGGCGGCAGTACTAACTGCAGCGGAAACGGCATTTGCGACAACGGCAAGTGTGTGTGCAATCTCGGATGGGAGGGCGAGGACTGCTCTCGTGCCATGCGTTGCCCCTCTGACTGTTCCGGACACGGTATGTGTTGGCATGGAGACTGCTACTGCGATCCCGGTTTCGACGGCGCCGCGTGCGCGGTTCAGCGCGACTGCCCGGTAGGTGACGTTACCAAAGATACGACGTTGAAGTGGGGTGGAGGTGGAGACGGCGAGCACGGCGAAGGCGCGCCAGGGGTTCACATACGCGGACTGGATCCGACAAACTCGAATCATGCGTCAGGTTCTAAATGCTCCGGTCACGGAGTATGCCAATATGCGACATGCTTCTGCGTTGCGGGCTGGAGTGGTGACGCCTGCGAGAGCAACAAACTTGTCGAATTACAAATCGAGAACGCGAACACAAACTGTCCCATCGGTGAGAACGATGAAATCTGTAGCAACCGTGGTGAATGCATCGAAGGACAGTGCGACTGCAAGGAAAACTGGTTCGGAGAGAACTGCGGTCAGAACACTGCCGAGGGACGTTGTCCCAACGACTGTTCGAAAAAGGGTGTGTGCGGTAAAGAGGGAGAGTTCAAGAATAAGTGCATGTGCGTATCAGGATGGACAGGTCCCGACTGTTCGAAGATGATCCGGGAGAACATGAAGGCTTTGAACGAACAGTGCGCTGAAACATGTTCTTCTCACGGGGCATGCGCGAGAGGAAAGTGCGTGTGCGAAACGAATTGGATCGGTGATAACTGTGATGAGGAGAACTGTCCGAACGCGTGCACGTCTGACGTCCACGGTTCGTGTCACAATGGGCGATGTATATGTAACAGCGGATTTGGAGGGGACGATTGCAGCATAGCGTGTCCGAATCGATGTAGCGGCAACGGTGAATGCGTGAATGGCGTCACCACGGTCGATAGCAACTCGCTCGCTGATGTGCACGAGGGCGACGAGGGCGCAGACGGCGAGCGTATTAGGCGAGACACGTACAAGTGCCTCTGCAACCCCGGCTGGGGCAACGTTGACTGCGGAACGCGAGTCGTATCGGTTTCCGCTCTCGAGACCGCGAGCGCGTCGACTTCGTCGAAGAGCTTTTCCAGTGACTCGAGCGGGGACGACGGTACCTCCTCTGGTGGCGGCGCGGAAACAACTCTGGCATCAAGCATTGTACTTGTTGCCATCGGGACGTTTGCCATCGGGCTCATCGCCGTTCCGATCGCGAAAGTCGTCATGGACAGGCGGAACAGCCGGATTAGCAAGAAAATCATTGAGACGCAGAGTAGTCTCGAGCAGTACATATATTAAGCCACGCATTCCATTGCTTTGATATAGCCCGCGTTAAATATTGCTACTAAAACAATGCGCGCGCGGTCTCTAACGCATCTACGTGGTCATCTTTGGCCGATACTGAGCAACAACGCTATTTTCTCGATGGGCGCTTCGGGTCCTCTCAATCGCGCATGCGAACGCGCTGTCCCTACCAACGTGTGCACTGAGATTCTCGAAGTGACACAGCATGCTTCGACTGCCCCAAAAAGCAGTGTTACCGACGAGTTCCCCCGTCCACGTGTTCTTAGACGGGTTGCATAGCCTCGTGAACGCTTCGAATTTCGGCTGCACAAGGTATTGGATGAAGCATTGCTGACCCCTGCTCCATTTGAACGCCTTCTTTCCCTCCTTATCCTGGGGCTTGCACATCGGAGACAAGGGGAGTCCGAGACTTGTCTCCTGCTTACCTTGATGGTAGAACTCCTGCGTGACCATCACCGACCAACGTTGATGTATACGTAATGGTTTTGCAGGATGAGCAAGGTCCGCGCACTCGAGAGCGAGTCCCAAGACCGTGCTGATATTTTCTCGCGCCGAAATTTTCGACTTCGCTTCGTCTTCGTGCGAGACGTTGATCACTGTTGTCTGGTTGCGCTTCTTGAACGTCGATTTCGATCGTTTCACGACACGTGCGGATATTTTGTGAACGCGCTGTACGGTCTCGAGGCCGCGACTGAAGTCTGTCGATAAGATCAGCGATGTGACGGTGTGTCGGAAGTGCACGCGTTCGGAACGGTCGACAAATGCGTCCAGGATCCCGAATTTTTCGAGAAGAAGAAGAGCTTCGGCGGCGTGCATGTGTTCGAGTGTTCCACTCGGATACTCTGCGACGAGAGGATGACCGGATGCCTTCAAAAAAGTGGCATTCACACCTGGATGGTGATAGTCGTGTAAGAGCGCGCTGATTCCGAGTGCAAATTTCATCAACGGCGAGAATGCTTCGTCCGAAAGCCATTTCAAGTCGAGCTTCATGACCAACGAGGTAGACGAGCACATGACGTCTGCGCCGTGCAATGCGTTGTGATAAAAATTGAAGCTGCCAGCTTGGAACTGATTTTCGTAAGACGATTGTGCGTGGCGCAGACAGGTAGTAAGAGAGTCTTTCGATATATTCAGCTTGTCGACGCAATCAAAACCACCGGATCCGTACAAAGTGAAAAATAGTAGCGGGAATAGATCTCCCGCCTCACACGAAGCTGCAAACTCAAAAATATCGAATCGAGTCCAGTCCGTTACCGTGTCGAATGAAATTTGCTTCGCGTGGAATGACACGAGACTCTCGACACCACAATGCGATCCAGGTGAGTGGGCGGTTCGGAGATCCAATTCCTCCAGACAGATCTGCCGAAACGATTCGCAAGTGCGGGCATATTCAGAGAAGCCATATTTCTCATTCTCGGCGAACGTGTTCACCCGCATATTTGCTGCCCGAACTATAAGTGAGTATGCGTCGATTGCCCGTGAGATCAGATTCGGAGACATAACGGATAGACCTCTTCGAAGTTCCGTTACGGCGTTTACACTGATGCAGGTACATACTGACTGGACGCGTCGACTCCAACTGCTGCTGCTGCTGCTGCTGACAAGCACGTTTAGAGAGGGCGTGGGCACTCCGAGATATATCGTAACGAGCATGGACACGTTGAACGCCAACACATCTTGGTCAGCGTGTAAGTACGCAGCTCCGAGTTTCAACAGAGTGCTCATCATGAGATCAAAGGGCTCCACCATGCCTGGCGACGATCTTGACGTTGCATTGTTCATCATCTCGCACGCATCTTCGAACGTTGCGGCAAGATGTAGCGGCTCGAAAGAAGATCGATCGAGATGAAGTGTCGACAAGGGTGAATTCGGATAGGACGGCTGGGCGTTTGCACTTTCGATCGAAACACAAGTGAACGAAATCTTCTTGCTCGTGCGATCGCGATTTTCATCGACCTTTTCGCGGTCCTTCGTTTGGAGTTTCTGCAACCGACGCTGGACAGCTTTGGAATACGGTCTTCGCAAAAATCTATCGAGTATTGTGTCGAGAGCATCTTCAGCTGCAATTTGAGGCGCATCGAATCCGCACACCGCGTAAAAAAGCAACAGAGAAAGTGCTCTTGAGTAGCTGGCATTGCCGCGCGTTGTCTTGGCCGAGGCTCGCTTAACGAATCTCTCGAGAAGAGTTAATTTCTTTGGAGACTTAAGATCCGAACGAATGATGTGCAGAAGTGCAGTGTCGGTAGAAGTTGAATTATTCGACGCGGATGCAATAATTCCGTGAAGCTTTCGCCTCTGCTTCGTGAGCAAGGTCGCATATATTGAGTCTTGGATGCCCTGGTGCGTAAAGACGTAATCTTGCTTTACGTGCTTCAAAAACGTATTTCGATCGAGAACCCACAGCTTGCATTCGTTTTTTCTATCGCTCTGTTTCTTTTTCGAAGGTGTGAAGTCTGCGATAACATGATTCGTCTTGATACGTGGGTTAGCGAAGGAAAAACTCTTAGCCACAGTCAGTTGCGAAGGAGCGCTCGGACGCGACGAAGTATTTGCAACAATAGTAGGTTGTGCCGGACAATCCAGCGACTCAACGACGACAATAGATGCTGACCGAGGCATGTTGTACAGCAAAGCGAGCTCACCAAAGCTTTTACCGCGCCCGAGTGTTTTCACCGCATGACCGTCGATGACAACGCTGACCGTCCCGCTCTGTATCACGAAGTAGCCGTCCGTTATGTCTCCCTGTTTAAATACAGCGTCACCGCATGCAACACGCATTGGTCGCATCGCCATAGCAATTCCTGTGAGCTGTGCCTTGGTCATACGTCGGAATAGGTAGTGCGATGAGAGAATTCGGGTCACAAGAACGAGCGCGCTTCCTTTCATATACATGCCGGTCGATTTGGACGCCTCTTGGACGCTCTTCGGGATCGCCCACATCTTCGAAATATCGTCGCTGGTGCTCTTTTCGAACGGGCCATGTGATGTCGACAGAGACACTAATGGTGGCTCCTCGGTTAACTTTTCGAGTGACACCTGAATTTTGTGCACGTCGTGACCATAACCGAGCATGGTCATTGCCATCGTCAGCGTACTAAGAGAGAAACTCTGAGCGGTCCGTTCTTGGCCAGAATCCGCGTACTCTGAACCTTGCTTCGATCGCGTTTGAAATGACGCGACTGCGGCAGTGCGAAGAAGAAGCTTCTCGAATATCGTCAACGTCGCCATTCGAGATACGAGATGCCGAGGTAGTGCATCTACTTTCGCCTTATCTTCGAATAGAGATGTGTCATCGTCCCCGATTTTGTCGGAAGGAGATGCTCCTGACGATCTGGACGGATGGTACACGGGTACCGGGTCAGAGTATCCTTTCGCTGAAACGGGCTGCAGCTTTTCGAAATCGAAATCTGTCGACTCGAGCTTGCATTGTCCAAACGTCTCGCCGTCGAGCAAGATGACGCCGGGAGAAGCTTTTCCCATCAATCGAGCTGCAAGATTCACAGAGGGGCCCATCACAGCCCACTCGCATCGATGTTCCGCACCGACGAGACCGCAAAACGCGTGACCTGTCGCAACACCAGCGGAACATTTTGCGTTTGTTTCGTCCTCAATCCGTTCGAGAATCGTAAACGCCGCGCGCAGAGCTCTCTGCGCATTATCAACGAACGACTTTGCATTGTGGGCTCCGAACACACCGATAGCCACAAAGCCTTTGTCGTCGCGCACAAACTGCCGCAACACACCGCCTTCTTCTGAAAGCGCATTTTGGACTGCCAGAAACACATTTTGAACTGACTCTAAAGATCCGCGATCGAGCTCAGTCAGAAGTGCGTCGAGACTGACGAACATTGTCGTCACACGCGTCATGGTTCCCATGAGATGAGCCATATCGTTATCAATAGCTTCGCGAGTGACCTCAGAAATAAGAGCCCGAGTCTCTTGTCGTCTTTTGGAGCTACTTGTCCGTGGTCGACCGAGTCGAAACTCTTTCTGTAGCGCTCCGAGAATACGATGTCGTTTTCGACGTGCAAAATCAACCATATCTCGCGACAAGTGCGAGCTGTCATCCGTTTTTCCGCCAGTTCTCCTCTCAGTCACGACGGACACCACTCCGTCTCTGTCCCCGCTCGGCATTTGTTTGAAGTGCTCCAGGTATTTCGCATACGCGTCCTGTTGATTCTCTATCGCGACGCAACAAATTGAACAGGACGGCAGGAGATTTTTTACTCTCTCTTTTGCCGTCGTCAGCGTCGTCGAGATCTTCACTTCCCCGGTCGTGGTCTTCGACGCATATTCGATACCAGCAACATCTTTTACAATGTCATCCTCGCTTGTTGCGGCTCGGCGCCTTATGTTCTCTTCGTCCCTCTCTGAATGCATAGACAATATCGGCACTATCCGACGCTTTTGGGAGTAGAACGACATGGCGCGTTTCGAGAGAGATGCAGTCAATTTCGACGCTCTGCGGCGTAGTCCCGCGGTGTGATTGGCGGCAATTTCTTTGATACCACGACTTCTCGCTCCGCTGCCGTGAACTCTTGACGATCGTATCCAGATCAGCTCGTGATGATCATCGTCTCTTCTTCGAAAACGATGGACTTCTTCGTTTCCGAGCCGAAAGGTTTCAAAAAATGCCCGGGACGCAATGACCTCTCCCGTTTTCGACCCGTCAAGACATGCCTTTAACTGTTCGAAGCATTTTCCGCCCACGAGATCTTCGTATCTTTTCGGATATCCAACGCGGAAGTAATATATCATCCCGCATGCCAGACCGCAGTGAAGACGAAGACTCACATTGTGCGGTTTCCCGGTCAGTTCGCACGTATCGGTTGCGTCGTACTCACCTACTGACATAATCGCTGCGGCGCATTCGGAGGCGACCTTGCACGTACTCGTGCGACGATCCTCCGACGAATTTGGCTCCAATACCCACATAACCAGCATGGCATCGCCCAGAAACTTGAACGTATCTCCTCTGAACGATCGAACGACGCGTAGGAGTCTCGAGAAATATGCGTTGCAGTGCAATTTCGTCTTCTCGGCGCCGAGCGTCTGAGATAGGCGCGTGAATCCTGAGATATCGACGAGAAGAAGAACGGACCAGTGCTTAGCGACAAATGTCCTATCTCCATTTCCTTGTATATTTTTGCCATATTCGTAAGGCATGGGACTCGATAAAAGAAATTCAGGAGACAAATGCATCGGTTTCGCTAACCTATCTTCCGCTGTTGAGAGCTGCGGATCGAACTTGGGCGAATCTAATAGTGTGTCATCCTTCGGTCCGTGGTTAGAAATATGGTACATGGCTAGAGCTGAGACGAATCGATTTGATTCAGAAGCAATGTCTCCGACGTCAGCTTCCTCGAAATTGTCCAATGAAGTTCCGTCCTGAAAAGATCCTTTCGCATTTCGTTTTCGAAAACTGTCAGCGGACGAGTGAAGTGATTTCTGCTCTACAGCTCTATCAGAGTTCGATCGACGGATAACGTCTCTAGTGCTATTGCCTTTTTTCATTGCTCGTACAACTTTATTCTTGAAACTCGACAGTACGGTCAAAGAAGGAAATGCAGGAACAGGGCTTTTTTTGCCGCTCTTGCTGCTCCACGAAGAACTCGGACTGGTTGGCCCACTACTCACGTTGCTCTTTACAGATGAGGCGCTTCCTTTACGACGAAGCGTCGAGAAGCCGTATCGATTATCCAATGACTTCGCTGAATAATTTGAATCGTTTGAAGAGTGGCTCGAGCGACGTTTCAATGCGGAGAGATCTTCTTGCGAAAACGCCCTCTGACTCTGAGACCTGCGTGGATCGGAGCCTCCGCTAATGCGTCTGAACAGATTCGACATGGGCGATCGTTTACTCTTTCTTCTACTGTGTTCCTCTCCTTCTTGACTAAAACTTCTTCTGATATTCCTCATCTTGTTATCGCGCTCCGGATCCGTTGCGCCACCTCCGTCTTCGCTCGTACACTCACTGACTGCAACTCCCACACACGTTCG
>Ga0073954_10079953_pt1 | contig 11684 bp, 13 predicted proteins | sample Dee2metaT_7_FD_200765 | JGI IMG/M metagenome (GOLD analysis project Ga0073954, IMG submission 200765) | Marine microbial communities from Southern Atlantic Ocean transect - DeepDOM_E5_S_0.2 metaT (Eukaryote Community Metatranscriptome) | ecosystem: Environmental > Aquatic > Marine > Oceanic ...
AAAAAAACAATGGATATGGGGTACCAAGAACAAGTGAGAACCGACTGGATTGATGAACAAGTGCGATCCGATAAACGCTGGAGCGAACTAAATCACTATGGGAATATCAAACTCTTTCAATCCCCTACATCGTTTTATAGATTAGATCACCGATTCTCATTGTATGATCAAATCATGGGGATGCAACCTGGCATGTTGGGTGTTATTGCTGATCATAATTTCAGACAGTTTCAAAATTTTACTCCACCACAAGGTGATCAAGGTTTACCAGGTTATGATTATAGTCCATTTGTAAAACAACGCGGAGGGAAGAATGTCATTTTCGGAGTACATGGAGCATTCAAACGTGATGATTTGACAGCGGTTCAAAACTTAATATTAATAAAGCTCAATTCGTGGAAGGGAAAACTGTACTACCCCCACACAGCATTCGCAGAAGATTTATATTTCGGTGCCCAATGGTGTGAAAAGGTAAAGCATCAGCAAGTGAGTGGTGTATCCCGTCAACTTGGATGCATATATTTGAATAGAAATATGGACGGCAAAACATTGACGCGTAATGTTAAAGACATGATCACACTAACGGAATGTGGTCTTCATGAATATGCAAACCTTGTACAAAGTTCAACATACGCACAAATAAACCCCTCTGTCAATGAATTACGATATTTAAAAACACTAGGAACTGCACCGAAATGCACATGGCACTACACACAAACAGCACTTGATACCCATCCCAGGAAGCCTGTAAACTGGCAGAGCCTCATGTCCAAAGATTTTCATTTTGCAGCTGAAAATTTGTGCCAGCTTGATCTTGCCCTTCAACGCCGCGGGAAAAACTCTCCCGATGCAATCAAATTTTTTTGTACGCGCTTAATAATGTTTTTATATGGAATGAACCCATTATTTGACGCGAGTACATCATTCAAGAACAACGCGTCAAATTATGAAGACGAAATATCACAATTGAACAATCTAGGTATGCTTGAAGAGGCCAAAAAAATATGGTCACATCTAATAATTGAAATTTTAATAAAAATAGAATATTTTGCACCAAACCAAGCAATACCTCCAGGAAAACCTTTAACCTTATACAAAAATTATCTTGCGACTAGAGAAGGAGGAATAAAACAGAAACTCCCAAACAACAACCGTGGTGTGTTTTATTCACGCCTGTTATTTGAATGGCCCGACTATATAAATGGTATGTAATATGATATAGTATGTCTCTTCTAGTTCAGTCTGCGGCAGGTGAAACAAAGTCTACTTCCAATATGGTCTATTTTTATGATAATGACTTGAAAAACAAGACTAACGAGAATGTGTGTCCCCATATACAGTTTAACTGGGTCGATGCGGCGGGGAACATTACGCGTGATTATGATGGTGTGAAAAGGCAATACACGCTCGCCTGGAATGACAGAAATTTCTCTAAACACGACTATGAATGTATAGCATTGTTTGAACAAGGTTCGAACGCACTGAAATTTGCTAATTATGTTAAACGAGTCGTCGGAAGCTGTGCATATGATCCGCGCGCTGGAAAACAAGTTATTCGTGCCGACAACACGAAAGTGTCGTTTTACGAACATGTTAAACACGCTGCCGCACTGCCACACATCACCGGATTTGTGTTCGATTGGGATCGCACACTTCAAGTCATGGAGGGCATGTTCGGCCCTATAAGCCTAGAAAAATGGGGTCAGTCTTTGCAAATGGATGTAGAAAAAACGACAGAAGCACTTAGTGAATACCACGCAGGGGGGAAAGAACGGTTACAAGAACTACGCGACATGTTCGAGGCAATCGGCGACAAACCGGTAGTCATTATTAGCGCAAGTAAGGCTATTACTATGGCGGCCAGAAACGTCTACGAAGCCGTGTTAAAAAGTTGGGGCTGTCAAAACGTACAGGGCCTACACTATAGCCAAGGCAAATACGAAACTATGGCAGTCTTAGAATCACTTAGTCAATATTGTAACTAATACTATTTATACATATGTTATATGACGAGTAGCCATGAATTTCATGATGACTCGAAAGAGAGTCATGGACACGGTGGGGAGATCCGGGACGTCGACGTGCCCTTCCAAGACCTGGGCCACAAAAGGTACAACTCGATGTAAAAGGAGACGCGTAAAATACGCGCGCCAATATTTTTGAATGATGATCGCAGCCGCCTCAGGAGTCATACTAGTTGTAGTACATAGTATTTATACCTTATCATTACATATCGTATGTTCATTGAAACGTGTATAACTATTCAAACAAACGCCTTTCTTGCATTACATCCACCAACCATAGAAATGCGTAACAAAGTCAAAGAAGAAATACCAGACATCTACAGAAAATTAAGTGAAATCTACGATTCCATGAAATATATCAAAGCTGGTCCACCCATACGCAAACCACCACTCACCTGTAACTCGGAACGGGAGTGGAAAGTTGAATGGTACGTGTTCACAACATCCATTGACAAGCTAGACAATCTCGCAGCGACGCAAAAAGATTTATCACGCGCACGACCAGCCATTGAACGCACCCTACGAATATTAGCAGACGCCATCAGACGCATACAAAAACTACGTTGACCTATACCGCACATCGTAAAAACGACGATCCCAATTCGCATACATCACATACTGGTGTGTAGGATAACGCAACAACGCGTAGAATGATATTATAAACGCGTAATATTCTATACCAAGTATATATATGCATGAGCCACAAAAAACCGCATGGTACAACGCATGAAGATCCACAAAATCATAAGATGGATCATACATACAACATAAGCCAATCATAAACACATACCATTCCTTATGGCACATGAGGAGAGGAACACACGCGGCCACAAGCACATGACCCATATCTCGAGTCAGACGTCTAACCATCCATTATACAATACACACGTTTATACTATTTCTACCCGCCTACGTCTTCTCAAACACCAAGTCACAAACCAACAAAAATACAGGAATGCCAACACTCCCGTGATCACATACATAGTCTTATCAGGACTACAAACTACAGGCAAGATACTCGGTGTCGGCGGGGGCAAATAACATAAAATAGACGGGTCTTGACGATATATTTCAACGCATGATGATATATTTACGCGTATAGTACAAATATACACGTTAGATGATACTGGTGTACACATTATGTGTTGACGGGCGGTTTCTTGCAATCAATCTCACGCATACGGTTGCTCCAACGCGCGTTATTAGCTTGATTCGACGCCTTTGTGGCTAAATTATCCACAAAACGTTTAATACCCATGCCCGACCGATCTTCCGGAACCCAGTCATTATATTTTCTTACGGCGTCGTGAGTTTCTCTCACCCACGCTGCAGCTGCTGCATCCAAGTTGTGCGGATCTGCAAAGGTGAAAGGTTCATTGGCAACCTCGTCCGGAACAACAAACCCATCCTCATAATTATAATCATCCTCTTCACTACTAGCTTCACCGCTAGCATCCATCTTATCCAAGTCCAGATACACAAGACCCGCGTTGAAATCAGACTCCAACGCGAAATTATCAACGTCCACCACGAAACCAAGACGCTTCCACGCCGATTGAACTGTCTGCCGCGTGACTGGAGATACCTTCACGTGCTGGCGGATCGATATGGGGTGGATCAATATACTATCGTCGTTAAAACGCCAGATACGCCCACCCTGAGCGCGAGTACGTTCGAGCAAATGAACGTGCAAATCTGTATCTTCCACTTCTACGATCTCTCCGAACCAATCCTCATCATTCTCACCATGAATACGAAGAATATCACCCGGAGAGTACATTGTGTTGATTGTAGTAGAGTACTTATAGGTAAATATATATTATACATGTCATACCAGACTTTTCTACTCTATTTTGGACATTTACCTAAACCTACCATAGAACAGGCATATTACGTGTATGAATTCGACGGCGCACCTCCCGCATTTGAGGAAGCCATGCAATGGTATCATATGACTCGTTCTATGGATGTGAATCATGCATGGTGTACCGCAATGTGGCGTGCAAAATGTGCTTGGAAAGCGTACACAGCCCATCAGGTATTTCCTATAGCTGAAACAAGTGAGGCGACTCGTCTTTCATAACGTTTACGCAGACAAAAGTTAAATAATATAAATAAGCCTATGACGACGATTCCGGTGCCGATGACGAAGATCCACATTGTTCTGCTCGTTCTATTATATGTACTCCACGTGGCCCAAATCGAAATGCAAACCCATACGATTCGGCATGCACTTCATACCCGTAAAGAGATGCTTCCACACGTACAAGATCTCCCTCACGGATGTCCGTAGTACCCGTCACCTGTACACCATTCTCAAACAACGGTATGCTTTTCTTCACACCACCAGACCATACCGATTGCTTAAGTATGATGCCTCCATGAACACGTTGTACACGGGCCCGATCTTGAAAGTTTTGAAATTCATTCTCAGCAGCCTTTGTGGATTGCACAAACACGTCGGGCGTATCCCAAGCGTACTGCAAAGCCATCTGCTGCACCTGCTCCAACGGACGCAACAACTGATCATTGTCCGCATGTAAATGAATCTCATACACATTCTTTTTCGGATCATCCCCATGAAAACCAGGACGACCATCTCCCACGATGCAAGAAAATTTCCCGACACGCATGGGTGGCAATGCAACAACCCAAGGAGATGAACCCACACACAGGTCCACACCACCCCTCCAACCAGGTTTAAACGTAGGAATAGGGGTTGATTCATAGGATGGCATCGTTAAAACATCATGCTGTGGTGATGTCAAGCTAGGAGGCGTCCGGAGCGACTGCAGAACACTTGTGTTGATCATGCCTATATATGATCAAAAATGAATAGTACATGGCATATATAATTACTGTAGATACGCGTATACCTAGAATACATATTGATAGAGCTCTACCCTGGTGGATTCGCATGCAACGCCGATCTTTGGCTCATCATTCCCGTTTATTAACCGCCGAAGAGTCGGCACAGGAGGCGAGACAACGATTTGGACCGTCCATTGATTTAATTGACATACAGCTGAGTATCGATTTGACCGAGGAGGAATTATTTCAGCACGTGGCAGAAGTATCCGTCGCTTCAGTACAACCTCAAGAAAGTGAACGCTCACTAAAACGCGGGGATGTGACAAGAGTCACGCGTCCCTCCGATTTCTCATGCCCCATTTGTTTACGTACAAACGGTCGAGTCGTACGAACAAGGTGTAAGCATTATTTTCACCGTGAATGCATCGAACACGCGTACAGATATTCTGAACGCTGTCCCATATGCCGCAGCATGATTAAAAATCAGGAAACGGACGCTTGTGAAAAAAATAACGCATAATCCATTGCATTTCTTCTATGTTTTTGATTTCTTTAGGTGTGTCTTCATCCATGAAAAGTTTCGAGTTGTCAAAATTGGCACACCAACATTTAGGCAGGTGGGTTTTTGTCCATGTGATTGCATGATACCAACGAATGCGTAGGAGCAAACGGTCATCATTGTCAACCTCCATTATATTTCGATTATGAAGGGCACGAATCATCGGTTTGAAATCTATGGTATAGATTTTCATGTGTTTCATGATATGTGGACTTGGAAAAGTTTTACTATCATACATGCCGATAATTGCATATACAAACGGGCGCTGGTCGATAGTTGACAAATCAAAGTTATCACTAGATCCGTTTTTCAATTTACTTACTTGATGAGTTGTAAGAACATTTTGAGGCTCAAAATGCTCTATATACATGTGACACTCATCCCAACATCCATACTCGAGCCACAATGCGATCACATAGTTTCGAATGTTTGGGTCATTCATAAATGGATACACAAGCGCGTGTCTGTCGTTTGTGTAACGACTTTGATGTTGTTCCGACGGTACATATGATTTAAATTGATTCCAAGACATATTTCCAAGATCTGGGAAAGAAGGAGGATCATCAGACACATTTGAAAAAATACGTTTAACATGTTCCCATACACGTTCTCTTGGGTTTTCATCCAACACCTCCTGTTTCCGTTCACTAAACCCTTCCTTCCATTCTTGTATTTTTTCAATCGGATTAATACCAGGACCCCAACGCATGTTCTCACACATCTTATTACATATATGGTCGTCGTTGCTAAACAAAAAACGTTTCAAATGGGGCTGCAAATTGTTTAAAACCGTTTGCTTGACATCTTCACGACCACTGAACTTGGTCAAATCCAACTCTGTCACATTTTCGTCATTCAATACCCGCTCCAGTTTTTCTAACAAACGCCCTTCCTCATCCGCCTGACGCAACTCATTAAGCACACTAGTGCTCGACATATGTTTACTACGAGATATATGTTTATACTTTACTTTGGTTAACGATACGATATGCGTGTGTCGTTATTCAGCTCTTTCAGTTTATCTGCCATCTCTGAAATAGTAAATGTTCTTCTCACTTTTCTCGTATCATACAAGTCAGTGAAGTAGGTAACAACCTCATGCACGCGTGTATGTTCTCTCACGGTGTCATATAACTCATACGCCGTCTCAACACCATCACACGTCATGATCATACGTTCATCGCGTATGGAAGCTTCCATAGACTCAAACTGCTGTTCCTGCCACCGCACGTTGTTTGGATCTGTTACGACCGTAGTTGACAATATCTTTTTCTTCATATTGTATTGAAATACGCGTTGAAGTTTATCTGGCGAGTCTCCCACGTCTTTATTTTGCGTGTACAAACGTATTATGAACATACTTTGACCCCACGTTTGGTTCTCATACGACACGGATATGTAAAACTTTGGCGACTCGTCTTTTGATTCTCCCACAACAGACATTATATAAAAATAGGTACGTCTTATTTATACTTTACTTTGTTTGAATAGATACACCGATGCCCATGCTCATGAGTTCTTGGCACAAAAGCTTCGTGGGGTAGGGCATCATAATCTTTTGTGACGCGCCACACCGACATCCGATAGTCCCACACTCGCACACAGGAGCCTCATACGCGTCAGAAGATATCATCATACGTTCCTGTAACACATGCGGAACACCGTGTGCAATCCCACAATCACGTTCCATCTCTCCCCACCTTAAACCACCACCATGAGCTCTACCATGATTAGGTTGACGAGTCAAACCAACAACCTTACCTCGTGGACGTGCATGCATTTTATCTCGTACCATATGTTTCAACCTTTGATAGTATGTGGGTCCCATAAACACGCGGCCTCTCATCGGCAATCCCGTGTGAGGATGATACAGCGTCGTATTACCGTTGGGATCTTGCTGCAGTTGACGCAACTCTTCACGAATCTGATCGATTGCCTTGTGCGCGAAAGGAGTCGCATCCACGCGTGGCTGACTGCTTGCACACGCGTAAAGACCACACAAACACTCGAATATATGACCAATGGTCATACGACTTGGAATGGCGTGGGGATTGACAATGATATCGGGCGTTATTCCCTCCTGTGTAAAGGGAAGATCTTCTTGCCGGTAGAACTGACCGATGGTACCCTTTTGCCCATGACGACTCGAATGTTTATCTCCTAACTCGGGTATGCAATTTTCGCGCACGCGTATTTTGATGGTACGCCCACCTTCTGAATTATCAAACATGATGACATCATCAATGATCGCGTCGTTTTTTGGATATGTAATCGACGCATCCATATCTCCAGACGTGCGCCCGATAATCACATCACCCTTCTTGACTCTCGAATTGATAGATGGTAACCCATCGTCGTCGATGATCGAATAGTCGCGCGTGTAACGTCGATTCGCCTCACTTGGTTTTCCAAGCACATAGCCTGAGGATCCACCCACATTGCCCGTGTAGGTACGAAACGTCGTTGTACGAAATCCTCCACGGTCGATGAATGCTTTGCTAAACAGTAAAGAATCCTCCTGGTTAAAGCCTCCAAAACAACATATCGCCACGATAGCATTAATGCCCGCTGGCAGTTGATCCACACCGAGTACACGATTCCCACGAGGTGCTGCTAATGGTTTCTGAGGGTAGTGGAGGATATAACCAGTCGTGTCGTAACGATGCTGAAACGAGCTTGCGTATACACCTATAGCCTGCTTTGCCATGGCACTCTGGTACACATTCCGAGGCGATTGATTATGGTCAGGGAATGGAATAGTCGAGGGAACCGTCCCCAACATGAGTGAAGGATGAATCTCTACATGTGTATGATCATTTGCCAGCTCATGTGGCCACAGCGCGATAAGGGCTGATTCCGTCTCATACGGATCTATATTTGAAACCACACCGAGAGAATACAAATTATCCCACGACGTATGATCACTCTTTACATCGCGAAGTATGCTTGCATCCGCTACCATATGACCATTTTGCACACACATCACCGGACGATAGGGACGACCTCCATCGGCCCAAATAAACACACCATCCGCGTTTTGAGATATGGAAACATCCAAGGAAATGATTCGAGACATGCGCAAATGTTTCACCAACGTCACCACCGCACCACCATCCGACGTAAACGCATGAAAACCCCCATTCCAAAAGACAGGTACCTCACCGCTCCCCGTCACATCCACCAACCGTTTACGCAACTCCTTCGCTTCCGTAAATGTTGATATACGTGCGCTAATAGCCAACTGAGACACCAATCCACATGGAGCACCTTCCGGCGTTTCCGATGGACAAACAAAACCCCAACTATCACCACGAAGCATGCGAGGTTCCGTTAACTTTTGATCCGATTTAACACTCGAATCAAAGCGACGTAGCTGAGAAATGCATGAAATATAGGTGTTTCGATTCAATTCTTGAGACACGCCCTCCTTACCTTTCATCTTACCCCCCTTGACACGCCAGTTTCCCGTCGCTAAAGAATACTTCAACCCCGATGAAATAATCGGAGACTGAGTGAGCGCTTCCATATTAAGACTTCGATTCTCATCAATCTTTTTTTGAATGATCTTACGCAGTTCTGAAAGATATGCAGACCACAAATAGGAAAACAAAACTCCAAACAAAGAACCCGCCGAATCAAGGCGCTTGTTTTTCATACCGTCGCGAGAATCATACTGACGCTCACCTTTAAGACATCGCAACAGAGTTTTCAATTGCAACTCGGCGGTAATACGTTTCTGCTCGCGAGTGGAACAATGAGGATACACCCGGTCGTCTTGGAATTCAACGGACGTCGCTTCAGATACCCAAATAGGCCAACTGGGATGATCAAACACCATATCTGATCCCAACCAACGGAGTAGAGACAAAACTGGAAACGTCTGCTTCGAATCAGAAAACGAAACGCGTACTGAATTCGTAGACTCGTTCCAATACATCGACAACGGCATATAGGTATGACGATGCTCGTTCGCACAGGAATGACATACAGCCGTTGGAATATTATGATCCAACCAACAGAGAATCGCATCCGGTGCAACACGTTCCTGTGCAATAATCGTCTTCTCCTTACCATTCACTATGAAATAACCTCCCGGATCATTCGGACACTCCATATGGCTACCCATAGTATGCGTATTACACCGATTGGAGCGAACCATGATTGGTATGTGACCTAGAAACACGCGCAACTTCTTTTTCTCATTCACATGATGCACAGACACATAACAAGGAGCATGATAGGTCAAAGAACGAACACGAGCGTCGTGAGGTGTAATCAACGACACATCGCCATCCTTCTCCGCGTGAACAGGATGCTTACACTCGAAATCACTAAACTTCAACGTGTGTGTCACATCCTGACGCTTACGTCCTGTAACCTTTAACGTAGAGTATGTTTTTATAACATGTGGTATAATTCGATGCAAAAAATCATCGAAGGAATGAATCGTCTGCTGCGTTAACGAAACATGTTTGAAAAACGCTTCCACCACCGGCCAACGAAGATCATCCATGTGTTGATGCGTATGTTCGTAAACAATGACACAACCAGGTCCTTGACATGGAAGGAACCACATACTCACGAGGTTCCGGATGATCTCTCACATACTCCACCAATTCCTTCAAACGCGTCCAAGGTATCACCAACAACGCGAAATCCGCTCCAGAACGACGCTTATTGATCTTCCACGGTGATTCAGACATACATATGGGTGTTGAAAGCCAACGCCCACTCTTCATGACATGCCATCCATTCGCACCTGCTATCATCGCATCACGTCCCGCATTAGCACCTTGCACGCGTATAATAACATTCACACGCGCGTCAAGTGCTTTCGTACGCGGATAAAGAGACACACCATCCGGTACGCGCAGATCGATTACAGGTTTCTTAGACAGAATCGCTTCCGTCCCCTCTTGCCGTTGTAGAATCCAGAACGTGGTTTTCACTTGACGCATCTTATTTGTTTTGGGTCGATAAAACTCGTCTACGTTTCGTTTAACCCGTATAGAATAGTTCTTGACGCGTGTGGTGCCTCGCATACGACGTGGCAAGATAATTGCAATAAACTCCGGCTGCCATTGCAACGACACATGTTTCAAAAAACGTTTCGCCAAGGAAGCTTCCTTACCGAAGGGTGGATTAAATCCAACTAAGGTGACTGGAAAGGGTAAGACGTCAAGAAAATCTTGTTTCTGCACCGCTACACTCCTCGGTTGCACGTCTACTTGACCTGCGATTGACCAACCCCGTTCTTGTAATTGTTGCGCAACGTATCCATCTCCCGCAGACATGTCAAAGTAACTTCCAGGCGTCGGAAAATCATTTATCAACGTGTTGACGACATGTTTACACGTGTAGAAATCATCGACTCCCCTCATCTGATGAGACGCTAGCCTGACTATATACTTTCACGGGTATGGTTTCCACTCGAACGTGAGTCCGACGATGCCACCACTCGTAGGATATGACAAAACTAACGCTTATGATCCAACACACGAGTAAGGTACTTACCTTCAACGGCGTAAGAGAAATTACGTACAACAAATATTCCTCCGTCCCAAACCAAGCGAGACATTCGATGTACACACCCGTCAAGAAACCATGGACCGGCACGTCGACGTCCCGGTCTGAGGTGAAGCACAAAGTCAAACACAACGCAATCACTCCATGCAACATGTGAAAATATATATGCCTATTAAACCATAGTACGCATGTCAGTAGTGTACCATACACGAAAAAATATAACACAAACTCGTATGGGTTAATACGAAACACGGTGGATAGAAAAATTGTGGATATGACAACTGCGACGCTGATGGCTGCAGGGTCGTGAGGTGTGATGGCACGGCTTGCGAGTCCGACTAATACGTTTCCTACGTAGCAAGATATGGACCAAGAGGGTGTGTAGGATGGTTTGGGTAGTATGTGTATGAGAAGGAGGGTTAGTATGAGATTATGAAGAAGACCAAAGATGGTGATGGAGTTGTGAAATTCGAATGCTTTGAGTGTACAACATAATATGTAACAGGTAAGAGATGTGAGATACATGTTTATGAAACTATTTAACGCGTTTATAGTATGTAATGACCACATGTTATATATGTTTGAATGAGACGTCGGATGCGTCACCGTGTGCGTGTGGTGCTCCTCTACATAGATCATGTTACCGTGAATTACGTATGAAAACATCTTCTACGCGTTGTTCCATATGTCAAACGCGTTTTACACGTCATATGCCGGAAGAGATATGTCAATGCGTTTGTAAATGTCTATCCTTGATGGTGTTG
>Ga0073954_10096796_pt1 | contig 10661 bp, 14 predicted proteins | sample Dee2metaT_7_FD_200765 | JGI IMG/M metagenome (GOLD analysis project Ga0073954, IMG submission 200765) | Marine microbial communities from Southern Atlantic Ocean transect - DeepDOM_E5_S_0.2 metaT (Eukaryote Community Metatranscriptome) | ecosystem: Environmental > Aquatic > Marine > Oceanic ...
CTCGACCGTAGAATGGGCTCGCGGATCCGGCATACTCGCACTCTTTCTTTTCGGTGTCTGCGTGCGCCAATGGAAAACTCACGACATGCAAGCACTCCACACAACCTTAGAAGTTATCATAGACGTCTTAGAAAAATACGTATACGTCACCATGGGTACGGTCCTACTTCAAGTACAACCGGGACATATAGGTATCGCTGGACTCGTTCTAGCATCTTTATACGCGTCAAGAATCGTACACGTCGGTGTTGGAGGTTTCTTAACGCGTGAAATCACATTAGAACAAGGCATATTTCTCATCGGATGCAACGTTAGAGGCGCATTTACCATCGCACTCGCATCCTTATCACAGCAACCACTCTTCTTATCCGTCGCTATTCTCATTGTCATATGGACACATATATTAGGTCTATTAACTGTAGGGCCTATGGGTACTCTGCTAGATATAATTTAATAACGTGCGTCCAGAAGCGCACACACCACACTGTACATGATTCCAATATCGCCGTGAATTCCACCAGCCGCGCGAAAACCAACCTCCACAAGGGCGTCCTGGGCATCTGTATCCAGATACTTGTTTGACACCTCATGAATGGGCGCGCTGGTCCACAAATGGCGCCAAATCTTCTGCTCACGCGTCGTAAGACGTTTTTCCACGTCTTCCATGGATGCTGTGCGCCGCATACCTTTATCTATTGCCACGAAGGGGTGGCGGATGCGGTCGAAAGGATATTTATAACTACCGTCGTCATATCGCATCACCGAGTCAATGGCATCTTCCATTTCCCGCTGACGAGCATCTCTTTCCAAATCCTCGAGCGACTCCTCCGCATGAGAGGCGATCGACTCGACGGAAGAAGTGGAAGAATCGGAAGAGTAGTCGGTCATTTGTCGTTGTGTTGATGGTTGTGTGCTTTGGGAATCAATGGTATAGCACATAGAGCTATGATATCTATAGCCTGACATAGAATCACCAACTTCCAGAGATTCTCAAAATGGCCTCTCTCTACACCCACCGCACCTGCTAAGGCTGCTCCCCACTCGTTATCAACTACATCACCAAAATTTGTGATAGACATCAGCAACGCGTAAAGAGATCCCTCAACACCTTCAGGACATACACGTGCACCCAAAACAACCATGGGCAGTAGAATACAACGCCCCACCAACGTCAACACCACCGAATCCGCCGCTGCCACCACCACATCAGGAACACCCCAACCCTGATTCCAACGCCGTATGAGAATCATATGAGACCACTTCAACAACCAAGCCACAATCAAGGTGCCCAAAAATAACTTGCGAAATGGAATCTCTGTCAAATACCGCTTGTAAATAGCCGTACCCAACATAGAAGAAATATAACCCGTGATAGATAAAATTGTGAAATCCACTTGATTAAATTTGAGCTCTTCTTCCAAATAATAGGAAAATACAGACCCATAACCGGGTGTAACGCAAATCATAAACAGGAAGAGAGCTGTACGCCAGACGGCAGGTGTCTTGAATGCAGACCAGACGCGACGAATCGTTTCCACAGGACGGGGGGTAGACGTCGACGTCTCGGTCGATAAAAATAAAACAGGCGTACACAAAAATAAAGGAATCGCTCCCGTCAATATAAACGTGCGCTCATTACCCAACCACTCTGCGGATAATCCACCTGTCAACGCCCCTACTAGACCACCCGCTGCACGCAAACCCCAACTCCACGACTGTACAGAACCCTTATCCGTCTCCTCACGAGCTATGGTCACGAGAATAGAATCCACTACCACATCCGCCACACAAATACAAAGCGACGCCGTAAACATGAACAACGTCGCTACGAATGGATCAAACGACGTCCATGGCATAATCCACCAAGATAAAGTTGATCCCAAACACCCGAGAAATATATACGGACGTCTATGCTCTCCACAAATGGGGAAAGCATCACTAATAAAGCCGTAGAGAGGCTTCAGACACCAAGGAATAGCTGCCACACCCCCTATAGCCGCCATACGCGCTGGCGATATCTTCATGTCTTCGATCATCCAGAAACGCATGGCGATAGCTGGGAATTGAAAGAGAAATCCGAGCCCCAAGTAAAAAGACAACAAATAACGACGCATAATGTATCTTTTTACGACGTGTATATACCCATATGCGTTTACATTAATTATTGTAAGCTTCTTTTTAACTTATATAAGCTTCTTTCCCATTCTCGGATCTGCCGATCCAAAACGGCTTTTTGCTGCTTGTCTTTTTTCTCTTCGTCATCATAGGCCGTAAAGGTATCGTAATCTGTTACGCGGCGTGTTCGATTAGCAATATTTATGCAAACTTGCTTGGCGTCTTTAATTGACCTTTTTAACCCAAATGCTTTATCTAACATGTCTCGTGTCATTTTATTAACTTCCATCTTGAAAAACTTTAACGTTTCCAGTGCAACGCCAACGTGGAATGCTTGTGGTGATCTCTTGCTATAGGTTTTGGTCTCCATGTTCGCATCTGCATTGGTTTTGGTCTCCATGTTCGCATCTGGATTAATTATCTTGTTCAAAAACTCGTATACCATTTGGTGTGTCTCGTCCGATAAATTAGCTTCTCTATAAAATGATGAGAATGTTTGCAACCATCCTATGTTTTCCATGATAATCAGTGGCACCGGCAACCACTTCAACGCACTCCACGTTTCGTTCACGCGTTTTAGAGATAATTCGTTTTCGTAAACTATTTTCAAGATCAAGCGACATTTGCGTCTCTCCAGATATTCAGGTTTGTACTGCTCCTCCAGTACATTTACACACCTGTAATAAGTATCCTTTTGCTTCTGTGTCAAAATACGTTGCGCATGTTGGTCGGCTTCAGACATGGTATCGGCTTCAGACATGGTACGTTTTGTAGGAATCTTTAAATACGCGTATAAAACTGTTTCTTTACACGTAAATGGGATGCTGCACAAGTGTAGAAAATGATTGGACACGAGCAGGGAAAGCTGTCCTACAAACCTTTCCGGATATCGAATCTCTCACCGCTGAAATTACAATCAAAGGCAGTTTCGGGGTTCCCTTCAGAGCTGTATACAACGGACAACCCGTGTTCGTCAAAGTCACACGCGTAAGAGATTACACTCGACGAGTTCTACGAAAAGCATCCTACCTCCAAGATCAACCCTACATTCTCGTACCCATCGACTACAAAATTAATCAAGGAAACGCCGTCGCCATATACCCATGGATTGATGGAGGAGATCTCGTACATAAACTTACATTCTCTATCAGTGATCAGACCAAACATAGGTACATTAAGGGTATATTAAAAGCCGTTCATTATTTACATTCGAATGCCTTAGCACATCGTGATATCAAGTTGGAAAATATCTTAACACGCGATGGAGAATGTGTTCTCATTGATATTGATACCTGCGACCGGGCCTCGGAATTGTATTTTTCAGGTACAGGATGCTATCTACCGCCGCGAGCGACCATCGACAAATGCATGTTGCATGACCAAATTACGCGCGGTGATAAGATGTATTGGCTCGACTGCTACGCACTTGGGAAAACAATTGCGAAAATTCTACTCGTCGGCGCCATAGGAGGCGAGGAACGACGCATATGGAACAACTGGGTCGATCGAGAACGTGCCGCACCTTCCGCCATACGAGGTCTTTTAGAGCGAAAAAAAGACCAGCCTTTTTGGGATCTCGTGTACTGGTTTTGTGTGGAAAATGTGACATCCCTCTATGAAACCGATCCCTATCTAAAACTTACTGATGAAGCGATGGCGAAATACTGCAGCGGCACTCGGGACATGTAGTTCCTCCACCCGCGTACCATTGAGCCATACAACGTCTATGAAATTTATGCATACACGGTAAGAATATCTGATCACGCGCTCGAGTTACCTCTTCCAAGCAAATGGAACACGTAAACGGCTGCATCGGTTCCTCCTGCATGTCGGGAAAGAACGCAGGTGTCACAAGATCCTCCACGTGTTGACGAATGTGAGAATGCGTGCGTAATCCAGTACACCGGCCTGCACGTAACGGACCACGGGGATAACAACACGTAAACATGCGTTGAATACGTCCTCCACCGGTGCCATAGGATCGGTCCACATGTTTCTGCATAATGTCAGGAAGTGGAGCGGATCCTTGAAGCATGCGCGCCTCCAACATGGTCACCACCGACGAGACGTCGACGTCTTCAGGAATCCATACGCGAAATGTAACATCCATGTACAAAAGATAAATAGTTTATTTATACTCTCTACTTTTTTAATGGCACCGGCTGTATGCCCGTCTCACTAATCCGCTCAGCCAACGATTTACCACCAATCATGATTGAATTTCGCAACCCAACAAGCATGTCGCGCGTGACCCCACGTAGATATTCTTGCGTTGACCTCACCATGCCGATCGCAGACGTGCGTGATTTTGATATATGCTTGTACGCTTCATCAAACGTACAGAGATTCAATAACATGAACATGACTGCCACAACGGCCGTTGAACGATTTCTTCCCGCGGTGCAATAAATAATCATATTCCGATGTTCAAAGAATACTTCAAACCCGCGCGTGACCGCATCCACAAGTAAAGTCGTTCCCGCAAGCTCATTAGAACGATCCACACCCGTAATCACATCCATATTCGTCCCAGGATGTAATAGAAACAGTTGGTTGTAATCCGTGATCGGTACAAACGTGTCCTCCTCTGGCTCATCACTTTGGTTTCGCAAATGATAGAAGCAGTAGTTACCTTTTAACTGGTCCACAGTTCGTTCATCTGGTTTGTTGGCCTTCGGAACACGTCCTCGAACACATAAAGCGCGCATATGTGTATCCCGACGCCGGTGATCGCAACTACCATGACGCATAATGTGACCATTGGACTCGTAAATGATATCCGCATGCTTACCCTCGGATTCTTCGACGACCGGCTTCTCTTTATACTTAGGCTCACCAGGACCCGAACGAACGATCTTGTTCCATTTACCATTCTTTCTGATTACACGCGCCCCACGCGTGTAGGCATCTTCCAAAATGTCGCTGCGTTTGGCTTTAGTAGGCTTAGGGCGCCTCATTTGAGACGCTTTTCTCAACCGATCTGGATTTTTGGTGGACGTTTTGGGACCAGGTGCTTGAAATAGTAGACTCATGATCTATTATATGAAATGATCTTTATATAGGTGTGGTTTTCAACACATGGCGGCCATTTCGATTGAAGGCATCATCGGTGCCGGTAAATCTACTCTATGTAAAACTCTATCATCTATGGGGGTGGACGTTGCACCTGAACCGTTAGATACTTGGACCGTCGGTGATGTAGATCTTCTTGAGGCGTACTATTCGAATCCACAAAAGTATGCCTACTTATTCCAAACACACGTGCTCCGATCTCTTAACAGGCTCATAGATACCAAAACACGCACCTGTATGGAACCCTACTTTATATGCGAGCGCAGTACGGCGTCGAATGCACTTTTTGCTACGTTACAGCATGACATAGGCTGGTTGGATGATCTTGAATACGCGTCGTATAAGCAACTTTATCACGCGTCGAAAACCAGTTACGCGGCGCGCATATTTCTTCACACGGATGTGGATGTTGCCATGGAGCGCGTAGTGGCACGTCGACGTGCCGGTGAGGAAACAGTGACACACGAGTATCAGAAAAAGTTGTACAAATTGCATGAATCATGGCATTTCCATGAAACGATTATAGGTAAACCCGTACTAATGATTGACACGACGACCTATGATGTGCGATCACGTGAGGTTGGTAAACAAGTAGTCGATTGGATTCACGCTAACGTATGTCCGAACCTTTAACCATGTCTGCGACATATGTGTAGGCAGAGATAGCGTGCGTTTTCACGTTGGGGAAATGATCCGACTCTTGTGCTACAAACGCCCCGAAAAAAAAGCCAATGAAAAACACAAAGAGCATGTAATATTGCCGAATTGTTTTATATAGTCAGCCTCAAGACAACACATGAATGTTTCGGATTGGAAAACGCGTTTTGATATCTGGTGGAGACATACTCCGACGGAAGAAATGAATCTGTCGTCCCGGCGGGTCGCAGGAACCGTCGCAGATGTCTATACGAGTGTGGGGGATGATAAAACGTGTGTGGCAGTCAAAACCGTGTCTGCCGATTCATCCAAAAGTACGATGCATGATAATATGATGTTATTTTCAGAATATCAAATACACATGTACGTTTATAACTTGTATGTTAAAGAAAATCGTAAACCACGTCTCATTCGCTTGCACTGGATCAAAAAGATTAAACTACGAGGTCACACGGTCGTTGCATTTGCCATGGATAGGCTCTACGAAACATGGTACAACCGAACAAAAGCTACATTTCTTCCGTTGCAGTGGAAACAAGAAGCTCTCCTTGAACTGAAACATTGGAACCATCGATGGGGAGTCTTTCATCGGGATCCACATCTCAACAACATTGGCATTCTTCCAAACAAGGAATGGGTATTCTTTGACATGTCCATGGCATGTCTCTCCAACGGTACCACGGTTCACAACGACGATGCCTTTTACGCAAAAGACGAGTATCCATCCTTCAACATGGATACGGCGATATTCAACGCCTCCTGGTGTCAATATCAAAACGACGCCTCCTGGAATATGATCAAACGCGCTTGGAGATTGACTCATCCATCCATATGGAAACCCCGTGTACCGGTCGTTCTGCGCGGGTGTGTGCTAGGGCGGCAAGGAAAATTCATTAAAACCCTTCTTAATAAACGAGTCGCCGTAGAAATGAAAATTAAACGGTGTTTCTGCGCATCTCAAGACGGTGTTACATGTACTATACACGGTATACCTGTACGTTTCAAACTGTATGGAATATCGGAACAAAACGTCGTCATACGCATATCCATTCACCAAGATCTAGTAAAACCGGATGTACATCATCCCCACATTGCATATTACATGTACGATATATGATTACGAACTTGACGCCACCGAGGCACCACACCCTTCCACCAGGTATCTCCCTTCGATACACATGCACGTAATTGCTTCTCCGTACATATGCCCCGAAGTCTCAAACGAGTACAACCAACCTTACCGAGTCCACGAATCATACCCGGCCGTAAAATCTTTCCCCCACGCACCGGTGAGGTTGGTATCTTTGAATTCGGCTTTGGTTTCGGCTTGGAATCAATATCACGGTTCATCATGACTTGCTTTAAGACGCGCACGAGAGCCTTTGCGTCGTCTTCTGCCAAATGCGCGTTGTAAGGAATCTTGGACACGTGCTTCTCGTACACCTTTGGCAGAGAATGAGATTTATCCTCGGGCCACGCTTTGCGAACGATAGGCAATGAGTCAATACATTCGATATGACTGATATCTACATCAACTTTTTTCGCATTCCCTCGAAGAATTGGGAAATCAAATGACTTACCGTTATGAGCATACCACGTAGGTTCATCGCTCGTAAAGTCGAGAAGAGATACCAGGGCCGCACGAAGAGATACCATACGCGGGAAATAACGAATGATATAGGCGGCTTTCGATTTCATATCCGACGGTCGAGGTGTTTTAAACGTCTTGTGTAAAATATTTGACCAAAAGCCAATGGTTAGTTTTGGCTGTTGTTTGGCAAATTTTAACTCGCGATAGAGATCTTCAGGCGTGTGTACGGGAAGCCGAAACACGGGTTTTGTCATCACATTCAAACTCTTAGAACCATGCAAAGCAGCCGCACCAATTTGCAAAATCCAAGCGTCTTTGCGTTTTGATCCACGTCCCGCGAAAGATGTCTCCAAATCGACCGTATATCCCTTCATACACGTTTATGATAATCATATAAATACGTCAACACAATGACGTCTAGCTTACGTAATAGACGTGGAGATACGCGTTCTGTTTTGGCGAAAGCCATACAGAAATCGGCCTACGTGGGTACGATATCTTCTCACCTGCTTGCGAAAGCCGATGAACTGCGTGGAGATATCTCATCGCGCGATTGGAAGCAAACAAACACCTGCATCTATTGTGGTCTACAAGCGTCGGAAAAAGATCATTACGGATGTGCTGTCGTTCGAAAACGTGCCAACTATTATGTCGATTGCCCGTTGAATATTGTACCATCGTGTGGAACATGCCATCGAGCAGGTAAAGATACGTCCCGGAAAAAACCAGTCAGCATCATACAATGGTGGCTAGGCATCGGATGTCGCTTATCGAAAAATCATCCACAGTTAAAGATACAACGTCACAACGCGGCCCATCCTGATAACCCAATTGATAGTCATGCCGTCTATCGGCGTCTAGTAGCATTTGACGAGTTTCATGCTTCCTTTGCACCGCGTATACCATGCGGTACACACCATAGGATTGCCACAGCCATTGAATGTATGCTCGATGTCATGTACAAGAATTGTGATAAAATGCAAGATCACATTATTCACATACTGCAAAAAGAGTGTAGACAAAATAATCCCATAGACCGGATGAATACTTTGTACCATAGTTAAATATCATCGAAATCAAAAACTACTTCCCCATCTGATTTTTCTTCCTGTACAAACGAGATATTTTCCATATCCATGACTTGTCGTTTATGATCTGCCGGATACTTGTGAATGATATCCACTTTACCGTCTTGGAAATCTCTACACGAAACCAACACCAAATCATCAACCTGAACCCACACACGATGCTTCATAGTACCACGAATCACTCCCAACGCTTCCAACCCGTTGTTCATTTTCAACTGGCATCGACCATTACCGACCATCTTTGTAACTAGTGCATACTCTTGATTTTCATCCGCAAATACAAGTTCAGACTTGCGCTGCATATTCTTTTTGCGTTTCTTACGCTTCTGAGACCTTTTGTGTTGACTCATGGTTGTGCATCAACTATCAACACATGGATTCGTCTTCCATTCAACGCGCTGTTCAAATCATCCACACAGATGGAGATCGCAACAAGCAACATCCCGTATGGAATTGGTGGAACGAGTTGAATGATGCAGCTCCCCACGACCATAGAGAAATGTTCTACGCGCTGAGAAAATATGCGGAACAAAAGTTTCGTACGCGATCCAACACGTTCACGACTCTATACTACGTGGCTGCCGCATCCGTTCTCCCTGAAAGAATTACAGTAAACACGATTCGAGATTGTGATGTCGAAATCGCTTGGGGGTTGTACCAGGAACTCAAAGATGCATGCACCATCGAACCGCGTCATGTTTGTTCCCTACAGTCTACCGTATGCAAACCGCTCGTAGAGGATATCGCCAACTATGTTGCACCACAGGCACACGCTGAAGCATGGATCGCCGGCGATGATGAAGCATTAGCACGCGTTCAGGCACCTCGATCACAACCGAATCCATTATACACGGATATGCGCCGTAAACGTGTAAGAGATGCTCTTAGCGCCGTGTCGCGATCTCTACGGTGTATAGAAATCATTGAACAAGGTGATGATCCCATGCATTCAAAATTGGATAAGAAAGCAGCCTCACAACTAAATAAATTGGTGGATGATGTGACTCTTTTTGCTATGAGAGAATGTTATCCGTCGGCTGTGTTTATTTCGGCCGTGTTTAGAAAACGGGTACCCTTGTTGAAAGATATTCGACACATGCGTAAAGAGATGTCACCAGAAGCGCGCCTCATATTTGCTAAACGTGTGGTCGGAGGCATGTTTGATTTGGTCACCGCATGTACTCTCGTGCCGAAAGGTCCTGTGATTCGCACCATGGAGTATATCCATGCACCTGTTATTCATGCAAACAAGAAACGATGTATAAGACACACATGAGACTCGAAAGTTTTGTTCACTGCACATCAACTGCTGACGTGCGTCTGCAGGAGGAAAAGGTACCGGAAGACATACGCGCCTATTTGAATTGGGAACCCACTAAAGAACGCACCTTTCGTGGTTGGAGATTTCTAGCACCGGATCAAATTGTACGCAACGAAGATGAAGATTTCTTTCACATCGCTATGCATCGCCTTGACGGCGCAGTCGAAACCCTTTCCTGGGTACGTGATTCCAACACGTGGCAAATACGCACCTACATGGATGATGGAACCCTACACGAGTCTAAACCACGACCAGGAAGTTTAGAATCCATACTTACACAACTATCTAGGTAATTTTTTTTGAAGCGTCGTTCATCAATTGTGGTGGATACCTATATAAGTATGCTACGTAAATAATACTCTAGCATGCCTACATTTGACGAATCTGACCTACATGCCGTTTACGGTGAACGGATCCCTTCTTCGGTGATTACCGCCATGAATAGCGTGAAAAATATTCTTGCAGACCGTTTAGATAAAGTTGAACGCGTCAAGTTCCATGCTAATTTTACCGTAGACGAGGATACCGCTATAGCCCTTAAGGAACCTCTGGTTACCAAGGGTGTACTTGTCGTTGCAGCCCACGATATGCCTCTCAAACCGGAGGATATGGCTTGGTTACCAGCTCAGATGTATCGTGGCCGCACCGTGTTCGAGATTCCTTCCGACAAGTCTATCGATCTCTCTACACCGCTCACGACCCTCAACGCGTCCATCGGGACCTACGAGACTCGCTACGTCGATGACATTGGTATCGATCACAACGACAACTTTCTCGTCGTGGACCACGCCCCCGATGCTCAAATTCGTCCTCTACA
>Ga0073954_10070547_pt1 | contig 10439 bp, 9 predicted proteins | sample Dee2metaT_7_FD_200765 | JGI IMG/M metagenome (GOLD analysis project Ga0073954, IMG submission 200765) | Marine microbial communities from Southern Atlantic Ocean transect - DeepDOM_E5_S_0.2 metaT (Eukaryote Community Metatranscriptome) | ecosystem: Environmental > Aquatic > Marine > Oceanic ...
AAACCACAAAATATAATATTCGTATAACACTATTTACGTATCATTTACTCGTTTATGAATGTCTTTCCTCCGCTCATCGATCACCATACAGGCTACCACATGGCTAGAACATCTTGTAGAAGAATCTCCCGCGCTCAAACCATTCTTGAAAACGTACATGCGCAATCAACCCATAGACCCCACACCCGAAACGGCATGGGACTGGATGCGTGTTGCCGTGCTGCACGAAATGCCACGGCAGTCTGATGTTGTTCACGCGTGTTTAAAAGCAAAAGCGCCCGCCGACGAACTTTGGCGCGCACTAGACACGGGAAGAACAATTACCATGTTTGACATGCCGTCTATAATGGTTGGAGGCATGACAGAACATACAAGGGGCATCTTCAAGGTTCTCTCCACCACATACGACATTGTATTTGGACGTAAAGATGTACTCCCTTTAGAGGATCTGGTCGATGATTTATGTCGTCAAGAGGCATGGGTAACCGTATCATGTTTGTGTCATGCTCATGTCTATGGTCCCACGGGCGAGTTAAAACCACTCCTACATTATGCGGTTCTCGTACGGCGCTTAGATGTGCTTCGCGCCGTATTGCGTGCCTTAGACTCGTGGGGAGATGTGTCAACTCGTGCTCATATCATGAACATGCCTGGCTATGATGGACAGACGCTGTTGCATCTTATCTGTGCTCAAGATGATCCCACATGGGTAAAGATTCTCCTTGGCTCGGGAGCGAATCCCCTAGCCGTCGATGACAATGGCAAAACGCCCTTCCATATAGAGCCTACCTTAGAAAAGATGCAGGTGCTCAAACGCGCCCTCTCGCAACCTACACGCGCTTGGTTTGACGTCCTACACGACATTGTTATTATTGCTGCTGAAAAAGGTGATGCCACACTGCTTCAGGCTATTCTAGACGCGGGTGGTGATCCGAATACACCGGGAGCATTTGACGCAGCGCTTAAGGCATGCTCCACACCGTGTGTCACATTGTTAGCGGCGTACGGTGGTGATCCAAACGGTATAGAGGGTAAGCATACACCGCCAAAGGATGTGTTACGCGCGTGGATGAATGTCGGTGGGCGACCCATAGATAGCTCTAGACGTCTTGTAAGAAAAGTATTCGGTGCCGATGATCCGAATCGCGTCCTGTTTCTTCATGCGCTCTACGATTTGGATGTGGAAGATATGCGTATGTATGCATCTCGCACGGACGTGTCTGGTATTCTCGACGCGGTAAGACGTATTGTTTCCAACACGGATACAACGTCTGTTATGCAAGCATTGATTGCAGACCTATAAAAAGGCTAGTGTATACATAAATGGTAAAGCACGCGATACATAAGGCTATGCATGATGGTTGTTATAGACGAGTCAAGGCTCAATACAGCGTGTTTCCTTCTGCTCGTGCGTCACAAGCTATTGCAAAGTGTAGAAAACAACATGGACACGTGCGTCATGGAAAATCTGGAAGTAATTTGCGGCGCTGGCAGAATGAAAAGTGGAAGACTACTCATAACAAGCCCTGTGGTGCCAAGAGCGAGCATGGAGCTTACTGTAGACCTACTAAGAAAGTATCTAAGAAGACGCCTAAGCTCAAGTCATCTCTGACGAAAAATCAGCTGAAGAAGAAACGTGCGGAGAAGAAACACGTAGGTCCTGGTCACCGAGTATCCAAAGCCTAACCGACCAACATATGAACGTCCGTTTGTATACCCCAGAAGGGTATCGTATAGAGATTCCTAACGCGTGGAATAATTCCTGGAACGCGTTCTATGATGAACATGGTGACACGCTCTGGGAATTGTACGAGCTTCAGGATTGGGAACACGCGCCAAATACGTTTTACCCGTACAGGATCCGGGACCGAGGTGAGTACATCTCTATACGAACGTGTAAGATTCGTTGTCCCAAGTGTTCCTGCAACGTGTTAGCACATTTCAACACATCAGAGAAGAAAGGAAAGCCACGGTTGAAATATGATCCATACTGTAGTAAAGAGTGTACTCGCTAAACACTAAAATGTGTATTTGGTTCTTGATTAGGTCTGGTATCGGATGTAAGGTATCTCATCACCGCGTTCAATGTTTCCCGCCATGTTTCGGCCCATGTGGTTTGTTCTTGTGAGGAACGACGCGGAGATGATCTCTGCCGGCGTGGAGGTGTTCTCTGCCGGCGTCGCTGATGTCTTCGCACTGTTTTTGAATGGGAGTTCTGCATTGGTCGTTTCTCAGAGGGGTTGTAAATAATCTTGTGCGATGATGTAAAATAATGTCTCTTACGAGTTTTGTGTGTAATCGTAGATGGGCCAGACACCATTGTGTTGTAATTGCAACATCTAAGAGCGAGACTATTTTGATCTCGCGGTCAAAGTTCTCTAACTTTTCTAGGCTTTCCATGCGTGTTTTGAGTTCATCTTTTAACACGTTAAAAGGAAATGCTAACACGCGCATGTATGCACGGGCGCGGTAAAGAAGTGGATGACGACAGTATGGAATCATATACTCGGCAGCCTGAAAAATCGTGCCACGTCGCTTCCATTTCTGCAATGTGTCGTGTACCGCATCTTCCACAGATATAATATTAAACAATATGTGTTTCGTGAGATATACAATACACTGACCTGGATGATGAATGGGAGGTGTGGATGCACATTCGTTATCTTTGACAGAGGGACACCAAGAAATCATTTATTCATATAAATCATAATTTATACTATCGTATGGGATACGCTTCTAAACCTCGTCTATATTTACCTTTAGCAGGCACATAGGTGCGTTCTGCGGGTATGTATTCTAAATCCGTGTCGGGATGGTAGAAGCATGCAAAGAATGCAATGACTCCTCCGAAAAGCAAGAGTAGCAGCAGTCCTCCACCGCGTGTGGGACCATATAGACCACCCGCAAGGCAATCCACGTCGGGTGTACAGGCCCACCCACACCGTCGAGGCACATGACATAACCAAGGTTCGTCGGGAGTTCCATCACCATTATAATCAGGGGCATAGTAGATGTGACCATTCGAGCAAGATTCTGGGAATGTTACCCACAAAAGTGGAAGTATTGCAAACGGTGTAAGTGCGATCAAACAACACAGCCAACTCCACATGTAATGGAAACGAACATCACATATATACTCTATCCATGTTTATGTCACCTTCCGTATCTCTTGAAATCCACCAACACGTGCGGCGTGGATTCTCATCACACCAATGCTGAATGATTTTCTCGAGTCCACGCTTTCCTGGCTCGTCCAAAAATACATCCACGTCTTTCAATGTAAAGCACGGAACCTGTAAACGATTTCCTCGCAACGCTAAAAAAAACACACACGTGCAACGAATATCTTCACCACGAGAACAAGATTGCTGCACGCCGTCACGATACATTTTCCCACCATGAAAAGATACCCGATCATCCCAACCAGCTAGATGCCATAAATGGGTAGCACGTTCATCCAACCGAGTCATCCATTCGTGAATCCATCGGGTACGGACTTTCTCTACATGTAAAGAATCTTTCACGAGCGCCATTCGCTGACTCAACTCTTCACAATACATACCCAAACGATACACCTGAGGTTCATGCAATGCAACTAACTGTTTCATTTGATGTAGACGACGATACACAGGACATCGATCTTCCTTCAACATGTTTATGCGACACCGTAATTCATCACGTCTCTCCCTAGACTGCTGCATACGCTCAGCACGAGCTTGAGCTTTCTCCCACTCGAAAAATGCTTCCTTCGCTTCTTTCAATTCTTCCGTAGCCACAGATATCTCCTCACTCAAGTCATTAATCCTTTGATTGGCCACTGTAACTTGTGCTTCTCGCTGCATTTCTACTACGTGTTTCAAAGCATCATCATACGCGCGACGAGCGGTCTCTACATGTATATGCATATTGACGCGCATAGAGATAGAACATTCCTGGGTCTTACGTGCCTCTTGCTCCTGTTCCGCATGCTCCACACGCTTTTTCATTTCTTTTACGATCTTATTATTATGATACATGAGTGTTGGATTATCTAACGCGCGACGTTGACGAATGCTATCAAAATACAATTGACGTAAATCTTCTACGCGGTCCATCAAATCGTCCACGCGTTTCTTTTCTTCCACACCGTCGGAACATAGCGGCACTATTTCAGAAGAAGTAGAACGCTGTTCCTTCATAAGACTTTCTATGAGTTGTGATCTCCATGTCTCCCAAATTTCAAAACACGACGTACACTTTTCAATATTCTCTTTCATGTTTCTTAGAGTGATTCGACTATGTTTTAACAGGGTTCGATTGGTTTCTAGGTTTTGTTCCATGGTGCGTAGTGTGGACGTGAGACGATCTTCTACGGCGCGAAGAACATCTATATGAGGGCATGGGATTGCTTGAGACGACGGTTGAAGCACTAATAGCCGTATCCATTTCGCATAGATGGTGGAAAGTGGATCGTCCCAATGAATAAATGATTTATGGAAATACATGGTCGTGCTCATCGGGTCTTCTTGAGTATGATCTTCACCGTCAACAGTTAACCTAAACTCGTGTGTGTGAGATGTTACACGCCGTTCAAGCATCCAACAGCGGTTTCGTATCAACCCACACAGAGATATGTGCGTATCCATACCAATCGTATGAGCTGCACGCTTCCCACGCCATATGCCTAGTAATATCCAACACCATATATGAACGAATAATGATTTTTTACCCGACCCATTCTTACCACCCACCTTTACAATGCCTTGACCTGTTAAATCAATAAGCCAATCACGAATATGATGAAAGCGATGCACGTGAAGCGATGTAAACGAAATTTTCACATCATCTTTAATCAGTGCGCGTAACATGTCATACAAGTGGGGTGATTGATTCCCCATGACATCGTGAAAGACATGCCAAAAGTCGGGAAGTTTTCTGGAACGAGCTGAAAGAATCCGTACACGGACACCGTTGCGTTTCATCGCACGAATACGTCGCATGTGGTGAGGCGTGGGATACCAAACACGTACCATGTCACCTCCCTGAACGTCGTCAAGGGAATCATGAAGACTGTGCCAGTCGAAAACACGAGGTCCGTGTGAGAATGGAATGCGTTCAACACTCGTAGGCGTCGTAAGTAAAAGAAATCGCACGTACCGATACTCTTTCCCAGTGCTTGGTATAAGAGCCACCGTTTGATCTCTAGAATACACGACATCTTGGTTGGATTGACATTTGTACATGCGAGGTGCATACTCCACCCGTTCATAACCCATCCACGTATCTTCCATATGTACATCAACGTAGCAGGGGCAATCTATAAGGGCGGCGTTCATGATATCTCTATCGTCGTTAGGTATAACATGCAAGGTCAATTCAAGTTGTTTTAAAAAACATTTAAGATTATAGATGTCTTGTAGGGTTGCTTTTTTATGGGCAATTCCACCAAGTAGGTAGATGGATGCGTCATACTGTGTAGAGATTTGTTGGAGTGCGCGTAGCATGATTTTACACCGTTGCTCGTGTACTTCACACCATTGAAGGGAATGACACAATATGTGAGTACTCATTGATGATGGTTTGAACACATAAATAGGTAGCCTCATGCCACCTGCCACAAAACCGACCATGTTTTTCATCTCGGGCGAACCCGTATCAGCGTATACGGCCGTGAATATTGCCAAACCTACGGAAAGAAAGCGTACTATCTACATGTGTGAGAAACGGCAGGTGTTTAAAGATCTCACACAGTGTGAGAAAGCTCGTCAACATGTGGGTCAAACATATCACACCGAGACGTCGACGCCTCGGGAGCCCAGTGAAGATGTCGTTGTGTACGTGTCTTTTTCGGGCCACAGTGTTATAAAATATGCACAGGATGGTACGAAATTGTATGAAAATGCGGCTGCTGCTGTAAAGGCTATGCGTCAAAAATCAAAGAAGCGCAAACGTGTAGAATCCAAGCCGGTCAGTGAGAAAAAACCAAAGTCGGCGCCGGCAGATTTTTCACATCTCATGTTACGTGTAATGCAAGGCGAGTTGACCATGGATCAAGCATATACCATGATGCAATCTGATCAAAATGTTTGGGATGCACTTTCTACCTACGAAAAATCATTGTGGACGCGTATATAATACCCATACGGCGTACTAAGATGTTTCGTATCGAGGATAGCATACGCTTTTCCTTTGTACCAACATGTGTGTACTTATTAGCGGTCTTACGTTCTTCCCATACCATAGAAACAATTAGTTGGACCCTTTGGTGGGCGTTGTTTTCTGCGATTGCGCGTGTTACGGTAGAGCATAAGACGTTTTATCGTCGTACACCGGGGTGGTGGGAAGCTTGGAACGCGCGTTGTATATTTGCAACGACGTCTATGGCAGTCTTGTATGCGTGTGAGGTTCCTTATGCGTGGTGTGGAGTATTTCTTCTACGTGTAGCTGGAGCAAAACGCATCGCATTTATTGGTTTTATCACATGGTGTATTTTATTATTGGCCGGTGTGATTCATTTCAAACCATGGCCCCTTTTACTTCTTCTGTGGGCTGTTGCAAAGCAATGGTCTGAAAAAGAACGTTGTGATCCGGTGGTCTATTGGGCGCGCCGGTCGGCTGTCACTGCATTACACCAAGAAATCAAGTGGTGCATCTGGTGTGAAGCTGTATTTCCACACGTGGTGCGACATGATGTGACCATGTTGGCATGGGTCATCACATTCACCATGGCTTTGCATCGATGGATCATTCATGTGCCACCGAAGAAAGTGTACAAATTTACGGACATGGCATCCAACCATGTACCTGCACCCAGTATCGAGGCAGCTCTTGCCTGTCCTTATTGCAAATCAAAGTTGCAAATAGATGACGAAGAACGCGTCTATGACAAAAGCACAACATCGAAGAAGGTACCACCACAAGGACAACAACAAACGAAACGTCCCGTCCAGCCCGTCGTACAGCACCATGAGTCACAACGACCTATGTTTCAAGGCATGCCTGACATGCAAAGACAGATCGATCAAATCGCACACACCGTCGAACCCGCTGTATGCGATTTTATTTGAGTATAAAAGGATCATGACACGTGTTATGCAATGACAACGCGCAAAAGAAAGCGCCGAGACCATCCAGAGGTCATATTCTGGGACCAAATAGCGTCTACGTGTAAAGAATGTCACACACTCACCAAGAAACAATACGGGTATTTACAATTATTATCTCAAATATCTACCCTTACAAGACATGATGACATGGTGCGTGAAGCACAAAAGTGGGACGAGCAGTATGAATTCACTGCTAGTTCCCCGGAAGAGATTCGTCAATTCATAGACCAATGGTGGGAATCATTCATACACGCGCGTTCGGAACATACGACGGCACGGGAGAAAGCTATTGACGCCGTTCGAACAGCAGCCAGTGGCAGTGCGGAAGACATATCGAAAGCTGCTCTTGCCCTTGCGGAAATGGAAAACGGTCACGCGTCCATGGATACCGTTCTACGTCGTTGGGCTCGCATCGTCAAAGTCCCGGCAAAAACATCTCTAGACAAGCTTCAAGAAGCTATAAACGTGTATATAGATCGCTGGCTCACGGAGTGGGGAGAAACGTCTGCCAAGTTGGCTCAAATGGTAGACGCATATGAGAAATTAGTGAAACATAGACAAATACAACAAGAAGCATCCGATTAATCTAACGTCGTACGCCATCTAGGTTTACATTTATTATGTGTGCATTGTAACGAGGGTGAAGGACAATCCATGCAGATGATATGACATGTCACCGCGCAAAGAGATCGTACACGGTGAAACGCGCACGCCACACATTCCTTGGTCATAGATGTCACGAGTAAAGCCCCCACGTCGACGCGCCCTGTGTTCCATCGACGGTACGAAAGTACATCTGCGCGCTGCGTTTCCAGTGATACTTTTCGCGGACGTACATCTGACTCTTCAAACGTCCAACGCCCATCCGGATGTTTATACTTAAGAGTCAACACGTTTCCCCCAATAAGCACTTTTTTCACGTCGGGTAAATTATTATGCGCGTGTACCGAATCATGACGCCATGTGGAAAATATCTGATCCACCTGTGGACGATTATCCCACGTATAAAAATCTCCCACATCACATAAAGAAGATGGCTCCGTAATACCCGAAAGGGATCGAAACAAGGAGCCACGAAAGGCGGGTGTAATATCCACACGCCCGTGAAGGATTCCCCGGTGCGGCTGCTTCCATTTTGTTAACATGTACTCCCATTGATCAAGCGTCAAATGATGGGCTTGGTAGACGGTAAAATCACGATCAAATGGGAATGTATTCAACACGTAAATAGATTCCTGATCAAAATGATTTTCCCAATCTAAAGCGTCTTGTTGAGTTGCGCACACGACAGGAAGATCTTCATCGTGTGGCTCGTGAACCCAAGACACGTTTAAAGATTCCAGTAACGCCTGTACCGCATGCTCACGATCATAAATATCTTGTTCCCACCAAACAAGACTCTTCTTCCAACGCGTCGTCGGTAGTGGAGCCTGACGACACAAAGCACACGCATCCTCTGTACGCTTCATACATGACCCACAAAAACCATGCCCACAAGCTGTTACACACACCATTACCATGGGCTCTGCACAAATAGGACAATCTTGATCAATCTCACTGGATGTTTTACACCAAGGACCCAACCATTCAGACGTTTCAAATGCAGTCGAACGTATATTATGCCTGAACACCGTTGCACATGTGGCGAGTGTCAATGCATGCTCCGCCGTAAACAACTCATTACGCACCTGTGCATATGCCACCATCACGTCCGTCAATGTTTTACGAGCGTTCATATATTCTTTCACGGGCGGTTGAGACATCTCATACGTGAAATAAGATCGCATCCACGCGCTGAAACGTCCTTTACCACGTAGATCAAGTCCCTTTACCGTCATATTCATTAGACGCTTCAAATCAACCATCGTACATGATGACCAATCATATTTTGTAAAGGCAGCACGTACTTGCGACGGTGATGGGCCCGAATGACCTCGCTTGCGTTTCGTATGATGCGATGCAAGTGCAGAGATGAGGGGGCCCATCGTCTTTTTGGTCAAAGGGAGTTTATAAACACGATGCACCTTTACAACGCGATTTCCTTCAACTTCCAGGTCATATTCACATGCAGAATGGATAACTTTCAACTCGTTAGGATGCAATCGAAGTGGTGTTAATTGCTCTTGACACGGTTGAAATTCAGGATACAAGAGCGCAAGCAATTCCTTTTCAATGCGAAGATTCGTCTTGTCCGAGTTCTGCCATCGCTTCACACCTTTAATATGTTGCAATTCAACTTCTGTAGCAGCACTTGCTAGACGTAGTAGTTCAGTCCAAGCAGTGCGATGAGGTGTCTTTACGGGCGAAAGATGTACATGGCTGTCAATTTTACGAATCGACCACACACCGCGTTGTGTTGACATGGTTTATGTGAAAATGTAAAGAAGCAAGCTTATTATGATCGGCAACCACGAAATGTTCACACGAGGAGGGTTGGGAACGGGTCGAGGTGGTGGGCCATCTCGATTCCGCGAACTCAACACGAGTTTAATAAAAAATTCTACTCGTTTCCTCAAAATAAGGATTTCATCGTGATATAATTCTTCGGAAACGAGTCCAAAGCAGTACATGCACGTAGGGAAAAATGTACGTAAAACAAATGTAGATTCGAAATGTAACATGATGTCAGAAACGTACACACCTTCCACGACTGATACCCACTCGTACAAGATGATTGCTGCGATCGTAAGATATGACCATACACGTGCGTTCGCATACGGCTTACCCATTTGAAATATGGATACTAACACCGCAGCCTGGATACTCCACCCCGCAAGACGTATCTTTACGAGGAGTAGACAATCCGATTCACGGCGCGTGCAGGATGGTCCATAACGGTTGTAAAGACGACGCTTTTCAGGGTCTACTAGTATTTCATAAGCGTGGCGATATGTATTAAACACGTCAGTGTGATTGATCCCCATTTTATCGGGATGATGTTGTAAACTTGTATGGCGCCAAGCGCGTCTGATGTCAGATGTAGACGCGTTTATAGAAACATTTAACATGCTATAGTAATTCTCACCGAGCTCTAACTGAGTTGTCACATACGTTTGAAGAATCCCTGCACTTAGTAAGAAAAGAATCGCATACAATATATGTTTACGTCGTAATTGTGATACTAGAGGCCATATGAAACATGCATATAACAATGTGTTGAGCATTACTTCTTGGTTCCATTCCTATTTTTACCTTGTATGCTCCGCTTGCGTCGTTGCTTATTTGCAAATCGTATACATTTTTGTGACAGCTTGCCTTTTATTGCTTGCTTTTTACATGTATTTCTCGTCATCGCATCTTTTATATTCCCAATGATCGACTCGGTTGGTTTCAATTCCGGTTGTATGAGAAGAG
>Ga0073954_11473667_pt1 | contig 10345 bp, 3 predicted proteins | sample Dee2metaT_7_FD_200765 | JGI IMG/M metagenome (GOLD analysis project Ga0073954, IMG submission 200765) | Marine microbial communities from Southern Atlantic Ocean transect - DeepDOM_E5_S_0.2 metaT (Eukaryote Community Metatranscriptome) | ecosystem: Environmental > Aquatic > Marine > Oceanic ...
GTACGCCTGGGTCATCGGGCCGATCGCGGGCACCGCCATCCCGACCGCGGCGCCGTTCAGGGCGTGCAGGAGGCAGAGGTGCCAGAACTCCGACGCCAGGTAGCCGTACATCGCGAAGCACACGGCTGCGCTAATACAGCCAATGCGAACGCACGCCAAGTCGCCGAGACGGGTCGAGACCATGAGGTACACGAACGTGCCGAAGAACAAGTTGCACACTCCGTTCGGCACCGCCATCACGCCAGCAGCGTTCGCAATAGCCTGGCGGGTCGTATCCACATCGTCAGTCAGCAGCCCAAACTCGGGGTACTCGAGGAGGAGCGGGACGAGCAGCACCAGGCCCGACACGCAAAGGAAGATGCAGAAGTACGCGCCCATCAAGACGAGCAGCACGACCCCCACGGCGGCGGCGGCGGCGACGGCGACGGCCGCCACCGTCTCGGCCCGGGTGTTTTGGTGGTACAGCTTCGACTCGTACCCCCAGCCAAACACGCTCGTGTACGCCGTCACGTTGGTCGTCTGCCACTCCGGCTCGACCTCAAAGTGCTCGGCGGCGGCCTCCTGGAGGAGCACCGTCACCGGCCCGCTGGCCACCCCAATGTTCGGCGCAACATCGGCGACGGCGTGGGCAAACGCGTACGCAAAGCCCGGCGGGTCGGTCACGGTGGCCTCGAGGCCGGTGACATTCACGACGGCCTTGGTGCCGTACAGGCTGTCGTACCCCAGCGCGGCGACCGTCGCCGGCTGCCGGTCCGGCGGGGCCTTGACCGTCACGTTGGCAATGGACACGTCGCGGGCGTCGGGCCCCACGATGACCACGCCCATCATGGTGGCCTCGTGCCCCGGGCACTGGCGCTGATCAATCTCAATCGGGACGTCAATCGTGGCCCCCGGGGCGGCGATAATAAGACCGTTGCAGTTTGGGTTGTTGGTGGCCGTCATGACAATCGGACCGCCGGTCGCCGTCGTCAGCGTGGTGTTGGGCAGATCCAGCGTGTGCCCCCGGCCGACCAGCACGGCCCGGAACACGTCGGCGCTGACGCACGCAGCGACGGCCGTCTCCGACGGCGTCGACGACGACACAGGCGCAAAGACGAGGCCCTCGGGGCACCCTTCCCCCGCCCCTAACGCGGCGGAGCGAACCCTCGTATTAAAAATCCCTTTCGGATTGGCGACCGCGTCGTAGATGCCGGCCACCGCGTCCTTGACGGCCTGCACCCCGCTGTATTTGCCCATGGCCGCGCCCGGGTCCTCAATCAGCCGCATCTGCTCCGCCGACAGCTGCTGTCGGCACGGCGCCTGCTCGCCGGACACCGCGGCGCCCGGCACCGGCAAGTCGTCGGTCTCTTCAAAACACCGGCGAATCGGCGTAATTCCCGCGGCTTGGCCCGCTTGCGACCGCTCAAACGCCGTCAGAGAGTCGCGGAGCGAGCCAGTGGCCGGCTGCCGGATGTCGTACAAGAACATGTTGGCCTCGAGCTCGCGGATGACCGACCACGCCAGCGGCGCGACGATGATCGTGGCCCCAGCCTCAGAGTCCACGAGGTCTTGCAGCGTGTCGACGCTGGGCTCCCCCGCAAAGTACAGGCACACGCGGGCGCCGTCGGCGGCCACGCCGCACTTTGACCTGCGCTGCGCGACGGTCCACCCCATGACAATGTCATTGACGTGGGGCGTCGAGGTGCAAAAGTCCCTGCGGTCGCTCAGCGACCGCTTGTCCCCGCCGCACCGCTGATACTTTGTGCCAAACGTCTCGCAGTACCCGATGAGCGCCTCGTCTTGCACCTCGTACGGCCCGTCGCCCCCCCGGTAGAACACCCGCCTGCGCAGCTCCTCGGTCATGGCGTTGGAGTGCAGCACCCCAAACGGCGACCGCACGCACGGCCCCGGCAGCGTGTACGTCCGGCCCTCCATCGCCTGGAGCCGCTTCAGCATGGGCTGCGCGGGCGCCATGGCTTCGACAAACGTCTTCTGGAGGACCTCGTCGGCGTCTTCGGGGTTGTCGAGCGGGTCGCGCTCGCTGACGCGAACTTTCCCTCGGTTGCTGTAGATAAACAGCCCCACATCGCCCGCGACGCCGCCCTGGATGGCTGTGCCGCCCACCTGCCACGACCACGCGCACTTTCGGAGCATCGACGAGCACGTCGGCGGCCCGATGCTTACAGACGCGTTGGGCTCGTTGGCCGCGTTATCGCACTCAGGGTATCCGCCCACCGAGGCCCAGTACTCGGGCCCCTCGGTGACACACGCCCACGTCACGCCGCGGTCACAGGTGCACGTGTCGGCATCGCCCGGCACGTACGGTCTTCTGGGGTAGTCGGCGGGGACGTACCTCGGCCCGACCCCCACTCCCTGCACCGGCATCGGGGCCGTCAGAAATTGCGCAGGTGCCCCCACGTCTATCGCCCCCGGTTGACTTTTCTTGAGCATGCTCGCCACGTTGGTCGGCGCCGCCCCGAAAAACTCGACTGCGTCAAGCACAAACCGAAATGGTCCCTGCGCCGCCTTTGGGCTGATGGCATCGGCGTCGTAGTCACCCCTAAACTGTCGGGCTCGGGGGTACCAGGATGGGGTCACGGAAAACTTTGTCTGGCGCGATTTTGATTCAGCCGGGACCACCGAAGCGTCCTGCGGGCTCAAGTTGCGCGAGCTAATCGATGGGTTTTTCGAGTTTGCATTCTGTTGAGTCATTATGGGCACCGACGATGGCTCGCTATGCAGCACACACCCCTTGTACCACACCGGGCGATCACCCGTCGGCCCCACAGAGCCGCACGTTTTGTGCCTGTCTTTGTACCGCTTTGATGCAAACGTGTCTGCGCCGTTTAGATTTCTCGAAAACATATCCTTCGACGTCGACGTGCGTGTCGTATCCTTTTTACTACGATATCTCGCTTGTGTGTCTCCGGGGCTTGTCACTGAGCCATCAAACACTGCATAGGGCCCACGGCGGTCCGTGGGCCTGTATTTAGGGTCTTTCCACTCAAGACACACCTCTGGGGTTGTCGTGTGCGAACAAAAACCACTATTCTTATTGCCGCCGTACCCAGTTTTGGGTGCATATTGAATCACCTCTGGCATGAGCTCGGCGTCGTTCGTGACCCGACAGGCAAATCGTGCCGCCATCGATAACGTGCCGTCGTACAGCGAATACTGCGTATCCGCAAGGACCACATCATCGGCATCAGACCCCACCGGTTTCAAGCGCACCTCGCCCGACAGCAGCGGGAGCCGCTCCAGGTACGGATAGCTAGATTTTGACTTGCCTTTTGCGCATTGTCTATCGGTAAACCCCGGATCGCCCGAACCGTCCGCAACTGATTTACCGGTACTGGTGTGGAATCGATCGCATCGAAACGCATCGGTGGCAAATGTGTCGTACGCAAACTCTTCAAATAGCGTGTCCGCTGTGTACAGTTTGCTCTTGGCAGTGTCGACCTGAACGCTTGCTGCGGGGGACGGCTTCGCTCCGCCCGCGGGGTACAGCGGCGACACCATCGTTTCGTCCCGCATAAATTTCGACGCGTTTAGTGTTGTCACCGACCCAACGGCGATCTTTATCGCGTCACCCTCTGTGTCGACCTGCATTGTGTAGACACGCTGGTTTGCTTCCGTCGGGACGGACAGCGTTGCCAGCATGCAATATTCGGCGGCACTGGTATGCTCGACCATTGTTTCGCTCAGCTCGCCCCAGTCTTCCCCGAGCCACACCCGGTCCGCATCAAACGGGTTCACCGCGTAAAACTCGGGCACGCAGTTGGAGACCTCGTTGAGATGCTCAATGTCCCCGGACCGTGGCTCGAGCACGTACATGAGCCTGGCGGCCTGCGCGAGCGTCGGGTCGCTGCTCGTTGTTACGAACACGGACCCGTCGGGCTCGGTTCGGTTTCTTCCGATGATTGCTTGGTCGTGCTCCTGATCCCCGATGTACATGGGCGTGAGAACCGGGGACACGGGCAGGGTCTGGCCATTGCAGGGCTGCACTGCGCTGCTCAACAGCCCCTTGTTTTGCTGAGGCTTAATCACCCAGACTGTGGCCGGCACATGGGTTCCATCGGATGTCGACACCTGCTTACACACATACCATGCCTTTGCCTGGAACATGCAGTCGTCGTCACCGGATACCAACACCGCAAACTGCAGCCGATCGGCGGGGCTATCAATGATGGGGTTTGTGGGGTTGTCGCCCCCCTGAAACGCGTTAAACGCCAAGACCCTGCGCGCTTCGGTTTCGCCACACGTGTCTGAATCTACATACAGCCCCGAGTATGCCACCGACTGCTTTTTCTGCAGTTTTGACGTGATTACATTCTCCGGATCAAACGTGCAGCCGTCATCTCCCTTTTTGACGATTGGCATAATGGTGCTGGTCAAGGCGTCGCCCATGGACACCTTGAGTAACCCTTCATGGTCGTAAAACTGACCGATTTCGCTGTACGGGCTTCCGCGAATAATATCACCCCAATCGTCGTGCGAGTGGCTCTTGACGGCCGTCTCGCGGCAGTTGGCCAACCACTCTGGGTTATCCACGGCGTACGCCATAATCTCGGCGTAGTCCTGAACGCACGTCTCGGCGCCCTGGTACTCTGCGCCTTCGGGTGGCCCGCTGCTTACATTCTGCCAGATTTCGGGCCACCACGGACAACACGGCAGCAACGTATCGGACCACCCAATGACAGTGTGCATATTATCGTAGTAGTCGGTGGTTTGAGTCAGCGTCACCAGCCTGGATCCCCCACGCGAAGCATCAAACGTGCACTCCGTGTCTTTATCCGGACACAAACACCCTATTTCACCCGGTAATTGCAGCAATCGGACTGTGGTTGATTGACACCTGTTGGCGCATTCGATGGCAACCGTCACAGAGGTCAACTCCCCTAAAAACGATCCCCCAGGCAGTTCTGGTGAACACACTGCATGTGCCCGCTCCGACAAAACAAAGTACTTTGACCCCATAGGCTCCGTATCCGCTCGGTTGCTAAACGTTATCGGCGCCGACAAGTTTGCGTGGGTCGTGGGCGCAAACTGAAAGAGTCCTGCATACGTTGTATCAATGTCGGTAATCACGTAATTAACAGGAACGACCTTACAGCACTTTTCGAAAAACTCTTCCGTCATGTTCATGGTGCACAGCGTAGCCAAGGGCAACGTGGGATCAAACTTGCCTCCAAAGTCGATGGCGTCGTACCCCTTGCTGAGATCCGACTGGTCGTTTGGGCAGATGACCCTGGATTCGCCTGCCTGGTAAGTCGTGTACAGTGGCATGTTATTGGTGGTGCGCTCTTGCCGAAACGGAAGCCCACCGTACCGGTCCGACGGTGTCAGCTCACAGTAAATGTCATCCGCCGTTGCGGGATCGCACCCGATTGGCGACCACGCTGGGTACAACACCTCAATCGAGTGACCATGGGTAACCCGAAGGCCCGCAAACGGATTTTTGGGGTCCGACTCGAATGTTTTCTTTACGTCTGTTGGGTAAAACGTATTTTCGTGCGGTGCCGTTGCAGTCTTGCTCTCGATCGAGCGTATTGATCTTCCAAACACGGGCCCGCAGAACGTGAGACCAAACAGTCGATTCTGAACCGTTTTCTGATGGAATGAAATATCACTCCCGTTGATCGCCTTGATAAGTTTAGCGTTATTCAGTTCAAAAAAGTTTTGATAGTTTATTTCCATAACGGTGCACACACCCACCGAGCAGACATAGTGTTCAAAGTCGCAGCCCTCTATCGGTGGCATGGGCACGAGCGTGGGTTGAGGGTCGGCCGATGCGTTGACCACCCGCGCGGCCATGAAGCTAATGTCAAACTCGTCGCCATCCACCGGAATGGCACCAAACGACTCCGCCAGCGCCAGCATGACCGGCAGCTCGAACCGGGCCCGGGTCGATCCGGCGGCGGCCGAGCTCCCGTTGACACGCACCGAGCCCAGCGCCACGTGTTCCAGCGCAAACTCACACCCGGCGACTTTACCAAAGACCTGAGCCAGTGTCTTGGTGGAGTTTGGGTCGGTAGAAGCAAACATGGCCTCGGCCGGCTTGACGGTGACCCACATTGTTTCCGAGTCGCCTTCTTCGTCGTTTGAATTGACGCTTAGTACAATGCCGTCGACGAACCGTGTGTCGTTAACGATGCTAAGACACACGTCACCGGTGCACGGCACACGACACGCCGCGGCGTTTTCAAACGCATTTATCCGCCCGACCAAGAACGCGTCGTCAACGCCCGGAGGATTGTAGGCCACAGCTGCGGCCAACAAGACCGCCAGCATCGTTGCCACCCCGGGGTCTGCTGGGGCTTATATATACGAGCCGGGCCAGTTGCGCTCCTCGGGGCCGCCAGAAAACCGACCGGCAATCAGCTTTTTGACCACCTCCTCGGTGCCGTCGGCAATCGTCTCGATCGTCTCTTTGATGTCGTCGCCGACTTCCTCCCCCTCGATCATCGCGAGCTCGGTGGCCCCGATGACGATGCCGATTGTCGGGAACACGTATTTGTACGCAAACAGCATAAACAGCAGCAGGGGCAGCAGGACGTCGATGATGATGTACCCCGCCCCGAGCCCGACGCACACCCACGCGTACGGGTCCGCGTCCTGCGGCACGCAGTTGTTCCCGGTGGGGTCGGCGCCCCACGACAGCCACCCCAGCAGCGTGGTCGACACACTGTAGAGCCACTCGACCGGCCACGTGAACCGAATCACCGGGCACACCGCCGGCGACGCCAGCGCCTTTGCCGGGAACAGAAACACCTCCTGGATGTTGTCGTAGGCGGCGCACTCGACCGGGAGCCGCGAGAAAAACGTCTGGATGTCGTCGGTCGAAAACGTTTCCCAGTTGACGCCGTGAAACAGGTTCTTAAAGTGCGCAATGCCAAGTGCGTACGGGATCGCAACCACCGTGGCCTCTTGAGCCGCCTCGAGCGCCGACGCCTCAGCGTCGGTCAAAAACCCCAGCAAGTTGAGCGCGTTCTTGACCGTGATGATGCTAAACGCCTCGCCCACGATCCCAAACAAAAAGTTGATGATGTGGGCGTACGTCTTGGCGTGCCGCGCAATCTCCGGGCACGCCAGCATCACGACGAAGCGCAGCACGATCATGCCCAGCCCCACCGACACGACAATCGCGATCAGCGTAAAGTTTGCCAGCAGCACCGAGGGCAGCGCCTCGGTGATGGTCACAATCTGGGTCGCGTTTCTCTCGACCTTGGCCACGGCGCGACGGAGCTTGGCCCGGCGGGACTCGGCCGATACCCTGGCGTCCTCGGCGTCCACTTCCTGCTGGAGTTTTTCTTGGCTGCGTTCGAGCTGCTGAATCTGTTGCTCCATGGTCTCCATCTTCCCTGCGGTTGCCGGCCGACCGCTTCGGAAATAGTCTGCCCCGGGCGGTTTGCGGCCCAAACGGCCGGCGATGCGGTCGGCCCTTTTCGAGGCCATCGCCTCCCGACCCAACACGTGGCCGGCGCTATCGGCGATGCGGTATCGACTGCACGGGCGGGTGGGCCTCGTCTACATCCGCTCCCGCCGCCGCCCCACAGCCGCCATGCGCTGGCGCGTGGCGCACCGACAACGTTTTCAGTGTAATGTATGCAAATCACCGTTGCCGATCGCGCCGCAGCTCGACCATCTCACGCCGTGGGCCGCCGGGGGCCCGTGCAGCTTTTCCAACTACCAGATGCTATGCGCCAACTGCCACGCCGCCAAGACGCAGTCCGAGCAGATGCGACTCTTCTAGACGAATTCGATCCAGTACCCGACCTCCTCCGACCCCAAAATGTTGTAGTTGTCGTAGATGTGCCAGTTGCGGGCAATGACCCGGCACAGCTCGTCTGCCCAGGCCTTTGACAGCCTATCGACCGGTGTGCTCGACTTCTTTGCCACAAATTCCGGAAGGAACGAGTCATGGTGCTCTGCATACTTGGACCGCCACCACCGCGACGTGACGCTCCACGTCGGTGTGTGCAGCGGGGGCTCGCTGTGCCACGTGAGGCGTTGTTCGACCGGGTTGAAGACGGCGATCGACTTGCCTGCCGAGGGGTTGTACCCGTTTACCACCCCAAACAAGACTGCATAGCCCCGTGTGACCGGGAGCATTCTAGGACCGTTGTACACAAGCACCCCCGCGCCACGCAGGACCGCCCACGACACCTCGTATACTTCCTGCTTGATGCAATTATCGGTGCTGGGTTTGGCCTTGAGTGTGGCCTCGACGTTGGCGACGGCAATGTCGCGGTCGGTCATTGCGCATTGTTCGTACGAAGGGAGTGTATCGCGCGCACACCCCAGTGCGACTTTGCCGGCGCTGTTGCCCATCGTGATCAACCTTTATTACAACAACGGCGCGCTCAAGTCTACGAATTTGTTTTTTTGAGTGCGGTGTCGTGAGTCTTGAGGGGGTTTAACCAAGTCTGCAAATTGTGCGTTGACGTCGACAACAAACTTGTCTGTTGTCGGTTGTTGCTTTGTGTAAAACCCATGTATGAGGTGTGGCTCGATGGCGTGCACAAACCGTCTGAACATGTCGCCTGGTTTATTTTCGTATGCTGTGTTTGTGTCTGTTGCGAGGACGGCCGCCGTCGGGGGATTTGTAAAAAACTCCGCCATGTTAGGGTACGCAAACGTTGGGTCTCTAACCAAATTGAATTCGACGACCGCCCGTGTCAACACCGGGATCATGTTTGGTTTGAATGTGTGGTCTTTGATGTAGGTATCCAGCGCGGTCTGTATGTACTGGTTCAACGGAAATGTCTGTCTCGACGCGATTTCGGCTGCGACCGTCTGTTTTGTCATGACTGTCGACGATTGCATTCGGCGGATTGCGGTTTTAAGGGTATCCCAGCCTATGGTCGGCATGTGTGGGACGTTTCTTATGCTGGCGAGTGTTTCTTGTATGGCCGATACGAGCTGGGCCCGTGTCGTGTCGGTCCATGTCGACACTGCCTGCGCCTGAAGGTCCGGGTCCTTGACGCTTCGCTGTAGCGCAAGCGACGCAAACACGAGTCTATTCGCGGCGCCTGTGCCGAACGGGTTACCGGTTTTGTCGTAAGTAAGTTTTGCGATGACTGCGACTGCATCCTGTGCGCGAGATGCAGTCGTCTCCAAGACAAGCTCGTCGTCAAAGTCAATTTCAAACCCATACGCTTTTCCGTTCCATTCAGAAAAGTCTAGCAGTGAGGTAGCAACTCTGTCGAGTTCTCGTTGGGCAGTTACATTCGGGCTTTCCCACAATGAGTAGCTTGCGTACCTAATATCCGCGACGACGGCGCGCTGCGGGTCTGCGACGGTGCGCGGGATGCTCGGAATAGCTTCTGTTTGGTGGCGTCGGTACGTGCCCGTGTACCGGATTGTCTGCCCGTTTACAAAGTCGAGTCGGAACAACCCCCCGCTTCCGATGCGTGATTGCAAGGGTGACATACTTCTTGGGGCGTGCACAATTTGTGTTCCGTGCTTTCGAAATTCAGTCATGATTGGCGGGACGCCATTGGTTCCGACCGCGACAAATATCTGTCTAACAGCGTCGTCCTTGTGTGCCTCTTTCCCGTTTACATCTTGGTGGAACACGGACCCGACCTTAAAGTTTTCGTTTGCAAAGCTGCGGTAGTTATTTGGCAGATAGATGATGTCGTCTGGTGCCCAGAACTGCGTATCCACCAGCGCCAAGAGTTCGTCTATGACCCTTTTCCCAATGACCGCGGCGTCCGTGACGGGTTCGGTGGCGGTCGCCAAATCTGGATTGTCCTGGATTGCGCGTATGAGGGCATCGGCCCTTGGGGTTGTGACGTTGATGCTTGGAGTCAGGTTGTCCAATGATGTGTCAACGTGTGTCTGTTTTGATGGCATCATTGCCCATGGCAGATCTATCCATGTGGCGCTTTGCGGCTGGCTAATACTCATTACAATCGCGAGTGGATTGCCACAAAGCTCACGGACGCCCACGAATATTATTTTCATAAAAACCAAAGACCTGGCGCAAATACTAGCTGGGTTGATTTTAGCATCATACATTGGAAATGTGTGTCGATGGCGGCCTTTCAGTTGCCGGGTGTTCTGGGCCGTGGACCCGTATCACTCAAACGTCACGACCCACCCCAAGTCATTGGAGCGTTTCACATGAAATGTCGCTTCGGTGTTGCGCTCTTCCGCAATTTGCTCTGCAATCGTCATGGCCCACTCGGTAGACATGCCCTTGACTATTGTCTTCCCCAGTGTTGATACAACACAGGCCACGTGATGCTCTTTCTTCGGTTCGTCAGTCAAGCGAGCATGCCAGTACGCGTGGGTAACAAGACGCACCGGCGTGAGTCTTGGCCGCGCCTCGATCCACTGCATTTCCAGCGACATCGGATTG
>Ga0073954_10082912_pt1 | contig 9654 bp, 1 predicted proteins | sample Dee2metaT_7_FD_200765 | JGI IMG/M metagenome (GOLD analysis project Ga0073954, IMG submission 200765) | Marine microbial communities from Southern Atlantic Ocean transect - DeepDOM_E5_S_0.2 metaT (Eukaryote Community Metatranscriptome) | ecosystem: Environmental > Aquatic > Marine > Oceanic ...
TGGACAACGAGCCGCGTCAATCGCATGGATTCCATGTTCATGAATGCTGGGGCGTTCAACGGCGACATATCTGACTGGGACGTGTCCAAGGTTAATTTCATGCAAAGCATGTTCGAGAATGCCCAGGTGTTCGACGGAGATTTATCTGGGTGGAGCATACCCCGCTTGGTCAATATCGAAAGGTTTTGGGACGGCGCCGGCTTCTCGAATTGCTCCATGCGTCGCTTGTTTGACAGCTGGACCACGCAGCGACCGGATCTCAATATACCACCATCCTCCGTTCCTCCTTGTGCTTGCATGGATGACGATGCTGGATTACAAGCTCTCCCTGACTGGGGAGAAAGTTACACATGCGCGAACAGCAAGCATCATCCTGAGTATGGATGCTACGGATCCAACTTAGTCTGGCAACGTCAGTTAAGAACGCATTGCCCGGTCTCGTGTGGCCTTTGTGCTTGCGTTGACGACGACGCTGGATTACAAGCGGTCCGGCACTGGGGATCAAGTTACAATTGCACAAACAGCAAGGATCATCCTACGTGGGGGTGCTACGGATCCAACGCACTCTGGCAGTCCCAGATCAGAACGCACTGCCCCGTCTCGTGCGGCTTGTGCTCGTGTCGTTCTGAGGAAACCATCGACATGAGAACGTTCGATGCGAATGCCCAGGGAACTTGCACCGTGAGTGCGGCGACGTATGACTGCACCTTTCGATGCGCGAGCGGTTACAGTTCAACCATCGACACGCTGACATGCGGCGCAAGCGGTTCGATGACTCCGTACACGTCATTTGCGCCCATAAAATGCGCTGACGAAGAAGGTATGTGCACGTGTGTGGGTGAGGTACGATACGGCGCCGGCAACATGTGGTCGGAGTGGGTTCAGGTGGATGGTGACATTCAGTGTAGCAATAGGGTGTTCGGAGACCCTTACGTGGGGGTGGACAAGATTTGCGAGTGTAACGCTGCCAATACTACCGAGTTTACAGATCGAGTGGGCCCTCTGTGCGCCCCAACGTACATCAAGCTGAGCGGATACGCGTGTAACGGCAACGAAGCGTACGCGAACAACATGAATCAGCTTTACGAATACAAAGGAACGACGGTGGATGGTCACCGTCCGTACTTTGTCGGCAGGGAGAGCACGAACGTGTACATCTTTTACGACAAAGCGTGCGGCTACCAAGATGAAACGCATGCACCGCGCTGGATTGCCGTAACAAATCCACCGAACTTCGATCCCACGCGCGCGACTAACCTCGCACATTATCCCAGTGGTGGAAATAACGGTTGCATGAACGACCTCAGTTGGGTCGGCGAATCTCCGATGCTTCCGTTGGGAACCACTCGCATGAACCACCAGTGGTGCGGCAGCAGTAATGGCGGGCCGGTGGACATTACCACTTCAGTGTGGACCGATTACAATTCCACGTGTTCGCCCGCTGCAGTTCCCGATGCGTCCGCGTATACGTGCACGCACAACCCACACGCGTGCTATATGTCAGATGGCGTCACGCCGGATGTCTCGTGCGGTCATCGGAACGGCACGTGCATATTTCCCGATATGACGCAAGTCCCCCACTATAACGCTGCAGCATGCGACGCGGATCCGACGCAAGATTGTTCGTACTGGTGCTGCGAAGATGCGACGTCAACGTACATGCAAGGAACGTCGTTCGAGACCTTCGAAATCGCATGCCGTAACGGGACGCACGGAGGTGGTACGTGGACGTGCGAAGCGGACGGACGCTTTCACGGTATCGAATGTCAAGGTGCCTTATTTCCCAGCGACATCGAAAACGGACCCGCATCCGGAGGTGCTTGCGACGCAACGCACTGTGCAGCGTTCGAGTGCTGCTGCTCCGTGTGCAAGGACGATTCGTGCGATGCGTTTGAGAGCGGAGAGGACGCAGTGCGCGTGTGCGGAAATTGCTCGGACGCGGCAGGTTACGCAGTAGCTGCGTCATCGCAATGGATGGCGTCGTTTGCGGCCGACTTTGCCCAGTGCAATCGTCAGAGCTCGACGATGCCGTCTCAACTCGATTTCCCGTGCACGCGCGATTGCTGGCGACACGGCGTGTATCCTCCGGCACTTCGCAATTGTAGCGCGACGTGCGCGGATTTTAACGAACTCGGATCCTGCGCCGACGACTGCACGGCGTCGGGATTCAGACATTACATTGATAATATTCGTCCTTTCGTCTGCACGTCACCAGCGGACCCGTCGTGGGTCAATAATTGCACGATCACATCTTCCGATTCTTGCAACGCCTTCGATATTCCAACGACCATGCGGCCCGATCCAGCGTCGTCCGACGCATGCTCGAGCGGCGTACGGCTACATCCGCTGACGGATCCGATATGTGATCTCTCATGCGCCGAAGGTCTCACGCCGACGGGAAGCTCGCAGCTCGTGTGTCTGCGCGAGGCCTCCGACGCTCTGACCGACCTCCGCTGCTGCAACTATACGTACTGCTACGCGAACTGTCTACAGTACGATCATTGCTGGACCGGTGTGTCGTCGTCGAACGCAGCGAACTGCAGCGAAGCTCCCACGGACTGCGCTGCGTGCAGCGCCCAGTGCACGTACGACGTGTGCGATGCGACTGTTTCCTGTCCCGCCCCCTCGAGCGAGTGCGAGATCGCCACGTGCTCCGTCGACGTCGACAGCGCGATCGTTTGCGGAAGCGCCCCGAGAATCGGCGCGACGCACTGTACGACGGAGCGAGGGTACTCGGGCACCTGTCGCGAGGACGCGACGTGCGAGCCGAGCTCCGTAATGTCGCTGTTCGAGATCTACTTCGAGATCGTGGAGGGAGCGCAGCGTGACGTGGCGGATGCGGATCTGTTGCGTAGTTTCATGGAAGTGATCGCGTCCATCGTTCCGTGCGACGAGGATCAGATCGTCGATCTCTCGGTAAATCCGATCGATCGAACCCGCCGTCGACGTCGCACGAACGACGCCGAGCGTCGACAGATCACATTTCAGTCCTACACGCTGAGCTTCGGCGTCGAGTTCTATGACTTTGGAGAGGCCCAGGAGGGTGCCGCGAACATCGAGAGCGCCGTGGTGAACACGTCGTCGTACCTTCCGGGCGAGAGCGAATCCGGCGGAAGCGGCGGCAGCTCCTTCATGACGGCTCTCATCAAGAGTCTGACGAGAAACGCGCCGCCCGAATGGACACAAACATTCTACTTTCAAGATGCCGAGGTCATGTGGCCCACCAAGTCGCTCGGACTCCTGTCGGGGGCGCAGATGACGGATCTTCGCCTCGCGCTCGCGAACGGATCCTTTGCGGAGACATGCTACCGCGCCGAGATATTGAGCGGCTACGTCATCAATATCTACGAATGCGAAGAAGCGACCGAGTGCGCCGCAATCTCGTCCGAGACGACGTGCGATGCAGAATCTCGCTGCCTCTGGATGCCTCCCGTCGCGGAGAGCGGCGAGAACGTTACGACACCCGCCGCTCAGAACGAAGGAACGTGCGATCTGCTGCTCAACTGTACCGCGACGACCTCGTCGAGCATCTGCAACACCTCTTCATGGTGCGCGTGGGATGCTACGTACGGGTGCGCGTTCGTCGAGACGATTCCTCGGCTGTCTGTACGTCTGTCTCGAACGACCGGAGACGTCACGACCGAGTTTCGATCGATCGTACTCAGCGGAGGAGAGGACTCCTCGAGCGGAGACGTAATGACGCTCGCAGGTGTCGCCGCGGGGGGAGGCGTGCTGCTCCTCGCGACGTGCGGGGCTGTCTGGTACGTCCGTCGACTTCAGGCGCGAATGCGCGAACGTCGTCGCTTGCTGGAGAAGAAGCTGCATCAGTCGTCACGACTCCGGAGACGAAAGCAGCGCGACATTCGCATGCTTCAGTCCGCATGGACGTTGAGTTACGACGATCTGAAACTCGTGCAGCGACTGTCGAACAAATCGAAGTCATCCGTTTGGTTCGCACGATACGGCTCGTTCGGCGTCGCCGTGAAGGTGTTGAAAAAGGAGCCCGACGACGACGACGTCGTCTCCGCGGACGACGACGTCTCCTCAACGCAGTCGAGCGCGCTTCTGTCGACGACGTCCGGAACAATGAGCAGCGCGACGGACGCGACCGAGGAGATCAACTTTTTGATGCGCACGCGTCACGAACGACTGAACGCGTTCTACGGTTGCGGGAAGACGCCCGAAGGTGATACCTTTATCGTTCTCGAGTTCGCAGTGGGCGGATGCATGAGCCGGTGGCTGTGGAACAAACCGTGCGGTGGACTTCCTTGGATTGTGCGCGCCATCTTTCTTCGGGACGCCGCCAACGGGCTCGCGTTCTTGCATCATTCGCACGCATCCATTCATCGCGACGTCAAGTCGAGCAACGTTCTCATCGTTCGTGAGAAGAAGCGATGGCGCGCCAAAATTGCCGACTTTGGTCTCTCGAAGATCGTGCTCGCGGGCAAGAAGCGAGTTCGAAAACGTAAGTCCTCCCACGTCCACGTGTCGGCAAAGTCGAACAAGAGTGCGCACTGGGACAAGAAGTTGGAGTCTTTCATAGGAACACCGGCATGGATGTCGCCCGAAGTCATGAGCTCGAGCGACATCTCAACGTATGGTCCCGCAATCGACGTCTACAGCTTTGCTTGCGTCATGTTCGAAGCAGTGGCATACGACAAACCGTGGGAAGGTCTGACGAAGCACGAGGTGTTCGACAAAGTGAAGAAAGGATTGCGCCCCGATTCGATGGTTTCGCTCGACGACAAGGACGCGTCTGCGTCGATCCTACCCTTGATGCGGTCCTGCTGGGCTCAGAATCCCGCGAATCGTCCGGACATTTCGCAGGTTGCCTCGACGCTGTCGACCATGGTGAAGAACATGAAGCGCGACGCGAAGGCGGATTCGCTCGCCACAGACATGCGTCGGGCGGATCGAGTCGCCGCTGCTGTGCGCCCCGTTGTCGACAATACGAAGGTGGTCGCCGATCGTGTGTTTTCGAGTTTCAACAAGACGCCGCCGACCGCTGCATTTGCGTGTGCGGACGTCAATTCCGACGGCGTCGTATCCTTCGAGGAATTCTCGGCGTGGCTCTCGGAGATGGCGCTGACAATGAACGGGACCGCCGACGACGAGGTTCCCTCGTCTCGTCGATCCACGGGGACCGAGCAAGGGGCGACGAGCGGGGACGCGGAGGGTGCTGCGACCAAAGTCCCCGCCCCGCCCACTCGCGGTGACGTGCTCATCGAGATGACGGAGATGCGTGTGAGTTGAGGGGCATTTTTAACGTAGCTCCGCATTCGCGACAAAAACGTGGCGCCTCTTGAATAATATAAAACGCTTTGCGAGGCCCCGACACGGGAAAACGCGCGCGCGCCTACTTTTTGAACACGGGTCGCTTCAGGGCGGCATGCGCGGGGGCGAGAAGGCCGAGGACGGCTTCCGTGGTACACGGGGGATTCAGTTCGAAGAAATCCGTGAGTCCCGCATCCCGACGGAACGACGCGATGGCCTCGCGAATGGCCATGAGCACCGAGGAGGCGAGCACGAGAGGCGGCTCCCCGCTCGCCTTGCTGCTCAAAATGTTGTCCTTGAGCGCGTCGTTCTTCGCGAGCGTAACGTTGAAGACGCGAGGCACGTTGAACGACTGCGGCGGCTTGTACTCCCACGTGCCGTGTCCGAGCAGATGCCCCGTCTTCTTGTCGAAGCATACCTCCTCCTGGGTAACGAAACCCAACCCCATCATAAACGCGCCCTCGGCCTGTCCGATGTCCACCATCGGATTCATCGACTTGGCCGCGTCGTAGAGAATGTCCGTACGGAGCACGACGATCTCTCCCGTCATGGTGTCGAGCTCGACCTCGCTGCATCCGACGCCGTAGCAGTTGTAAGCGAGTTTGTCCTTCGATTTCTCACCCCCGTGCTGCCCAAGAGCTTGCATCGGCAGATTCGCCTGTTCCGCCGCCGCACACACGGAAGCCCACGTAACGTCGCTGTTCGCACCACCGTCACCCGAGCTGTTCTTTTCCGCCGCTTCCGCGGCCTTCTTCTTCAGAGCGTCTCGAATCGGTTCGAACGACTCGACGAGCTTCTTGCACGCCTTCATCGTTGCGGCCGCGGCACCTTCGGTACCCGTCGAACCGCCGGTGAACGTTTGCGACGAGAGAACGGAGCTCGAGAACGGAGCGAACTCGATCCGATCGAGAGGAAACGTCTCTCCGAGGAGCTGACCGAGAACCAACGAGGCAGCTTGCGCGATCTTCACGTTGCATCCCTGTCCCATCTGCATCGCACCGTGCCGGATCAGAACCGTACCGTCTTTGTAAATGCACACGAGCGCCGACTTCTTCCAAACGTTGACACCGTAACGAATCGGAACCAGCGCTATGCCGCGTTTCTTCGCAACGTTGTCGGCGTTGAATTTTCGAATGTCGTCCGCCCGAGCGTCGTACTTGACGCTCCGTTTCATCTCGACCCACATTTTCGGAATCGTGAAGTTCATCGCGGGAGCTCCGGATCCGGGAATTTTCCCGCATTTTTCAGGGTCACTCGGCGGCTCCACCGACGCCATCTTTTCGATCGGAGCGTCCTCGAAACCCGGATGGCGCAGTATGTTGCGCTCGCGCACCTTGTGCGCCGAGATACCCGACGCGTGCGCGACGTGGTGAATAATCGTCTCGATCGCAGTGGACGCCTCGATTTCGCCCGGTCCGCGGACGGCGCTTCTCGGTGCCTTGTTCGTGAAGACCATCTTCGACGCGGACTTGAAGTTCTTGAAACCGTAGGCCTCCGATATCGCCTGACTGACGCTGATGTTTGCGAACCAGCTGAGGCTGACGCAGTGACCGCCGGTGACGTAATTGTCGATCGACAGTGCCGTGATGAGTCCGTCAGAGGGACGGTACGCGACTTCGTAGTTGAGCTTCATCTCCTCGCGTCCTCCGACCATCATCATGTCGCGATTGCGATCGAACTGAAGCGCGACCGGTCTTCCGAGCTTTCGCGACCCGATCGCGACGTACGCAGCAGCCATGGCCGCGCACACGAGCTTTCCGCCGTATCCACCGCCAATTCGTCGACACGTGATGTCGACCTTGTGCTGGGGAACGCCGAGGGACGCAGCGCAGACATCCTGTACAGCTTGCGGCCATTGATTGGACGAGTGAATGCGGACAACGCCTCCCTCCGTCCAGTACGCGTAGGCGGACTGCGTTTCGATGTAGAAGTGCTTTTGAGACCCGCAGAGGTGCTGCCCGCGAACGCGTTTCGTGGACGCGTCCTTGAGCGCCTCGTCGACGTCGCCCGTCTTCATCTTCGTCTGGGTCGGCAGACCGCTCCCGCTGAGATCAGGACACGGACCCCCGGGAGACTTCTTCAGGCCGTCCTCGATGGAGAGCACGGGTTCGCGAACCTCGTCGTAGGTTACGACGACGCGCTTTGCCGCAGCAAATGCCTCGGCTCGCGTTCGCGCGACGACGATACCGATCGCCTGACCGAAGTGACCGACACGACCTCCGACGGGAACGAATAGATACGTGGGCGTGTATTGCGGAAACGCCTCCGGGGGGAACGGATAGGGCTCGCCGAGCGGTGACGACGAGTTCTTCCCGGGTACGTCCTCCGCGCCGACCCATCCGAAGACACCGGGCGACGCGAGAGCTGCGCTGGCATCGATTTTGCTGATCTTGGCGCTCGCGCGCGTAGCGCCGACAATGCACGCGTATCCCGTTCCCTGACGATGCACGATGTCTCCGACGTACGTCGCCTTACCGGCAACCTGCAAATGCGCGGTCTGATTCGGAAGAGGGCGACCCACGAGATCCGATCCGGACGCGACGTTCGGATAGGTCTGCTTGGACTCGACGACCTTACGATCGGCAAGATCTCTCTCGGCAGCGCAAAAGGCAGGATCCGCGGCGTCGCTCTTCATGATCGACGCGCACGTCAGCGCGAACTTCGTGAAGAACGATCGAACGAGAAGCTTGCGCGCAACGACACTGTGGTCCTTGTCCGTGTACTCGGCCTGCTTCGAGACTCCCGCGTCGATCAAGTCTCCGAGCTCCTTCGCGAGAACCGTCGCCGCCTCGTCAAATGTCTTGGCGACGCACAATAGCTTGCCCTTCAGAAAACTCTCAGTTCGCGACGCGCGAACCGGCGTCGATCCTTGCGCGTCCGGTGCCATGATCCCGTTAAATACGAGTCTTGACTCCTCCACAGCGCCGCTCGCGTCGAGTTTCGCGAACAAAGCGGCATTGGCGATGGCGTGGCAGTTGATCGGCCGCACCGCGGATCGATACGTTCGAAACACGGTCCTCGCATCGCGTACGACCGGCACGCGAAGTCGAACGATGACGTCGCCGACGGGCATAGTCTTACCGCCCGCAAGAAAGCTGTCCATGGTCACGGTTCGAATCTTGCGCGACGCGCTCGCGTCGTAAATATCGAGCGAGGCCCCCGCGCCCTGAAGTATGGGCGCGAGATCGGACAGAAATCCCATCGTTCTTGCCATGACGAGATTCCCCGCGATGGACGCCTGGTTTCGGACGTGCGTGTTCGCGATCTTTCGAATATGATCGGCGAGAGGCCCGAACGTGATCGACGCTCCGCGATGACCTTCGAAGGCGTCGAGCAGATCCGTAAGTGTCCGCGCGGCCCCGATAACGAGTTCGTCGTTCGAGCCAATCTGAGGTTCGCAACGTAGCTCCGCAACGCGACGAATGTCGATTTTCGCGGCAACCGGGGACGGACGCTTGTAGACGCCGAGACACGTGTCCCCGACCACGAAGCGTGTCGGAACGTCTTTGTGCTTCGCCAGGATATCGCTGATGCGATCGAGACTTGAGGCGCGAATCCACGCGGGACCGCTCCCGCCGATACCGAACTCGCCGCCAATCTTTCCCGGAAATTCCGCATTCGGCGAGAGAGTGGACGCGTCGACTTTCAAAGCGTCCGGAAACGCAGGATCTCGCGAGGGATCGTGCGGTCCGCTCTTGATCTCGTTTCGAATGTGATCGACGACTTTGGAGTCCGAAGCGAATGACTTTGCCGCGTCGAGAATAGGACGATATCCCGTGCACCTGCAGATATTTCCGTCCAAGCATCGCTCCATATCCTTTTCCGTAGGTTTGGCATTTTTTTGAAGTCCCGCGAAAATTGCCATGACCATTCCCGGTGTACAGTACCCGCACTGTGATCCGTGAAGCTTGTGAATGCGATCGGCGACGGGATGATTGGAGCCGTCCTTCCCGCAGAGTCCCTCGACGGTAGTGACCGACAGACCGTCGCAGGCCGCGAGCGGTTTCAAGCACGAGTTTGCCGATCTCGTGACCACTTTCTTTTTCGAAGCGTCCCACTCACTGACGGTCACAGCACACGCTCCGCATCCACCCTCTCCGCATCCCAATTTTGTTCCTTTCAGATTCGCTTGTTCGTGGATGTAGTCGAAGAGAAGCACGCTCGGATCCACGTCCTCCGCCGGGATCTCCACTCTTTTTCCGTTCAAATAGAACAGAACGCCTTCACGGGCACTCCTTTTCGAGGAAGTCGCTGCACTCATTCCTTTACTTTTACACGTAAGAAGTTGACGGAAAAGAAGAAGTACGCGCGTACGTACGTATGTAGAACCACGTTGATAGATAGATAGATGTGTATCCTTTTCGGTGAGTGAGAAGATTT
>Ga0073954_10039349_pt1 | contig 9552 bp, 5 predicted proteins | sample Dee2metaT_7_FD_200765 | JGI IMG/M metagenome (GOLD analysis project Ga0073954, IMG submission 200765) | Marine microbial communities from Southern Atlantic Ocean transect - DeepDOM_E5_S_0.2 metaT (Eukaryote Community Metatranscriptome) | ecosystem: Environmental > Aquatic > Marine > Oceanic ...
AATATGGGATACGGCAACGATTCCATTGCATTTGATACACCGGTAGGTAAAATCCGACGTACTGCGGGGAATCGTTGCATGGACGCGTCGAATACGTTTCTTTGGAGGTTCCGCCGTCGGTCGCTGAGCATATGTCGATAGGGAATAGGACCGGTCCATGTGTTGATATTTTGTACGTATTTAAATATCCATATCATAGATGTCGATGTTATCATCCGCACTCAGTGCTGCCAAATTTACATATAGTAACGTAGGCATATTGAAACCGTATTTCTTTTCATCCGCAACCGTACAAGCCACCCCTTCAGACGTGGAAGCCACATTGACTATGATTTCTGCGGCAATCGAACAGTGGCCCGACGATGACCAACTGAAACCCATCGTAGAAGATGCCCATAAAAAGTGCGCCTTTATTTGGGATACGATAAAACTAAAAAAGAAAAAACATCATGAGAAATGGTTTTCCGACTGGCGCTCACTATCTCTTGAATCCGAATACGATAATCTTATGAACGCGTTAAAGATTCTTGAACACCGTTATACCATGGCCATACTCTCCAAGATGAGTATATACACCCCCATATCTACAACACATGCGCGCCCTTCTGATTTTACTCGCTCTCCTCCCATTGGCGCAAGCCCAGATGCAGGAAGTAAACTCAAAACAACTTGATGAAGCACTACGCATCCTAGACCACGCACTCGTAACGACGTCTACGAACGATGCCATACAAGAGTTTGCCACGGCGAATCCGAGCATTCCCGTATATAATTTAACCGAAGAACACGACATATACCAAAACGGTACATTTATATATTCCAAGGGCGTGAATATGCCAATTATCACCGTCGATAATCCTAGTGTCTACGCTGAAATTTTTAACATGCTACCACACATTTATCAGACCGCATACTTTAAAAATAACGACACCATGCTTTATAACGGAAATCGAACGGTGGATACAGACATTCTAAGCTTTTGTATGCTCGTACCCGAAATCACGTGCGGAAAATACTTTGGCGATGAAAATCTAGTATTTAACGGCGTAGAATGGGATGGAACCGATTTGGACCTATTTTTACGCCAAAATGCTCTCGGTGACCCGTTCAATATATTGACGGAACCGGATGACGTCGAAATGACCACCATGCTCATGCGACTCCTCACGCGTCAACTATTTGTACGTACCACCGACGAACGACTCGTTCTAGACTTGAAAGACCTCGCCGTACGCCATAATCACAAAATGGGGGTACATGTGGTGGAAGATGTAAATATCATGCGTAAAATGTTCAATACAACGGAAAAACTAAATATGGGCTATATACAGTACGATTTTGAACGTCAAATTAATATTTCCACAGCGGCAAAGGTAAAAGACATTGCCATGGTGGAATCGTTTATATCGGCGTATATATAATATATCATAACCTATCAATAATTATGTCTTTACGCATATTATGTACACTCTCACTCATTATTTCTGCAAGTAAGGCGGTTATTGTTGACGTCACACCATCCACCATTCATCAAGAAGTGAACGATGTACCTTACGCTCTAGTATATATTCATAACGGTAAAAAGGAAACGAAAGAGCTCGACCGTTTGGATATAAATGTCTTTGCATCCCCTGACGGTCATGCAGATTTCCCTCGCGCCCGTTCCGATTTATTCGTCGTCGTACGCGGCATTGTGGCGCCCTATTTGGGAAATAAATCCAAAGACATGCTCGTCTATCTCGCCGACCGTTTACCAAATATCTACGACACGCGAAAGGATATTCCTAACACGTCCATGACATTGGTCAACGGTGACGAGAAACACGACCAAGAGGTGCTAGAATTATGTATACACACGCCCGAATTATCGTGCTATGACGCCGACGAGGGTCCTCTACGCCTCAATAATAAAGAATACGACGAAAGCACGGAATTAATCCCATGGGCGCGGCGACATATGCTACCACCGGTCATTCCCATTGCCGATGAGCAATTATATGATATGGGGATGCGTATGTTTGATAAACAGTTAATTATTTTTTCCGACGATGATATAGATGACTTTGCAAGTCTTGAAGAAGTGGCCGTTATACACGCCCCCGAAAATCATCCGCACGCTAAAACACTTGGCGTGTCCACGCCGGGAGCTGTCTACATACGCCGTTCACCGACATCCGTAAACCAGGAAAATATTCATTTAGACAACCTGAAAGACTTCGTAGCTACTATATAAGTACATTTTTTTTACGTATACATGTGGATAATTCTAGGTCTATTCCTCGTGCCATTTGCATATAAACTCTTTACACGCACCGCCCCAACAACTCTGCGCACATATGAACGTGTAGATAGCTACTCGTCTCTTTTCATGGCGGGATTTATATCTGTTCTTGCGTTGGTATATATTCGTAAGAACGTGTCAGAAAATAAGTGGGAGTGGTATAGATTTGTGTCTCACGCGATAATAGGGGCTGTTATGGTCGCGGCGACCACATTCTACCGCATGCCATCATTTTCTTTATCGACGTTGTTGCTTGTTGCGGCTGGGTTTGTATTTGGACACGTGATAGATGCATCTATTTCGCCGTGGGTGGATGTATCTACGTTGGTAATGATGATAGGAACGATAGAAAATCGCAAGAATATCACACTCGTAACGCTTGGTATTTTGGCGGCGTATGCGTTATTTCTTTTCGCCCAGGTTCCATTGGAGGGTGGTGCCGGTATGATTCTTCTTACGGCCGTTGTTAAGAGTATTTCACTGATGGCTGCAGATAATGCGGTTACGGAAATACCATGGTCCGTGTTGTTGTCTGCATATAACGCGGTGCAGCTCATCAACATTCCAACCAATACGGACGATAAATTTCAAAACGATGATTTGCTTATTCTGACGGGTGTAGGGGTGCTTTTATTTATGTTACAATGGATTTGCGTTGTATGGATATCGAATATTGGGCCTATTTCGTACATACTAGGGATGTTGCTACTCGATATGTTGTTCATTATGGCGACGGATATCCCGGACGAGGTTTTATATGCCGGTTGGTTTAGTGTTTTTGTGGTCACGTTTGTATATTCTACATACCCGTGGACCCAAAACCTCCCTGACCGCGAACCTTCTGTTCCCCCGTTGCCGGATGACGAGATTCCACCGCTGCCACCCGCAACACCAAAAACGAAGCATGAGAATTCAACACCATCTGCGCCACTCGGTCCCCCGGAGACAAATCCAGAGGTTCCGTCCCAAGGTGAAATAGTTTAATCATAATCGTACCGCGGTAGTCACTATCAATAACTCCTCCGAATGCTATCAACCCATGTCGAAAGCCGAGTCCAGACCGCGATTCAATCTTGCCATAGTATCCTCCCGGAATGCGCAACTTGATTTTCAAATCGATGGTCACCGACTCCCCCGGTTGGATAGTAAACCCCACGGGGGTGTAGAGGTCATAGCCCGCTGAACCATGCGTTGCACGCTTGGGAGGAATGCCCCCATGTGTTGAGACCTGCATGGCTTATGGGCAAGTTTCTAATGTAACACGTAAACATGATGCGTCAAACTTGCTGCCATCGTAATTTGGGGGGCTGGTAGAATATGTTTCTGAATCGATGATGAAATATAATATATATGGTATAGAGGAACCACATCCGACCGTGAAAGATGCCTTCTTCTGCTGGCAATTCGATTCTCCGAATATCTCAAACGTTGCTTTATGATTATACTTGGGACTTGCTTCGATAATGCGATTAATACGGTCATTGGCCCTATTGTTATTACCATCTCCACCAGAACCACAATACTGTTGGTTTAAATCATACGACTGACTTGACCCTGTGAAAGACATGATACTAGAGTATTGCTCATTGTTATCACGGTCACATCCAATTCGGAAACGTGTAGTGGTCATATCTACACAGCTAGAGAATCCATTCCTGTGATATGCGGGCGCATTTCTTTTATTCGTTGGACAATCATAACACCAATCACCGGAAAAATATTGAGCGTCGGAACAACCACAGGCATCCACTGACGTAGAAGCTTCTAGTGACCCAAGCGAGTAACGATTCTGGCTCGACGCTGTCACGTACCACGAGTAATCTAAAAAGGCACGTCCATCGGTGTCGGTTATAAGAGTATTCAGACAATATTTTTCTTGGTCATCCGACTTGTAAATATAACAGTGCACGATATCGTTCACAGAGTCGTACGTCGTGTACGCCTGTTCAGTATCTACCAACTGTGAAAGACATTTGAAATCACGGTCCTTGCGCTGTGTGAAAAGCAATGTAAATGTTTGCTCAGCGCCGTTGATATTATCTGCCGCCGCCACGGTAATAGTTTCTGTATACGTGGATGGATATGTATATGAACGGTCTACTGATATTCCGCAATTCACGTTGAGAATATGTCCATCCACCGCGTATATCGTATTAGGGACGACATATTTGAAATTATATTCAGAACTCGAAAAGAGTGCATATTTACTGGCCAAAAGTGGATAATATACATCCGCGTATCGAGACGCGACGTTAGGTGGGTCTGGACATGATACTGATGAGTAATATGAAAGAATTGAATCCATATCACACGCATTATACGCACATGATGAGCAATCAGAAAAATAACAATTATTCATATCATTGTGACAATGATAGTTATAATTCACGATTTCCTGCGAACATATGCTTGAACAAGAAGTACCCTGGTTGATTAAAGCTTGAGTATTTGGATAAGAGTCCAAATAACAAGCGTCTTGCTGTGGGAGAGACAATGATTCCATTGGACATGGAGTGTTACACGGGGGTTGAAATGCCCCTCCACAAAAGCTAGTATAACCGTTACAACCCGCCAATGATGGGTATTGACAACATGAATTGAAATTTACCGGGTTGGGACATGCATGTTCGTAATTTGAGTTTGCACAATCGCTTTGATGAGCGCGATAATATTCAACATAGCAACAAGGTTTTTTTAATATGCAAGGTAAAATTCCCTTGAATTCCTCCGTATTGTCATTCCCCAAATCCCAAACATACTCATACGTGCCATACGTATATATTCGAAATCCGGTTGTTATAACTCCCTGAGAGTTGCCATTATAATATTTTTGTGCAGCCATCTCACTCTGATACGTAAATTCGGTATATGTATGCACTGTGATTTGCTGGTTAATACCGAACGCTTGTACGGTTGGACAAAACTTGCACGTATTCTGATTTTGTTGGTCTTGATATGTACCCACGGCACACGAATCACACCCATTCGAACCCACAGCACGACCCGCCTCACATACACGACAGTCCAATAGAGATGTTGACCCAATCGATGAACCGGGCTTGTTAGAAGGACATGCTTTACACGTTGAAAGACCTTCCTGGTCGCCATATTTACCTGCTTCACACTGTTTACAAGAATATAGAGACCCAATTTCATCCATGTATGTGCCCACAAGACAATTAAGACAAGCTCCAGCGCCCGTGGAAGGATTATATTTACCCGTTTCGCATTGCTTACACGTGCCCCCACCAATTGGACCACCTTCAGAATATTTACCAGGGGCACACTGAGTACAAGCAGCATGACCGCTAGGAGCCACAAAACCAGCAGGGCAATCCACACATTCATTTCTTTCAGTGTTGGGGATTGTACCAGGGTCACACGTTTTACACAAAATACTACCCAATTCGTTTTCGAAAAATCCGGTAGGACAAAAAGTACATGTCTGTGCACCGTCATTCGCCTGAAATCGACCAATAGGACAGTTGGTACAATCATTCGTCGGCATGGTCGTGACACCTTGTGCATCAATGATAATATTCCACTCATACAGCGTGCGAAATTGATACTGACCCTTTTCACACTGGTGACAGTACCAACGGTTATCTCCGCCCGTACCCCAACCCGTAGGACATACCACACACTCATTCGTATCCATAAAGCGTTCTTCCATAAATTGTCCCGACGGGCAAGAAATACAATCCGACGCCTCATCATGTCCTTCTACACCGGCTCCCTTCTCTGTATACCACCCATAAGGACATGACTTACAACCCAGCTGACCGACTTCATCTTGAAACGTACCTTTCATACACGTCTGACACATCGCCGACGTGCCATCATTAAAACGCCCCACCGGACATGATTGACACGGACCACCACTATATGCCGAATTCACCCACGCCGTATCATCCGCAGATATCTCGATAGATGTACTCGAAAACAGCGTACACATATCTCCATCACGCATATAACAATGAACGGTATCAAAAGACGTAGGACAAGCCACAGGCGACGCCGTACCTACACATTTATATCCGGGGGCCTTGTGAAATCCTCTCTTCGTGTAGATAGATGTCCCAGACGTGTTGTAACAGCTACAGCCTGCGTCCATAGTACAAGCCGTCGCATCCGTAAAGCCTGATGTACACGTCCCCGATTCCGTATGCGCATAATCCTGCCATACGCCGACAAAACCAGGTACTCCGCGTCCCGAAGGACATGATTGACACGTCGTAGAAAACGTCTCACCCGTTGGCTGCTCGCCAAACTCGCCGTACCCACATGGTTGGCAATCTCTGCCATGCGCGAGAGACATGTCTACATCCTCCGCAAAACATGACCCACAAACAGTCCGGTCTTCAAATATATTTCCACCCGTGTTAAAATCAACCATACACTGGTCCAAACGTCCGTGACACGCGTTGGAAGCGTACCCCGACGACGCCGCATAGACATTTCTCCAATGCCGCATCTCTGCCGTGTCCTCTGTTGACGCATCAAGACATACGCCGAGAGATTTCTTTTCCCAGACGACCCAATATAAATAATCTCCTGTTTTGAAACTTGAACATAGTGTATACGAACGAGGAATGACGTGTTCTTCAATACCTATACAGTTCTCATCGCAAGCCGCAACGGCTTCTGTGAATGAGTAAAAGGTATCTGAACCATACTGGTTACACGCCTTGTTTGTGTGATAAAACGCCCACGAGTACGGCTCTTTCGTCTTCCACAGATTCGCATATCCTACGCGGTATTGATTCTCCGTTCTACACCGGTCCGGGACATCCACCAACGAGTCCTCGCAAAACGGATGCATACATATCTCTGCAGACGATGTGACACCCGGACATGGATAACAACCCGATATGAGATTGGCGTCCTCATCTCCATCGAAATACGTGACAGACCGTGGGTCGGCGTCGCTAGAGAATGCCCCATACGTCGCTAGACCCGCTGCAATACCTCCAATCTGGTTGGGACGTGTCAGTGTCTGCGTGTTCGATAATAATACAAACCCGTTCGGACAACAGTTATGCCGCTCAGAAGATGAAGACGACGGGCAATCACATAGCGTCACACCGTCCGTAGGTTTTGATACACACGTGCCACCAAGCACGCATGTACCGCATAAATCACCACAATTAAACGCAGAATAACCATTGATACATAAAGCACAATCATTGGGACACTTATTACAATCCGAATCAGGACAATCAGGACATACAGATGTACCTAAACGTCGTTGTTGACGTATCTTATCCACGCCTGAGAATTCAAAGGGGAAATTAATCTTGGACGCCGTCCGACGCTCAATCTCTGACACGGAAACAGGATATATCTGCGCCGTTAACCGTGGATTTGGACGCACGCGGAATGGGACTACAGGCGCGTTGGAATCTACTCCACCACCGCATACACAACATCCCTCACGCGCCCCCTCATTATTACACGACGTACAATCCACTCCAAACACGTTGGCACATCCCCAGCCGGCGCAGCGCTCATGCTTCTCCTTACGGAAACATGTGGTCCCTGACGCGGTCACCGCATTTTCAACACCGCTAGAAGAATGTGCGCATGTTGCCCCGTCCCATTGATAAGCAAAGCAGGAGATATCTAGTGAGCACTCGGCTTCGCATTGTGCTTCATTGTATGCATTTGCGATGGCAGCGGTGCATGCTTGATTATCGTCACGCGTGTAGATGGGTACTTTACACGGCGCTGGTTCAATGGTCGGTGCCCCACCACCACATGCACAGCAACCAATGTCTGGAGTAATGCCATCACGGTCGCGAAAAGATGTCCAATCCAAACTCGTCGACGTGTTCAAACGACCGTCGGAGCAATGTGTGAACGTGTTGCAATCATTCTTCCACGTGTCTTGACATGATGCGTCGTAGGAGGAAGCCACTTTGAGTGCCGATGTAGGTAATCCATGACCACGCTGCCCACCACCACATCGACAGCACGCTCGATAATATTTTTCCACATCGGATGTGTATATGCTCATCAATCGAAGTTTCACAACATCCACAGAATCGCGGGGACACATATCAGACAGCTTTTCCGTTTCTGCAACAGTTCCAGCGTTATTAATAAATTCTATAGCCTGGTCTGGGTCACATGTTACACCCGGAAAATCACGGCACTGGACTTCACCATCTGAATTCTTAATCTCACCATTTTCCCACATCTCCAAGTCTATAATAATATCGGGCGTCACCTGTGGCCATAAGAACGTGGAGAATTCACGATATCGGCCCACGAAATAAGTAGCTTCAAACGGTAGAAGAGGTGGAGAGGGGACGGCCCGTTCACCGCCGCTCCTTTTGGGTAGACAACGTCTGTTCCACGTGCATCCCGTATGTTCTTCACACGTTGATTGTGTGACCCAGACGGAGCAAAAATCATTTGTTGCACCCACATAGGGGGCATCTATATCGCGGTAGAGCGGTAGTACGCGTTCTGTCTCTGCCGTTGACCGAGACCCACCCATACCACCACACAAACATTGACCCGTACCTTCTTTTCCCATGTTGCATAGACCCAGACCGGAGCATGCCGTTTCGATATTCTTTCCATCAAATCCGGGGCATTTTGTTTTACACGTCTCGGTTGCATATCCACGCGCGCACTGTTCGCACATGGGGCCGTCGTAGAATCCCTGTACGCGTGAACGAAAACATAAACACGATGGACAACGAAGTACAAAGTTGGGATGGACTTCGCAATCACGCGTGGATATTAATGTTGGCGGTGTATCATCGGATACAATAATTACACGTTGTCGTGTTGCGAGTCCTTCCCATTGTTGTTCCGGGACGCTTTCATCATATTTCTGTACGACCCCGTTAATAAACGGTCTATACACCCAAGGACGTTCGTCCACCTGTTGAGAAGGAATTCTACACGGTTGGTCATATCCTTCACGACCCATCATCAAAACAGACACATTGTGCTTGGAGAAAAATGGGTCCTTGATGTACACTCGTGTATTTCCCGCGGTAATATTGATATTATCACCCACGTAAATCATATTTCCCGCGTATCCCACACATGTCTCTACGCGTGAACAATATCTTTTCGCGTCCGCTGGAGATTCTACGGGGGCCACATTGATATCGATATCAAGTCCCACATACATATGGGGTGGCTCTTCTTCACCTCCTGAACACGTATTTGCGTCGCAAAAGCCGCTGCTACATTCATTATCTGCTGTGCATGTATCGCCTGGAAACTTGGTGGCGTCATTTCTCTGATTGTCG
>Ga0073954_10025006_pt1 | contig 9465 bp, 1 predicted proteins | sample Dee2metaT_7_FD_200765 | JGI IMG/M metagenome (GOLD analysis project Ga0073954, IMG submission 200765) | Marine microbial communities from Southern Atlantic Ocean transect - DeepDOM_E5_S_0.2 metaT (Eukaryote Community Metatranscriptome) | ecosystem: Environmental > Aquatic > Marine > Oceanic ...
ACATCACGAGACTTCGAATATACGTGTCACGTCGAAACGAACACGATGCACTGTTGAAACGTCTCCAGAATTGGGAAGCATGGCGTATTCAAAGAGCAGCGCGGAAGTTTCTCCACCGTCTTCGCCACCGGAAAATTGTACGAATTCAGTCGCTGTATCGCATGCGTCGGGTGCGACAGACACATTTGCACAAGATGAGCGCGGCACGATTAGTGCAGACCGTCGCGCGCACGGGGTATGTAAATAGACTATTTGCAAAGAAAAGAGGAGCGGTTGTGTCGATACAGCGATGGGTACGTCGGGTTCTTCTTCGTTTTCGTTTGGAGCGAAGGAAACGAGCAGAGGCGGACGCGAAACGGCGGAGAAAGTTGAAGTGCCGAGCACGCATGAGACAGAAAAAAAGAATTGACGAGGAAGCTAATGGAGTGAGCAATGCGTCCGCTAGTGTCGTCTCGAAAGCTCTCACCGGCGGGCGGACTGTTGAGGTTAGATCAATGTCTCGACAGAGCCGTCCTCGTCCTGCTTCGATTCGAAATTTGCGCGTCTGCCCCGGAGGATCATCGGCGAGTTCGTTCAAGGGTCTCTTTCAGACCCGGAGATCGGAGGAGAAGAAGAATAGGAGGAGGAGGAAGAAGACGTCAAGAGATCAGCATCGCCTTCACGCGATCCAGTCGAGCCCGTGGGCGGCGTGGGTTGAACAACAGAAGCGTGGGGGTGCGTGAGTGTCGTGAAATTGCTCGATGGCCTTTCTTGTTCCCCTTAATTTAAAGCCGATTACCCCCATTCTCTCATTCGATTATTCCCACTCGGCGCGTTGAGACAACTTTGCTCCGCACGTTTTTTGGCTTTGAATATCTCGGAGGCTTCCCGCGTACTTCGTACGACCACATCATTTTCTCTGTTTGAATCACGAGCTTCCCGACAAGAATCCTCCCATATTCTTTCGGGGAGAGTGATATAGTGAAATCTGTGGGGGCGGTACCAAGGCCTTCGAGAACGCCCTGCTCGGGGTAGATAGAAAATTCCAAGGGCGACTCTGGCGTAAAGTAGGCTTTGAACGGCGTCGAGGTACTCTCGATATTGTTCATACCGAATGTCACGGACGCCGTGGAGTTTATCTCCGACTCGATGACGATAACATCATCTACCTCAGGTTCGAGAGCTTCAAGTTCCATTTTGATCCGCCAACGACCACCGAGAGCGCCAATAACAATAAACTCACCGCTTTCGCGAAATGCGCAGAGGGGTCGAAAGTCGAACTTAAATGTTAGAACCTGACTTTTGCGAACGTCTCTTGTCTCCAATTGCGACACTTTAAGAGCATTGCGCACGAAAGCTTCGTTTTGACTTGAGACCGAGTAATCGAACGAGAACGTCTCGATTTCATCGCCGGTCGTCACGACATCCTTCAGATCCTTTAGCGACAACGATACGATTTGCGAGCTTGACTGGCGCGCTCTGCACGACAGCGCAATTCTCTTCGGGGCCCTTACGAGGCATTCGGCAATGCCTCGAATGGGGACGACCCACGACAAGTTCGACAGATTATCATCGGCACATGAAATACACAAACTCGCGTTGACCTCGCGGACACTTTTGGGAGAAAACGCGACGGGAATTCGAATGCTACCGAAAGGTTTTAACACGACGGACGAGTGCTTTCGCAGCAGCAGCTTCAGAGACTCGTCAAAGAACGCGCTTGTTGCTTCCAGCGAAATTCGAACCTCGAGAGGTTTCGGGAACGGATTCGCAAATGTGATCGACGACGAGGATGTCTTTGATACGGGTCCGTAGATAAGGAACGGCGACAGAGATTTGGACGGCATCTGACCGTTGCCTGAAGCTTCGAACACCAACATTCCGAGGCGCTCATTTTTCCACACAACCCTCGACGTCTCCGTTCCGTCAAGATTGGACGGTCGATAGCGCAGTAGTGCTTGAACCTTCGCGTACGGTTTGAGTGTGATGCGCGGTTGCACAATTTGGAAGATAGGCGAGTTTGAGCACGTTCCTTGGAGCTTTAACTCGGCGTTTGTCGGATTCTCAAGCTCCATCGGAATGTCGTAGTATGATCCGATATCACATCGAACATGCTCCAATGCTTTTGGAGGCGCCTTCGTACCAACGAGCTCAAGTTGGTACCAAATCTCTCCTACGGCTTTGCTTACAAATGTGACCGAACCGATGCTGGCTCCGGGTCTTATGGGTGCGAAGACGACCTCGTACGACTTTTCGGTGCCGGCAGCAAGTGAAAACGATGTTTCTCCCATCAAACCTTCCCCAGCGAGATACACGTCGAACGTGACGTCATCTTTCAGAGGGTTGCTGAGGGTTATCTCGACAGACGCTGCGTTGCGCACGGCGGTCTCAATTTTGATCGTATCTTCGGGATCGGATGATTCCGCTTGAATTTCCACCGTGTACCATTGAAAAGATGTCTTCGATTTGGGATCCTCGAACGTCACGGTACCAGAGTAGGTACCCCCGACGAGCGGTGAAAATTGTAATAGATATGACTTCTCACTTTTAGCAGGTACCACGACGGTCGAATCACCGCTAACGTTTGGTATGTCACTTACGACATTGAACGTCCTGCTCTCGCTGGCAAAGTTTCGAACGAGAAATTTGTGACAGCCCTGAGTTCGAGCCTTGCACGCAACGACGATGTGATCTTCTGCCAATGGTTCGTTTCCCGCTCCTTTCAGGTTGAAATCAAACGAGACATTCTTATTTTGCAGCGATAGTTTGCAAGAAGTGCTTTCGCAAATCTCGAGAGGCTTGAAGCTGAGCTTGTAAGACGCGTTGGAGTGCGCAGGAACAATCAACGAGTGGGGACCGGAAAAGAAAGCAGATCCGGAAAATTGAGCCGTTAGCGTCCAAGGTTCGTCTGTGTTGTTGTAGATGGGGATAGCCTGCTCAATCGTCTGTCGTGCGGGAGCTTCGAATGTTAGCTCTCGTTCCTCGCTTGGCTTTGCGACCGTCGCGAAAATGTCCAAAACGCGCACGTCAGCATGGGAGCGGAGCACGACACGTCCGTTGTACGTTCCGGCACCCTTCGGGCGAATACCGAGTCCCAGAACAAGAGTATCTGAAGACTTCGTCATGCTCCCCGCGGTTTCTCGCTGAGTGCATGTGACATACGGAGAGTCCACAGAGATTTCGTACGTCGATGTAGCTGCGAGTAGAGATTGAAGTTGCTTCTCGATATCTACTCGCCCCTTCGCTCCTCGTCTGTCGAGAATGAACTTCCGAGCTTCCTCGAACTTCGCGTTCTTTTTCGGCAATTCGATATCCTTCAAGATATTTTGCTCAAAATCGACGCGCACACTGACCTCGCTCTCTTGCATCGGCAGCTGAGCGACACCCTGAAGTTCTACATGAAATTCTCCAACATCGTTATCGACGAAAGATATGTGTGATGTGTATCGTCCAGGAAACCAGGGAAGAAAATAGAGCGTGAGCGTTTTTGAGGCTCCAGCTTCGAGTTTCATCTCGGAACCCTCGATAAAGAAAGCATCCGGAAAGAGCTCCGACGCGACCGACTCTGCCGAAACGCAAGACAGCTTAAATTCTCCCGGAACATCGAATGGATTTCTAACGTTGACGCTGAGTACTTTAGGTTCATACGTCTGAGTCTCGCATCGCACCGATTGCGAAGCATCGAGTGCAGCCGATGATGATACTGTCTTAAAAACAAGCGTTGCCGCCGAAAAGACTCCCTTGCGTTTCGATCGTAGAACAAGACGCGCTCGCGATGCTTTCGAAAATCGCGGATTGAATTCAATAGGAAGACTTTTTTTCGACTTCGGTTCGATGACGACCATCCTCGATTCTACTCTGTACGAAGGGTCGCCCTCAATGGACGCTTCGTATCGGAGAATATTCTTGCTCGGATTTCGAAGAACGAGATGCTTCTGAGTCGATTTGCCGAGTACCCCGTCGAACTTAATCGTTGCCTTCGGAACGAAGGCAGGAAGCGTGGTTATGAGGGACAGAAGTAATAGAACCATGTCCCTCGGCGATGCGTTCACGAAGTCAGAGGCAGTCGGAACGAATTCGAGCTTCAAAGCTCGCATTCCGTTGATCGCGCTTAAAATGTTGCGACTCGCAATATCCGACGCGGACATTTCGACGCGGTCGTCTTCGTCAAAAACTTCCTCGCTTTCGTTTGTCCGCTTCGCGTCTTCTTCAAATAGAATGGGCCCCATCGGCCCCCCACTGCGCCTCGATAGATGAGGGCAGTGCGACAGAAGAAGCGAGCAGAGCAGGGTACCGTCCGTCATTGCTTCCGCAAAGCATCGCACACATCGAGCAGAGCGAGAGGGGTTGACGCGTTTGAAATGATGTTCGACCCAGCGCCTCAGCAAATTTTCGGAGACGCTGTACACGTTGGAACTGCGAAGCGCTGACGGAACGCGACGATTAGACGTACCGGAGCGCTTTTTTGACCTCTTTCGCCTCCTCGATCGCGTTTTAGTAGCAGATGAATTCGACCCGGCCTCCTTCGTCGCCTCACCTGATACGATTGCAGGAGTTTTCGCCTCGACTCCGGGCAAAGTGGCATACCATTTTGGGTATACGCGTCTGAGCATGAACGTCCGCACGATTTGAAACAGCAACGTACACCAAGACTCCACAGAGACGGACGCGAACTTTTCCTCGATCATTTTACGACGCTTGAGAATACCTGTCGACAGACGAGTGTCGTACATGTTTTGCAACGCTGATTTAGGCGTTTTTGTCCGAATGTAAGCATCTTTCGAGAGCAAATCGTCCGGGTGGATGGAGTGAAGAAGGGCGCCAAAACTCTCGAGATGAACGAGTAGGGCACTAAATTGGCCTCTCAGTTGAGAAATAAGCTCCGATCTCGAGGATGTCAGATCTTTTGAAGCGACATTACACTTGACCTTCTTTCCGCTGAGTGTCTCCACAAGTTCGATGACAGTTGCCCCGTTATCGTCTCGGAGATATCCTGGAAACGAAAGTAAGGGTCGCTCAAGCACATTCGTATTAAGCCATCGCACGAAAAAGTCCAGACATCGACGCGACAGGGGTTTGGGGTAGAGGATATTCGAGATTGATGCACCGGAGACACTTAACGGCTTGAAGTGGATCGTCGTGTCTTCGTCGATCACGTCTCCACTGCGCACGAAGGACCATCGTGCGACGTTATCGTCGTGCACATCCTTATCCAAAACGGACGAAAAACTTGCAATGGAAGCTGTGGCGTCGTCCGCGTCATCAAATACTTCATTATCCTCACAACAATCACGAACGTCGCGCTCCGTTCGGCTATGCTGCGACACGAAAGAGAAATTTGTCAAAAGACAATTATCAGCGCTTCCAGAAATATTGACGCTGAACTTGTTGCTCTCGTCGTCGAGAAAGTCTATGCGCGATGTGAAAGACAGAGGTTTCTTTGAGGAGAAACATACCACGACAGGGATTTTTGTCTTCGTCGAACCAAGAAGCTGTCCCTCGGGAAACGAAAGCGTCATCGGCATCGTATTTTCATCCTTTGGCATGTGGTATCGGACTTCCAAATTTTCATATCCAGAGTTGTGCACGTAAAACGTCTTTTTCGCGACAACGTCGAGGGGAACAGGCGACAGTACAATGTTTGTCGTTTCGAAAAAGAGTTTCGGGTATACCGCCTGAGCAGAGATCGGTACTTCCAAATACGGACGATTTGCGAGCCCCTCGAGATAGAGCGGTGCGACTGCCGCATACTCGTTCGCACCAGATGCAGTAAAGTCAAATCGAATTTTTGCAGCTTCGTCGACGCCGAGGGTACCGCGCGTGGGCGATACCTCAAAGAATCCCTTGCCGCTTTCTCGCAGTGCCTTTTCATCGAGCCTCCACTCGAAGGCCTCCTCACTCACGTTCTTGATCGAAACAGTACGATGGTACGTGCTTTTGTTAAGACAGTCGCGAGCAACAATCGTTTCTCCAAAATCGACAACTCTCGACGACAGAGCGACACGAGATGTCACACCGGTAGCCATGACAACGCGTCGCAGCGAGGAAACGTTTTGGATACCGACAAAAGATATCGGAAATTCGAACGCGTGCCGCGTCGCACTCTTGGGCTGAAAGACGAGCGAAAATGTTAGCGACTCTCCCGGTAGTATTTCGAGGCGGAAGAGCCTAGGATGATCGAACGAGCTACCTTGGCTCGCGATGGGAACCAATCGAGTCTCAGTTATCGCTGCCGAGGGATCGTACTTCTCTGTCGGATCGTCAAGTGAATTCGCAGCTATCATGAAGTCTTCACGTGCAGCCATGTTCAGCATCAGTATGGACGGAACATTACCGACATTGTCCACATGAACAGGGTGCAGAACGCGTGCACCGATCGCAACTTCGCCAAAATCGAACTCATCCTCGCGTATGTGCACCTTTGGAGTTCGCACAGTCGCAGATACTTTGATCATTTGTGGCAAACCAAATCTTGCATTGATCCTGAAGAGCGCCGATACGAACGACGTTTCCATATCGGACAAGATATTGATCTTCAACTGCGTGGATCCTAGACCATCGAGTCTACCGCGCCGTGGCTCGACGGAAACACCTGGAATCTCACACGAAACCCAGAAGACCGCAGAATTCGTTCCCTCGTTTGTAATCGTCAACGTTTTTGTATGGCACATACCGACCGCCACTGTTCCAAAATCGATCATTTCCGCATCAGGTCGAATCTTTGTCTCGTGGACGACGCCGGAGCACCGTATCTCGTTCGACTCTCCATCTTTGACGTTCATTTTGATTGTTCCGTCGCATGGTCTGCCAAGTTGCGGTGAGAATGTAACGAGCGCCTCCATCTTTCCAAATGCGGGTACCACATCAGATGGGGGAGAGACAGTAAAGCACTCATTTTCAGTGATAAATTCGAACATCGCGGGCGAATTTCCAGGATTCCGAAGAGTTATGAGTTCTGACACAGAGCTCTCAAGATTGCTGTCAACGAATTCGAATCGAATGCGTGATTTTGAGACATCAAGTCGTAGCGGAACAACGCTCGCTCGGACACTGAACCGCTTCGAGTGTTGACCGTTTATCAGCGCCGTGATCTTTCTCTCGAACGTGCCGACTGTGTCTCGCTTGAAAGAGATATCGAACCCTGCAGCACAATTTGCGGGAATCACCTGTGACGTGATCGAGGTTTCGGAGAGCTCGTCGACGTCCGCTGTCAAAATTTTCACGAAAACGCTTTGCTGCAAATCGTTGAAGACCGAGTATGTTCGAGTTGTCGAACTAAGACGACATACGGTCCCAAAATCGATCGAGTCCGGCCCGAGCGAGACTCGCTTGAGCTCGTCGCCGGAGAGAGACTTCTTGCACTCGCGAATTTGCACCTGTTTTCGAGGACTTGTCGCAAACTTTCTTCTAAACTTCCTCATGGGATCGTGTCTTCGCAACGGAATCTTGCTGTTCAGAAGTTCGGGAGCCCTGAGCCAAAGCTCCTTCGGAATGGGTGGAAGCGATATTTTTGGCTCGCGCAGCGCGGTCATGAGTCCGAGATCGACTCCGGGCGCTTCCACAGTGTTTGAGCGCTTCGGCGACCTCAGAGTACGCAATCTTTCGATTCGCTCTGTGCGTTTTGACGACAGATAGTTATCGTACGTCTTTTTGTGTTGGTAACGCTCATGCATCTGCTTTACCGAATATCCGAATTGTGTCCCCTTGTTCTTCATTCCCTCCGTGTCAACTTCAGGATTTGTCCAGGGCATGGCCTGACGTCGGCGAGCGGCCTTCGCCCTCGCGTAAGACATCTGTTTGATCTTTCTTGCGTGCGCAAGCGATGTTGCGCCCTCACTCTCTACGAGACGAAGCGTTTCCGTGCCAGACTTTGTCGCCGGTGCGACTCCCGAACCAAAGCGAGTACCGCGTCCCTCGACGTTTATCGCAACGACCTTGATTCCTCCGTTGACATTCAATCGAAGCGCGCTTCGATGTCTTCCCATCTGTGTCGGACAGAACGTAACGACGATTGTTTTAGATTCAAGAGGACCTAGTACTGTTGCTGATAGGTTTGTCGTGAAGTGTGCCACCTTATCGAAGCTCAGTGACGCAGGCATTGTCTCGCACAAGTTCTTCAGCGTAAGCACAACATCGCGATGATCACCGACGCTGCAGTCGTAGAAATTTATTAGACCGCGCGGGCTCACCTGCACGGATGGAAATGACGCCTGTCCGCACATTTCGAAGTCAATTTGCTGTCGAATGTTGCCGCACACAATTCTTCGCTTCGATGTCAGTTTCGTAGACGCCGGTGCGGTTGTTCTGGACGCGAAGCCTTTCATGTCGGGATGGCTTCTGGGTGCGAAGATGAAGCGGAGCGTCTGCTTTCCATACGGTTGCAATGTCCCCTCGCGCGGAGTGACGCTAAAAGTGCGAGAGGCATCCTCAGAATCATCCAGTCTCCACATGACTTCGTTCGGTCCGCAGTTGACGAGCTCCGACGTCGCATCTTCCGTCTCTCCGTAGTACAATGCGCCGAACTCCACAGATCGAAGAATGTCGCCGTTTTCTTGTGTTCGAAGCTCGACTCTTTCATCGATAACTTTAGCATGAATGTCAAGACTATTCGCTTGGATGCTCTCGGACGTAATTACTTCGACGAGTTCGCGAAAGTCACCGATTTCCGATCCTGTGAAATCAATTTTGACTCTTTGAACAGTCTTCTTCCTCACATTCGAAGAGGAAGGAGACTCTGAGATCTCCTCATCCTCCAAGCTGGCTAATTCAAATGAGCTCGGAGATATGCTCAGCGGAATACTAGGATCCCACTTAATTTCAACATTTCCCTTTCGAATTCCTTCGTTACGAAACGATACGAACCGCGTTGAGGAGGATCCTGCGACAACGACGCCCATATTGACGAAACTGTCGAACGTGATTCTTGGTGCCGGAGCGAGTGCGCTCAAAGGCACTTCGATTTTGTTTTCCCCGCTGATGATGACGATTTTATCGTAGTAGTCTTTTACAGGTTTCGCTCGAAATTCGACGTCGATTTTGCTTTCAAGACCGGGTGCAAGCATCGTATTCTGTCGATAGCTCACGTTGAAGTAGCTCGTCTTCGGCATTTGCACTCGAATTTTTCTTGTCTTGACATCCAGATTAGTTACGGTGAGAGACATAACGTAGGACGGACCAAACTCAATACTATGAAAACATATGTTCGTCGGATATACAGATATCATCTTTCGCTTTTCCGCTCGTCTTTGTAAAGACTTCTCTGACGTCCTCTTCGTTTCCGTGACGTCCCTTGAAGACTTCGAAGACTCCATAACTCTCTCTAAGAGCGAGTACCTTCTTCCACAATTCTCTGACGCGCCAATGTCCTTAGGTCCGATCTAGACACGCAAAGAGAAGAGATGGTTACCCGAGCAAGTTTGCGTGTGTGTGTCGTTCAGATAGTTGTTGACTGGGCGAATGAAGAAGAGCTCCTTCACAAAAATTGTG
>Ga0073954_10085256_pt1 | contig 9171 bp, 1 predicted proteins | sample Dee2metaT_7_FD_200765 | JGI IMG/M metagenome (GOLD analysis project Ga0073954, IMG submission 200765) | Marine microbial communities from Southern Atlantic Ocean transect - DeepDOM_E5_S_0.2 metaT (Eukaryote Community Metatranscriptome) | ecosystem: Environmental > Aquatic > Marine > Oceanic ...
ATCTTTAATACATATTAACAACATTATCCTACCTTCAACATTCAAATTGGTGCTATCCAACATAAACCTTTCATGTTGCAAATTAGATGATCCTCTTCTATTCTGTTCTTTGCAAGAACTTCACTTATCCTCTTGTAATTTAAATTTATGTGATCTTTTTCCGAGGACCCAAGATGTATCTGAAATAAATGTTGATAATTTCAAGTTCTCTCCATGTATTACTCTTTTTGGATGCTGTAATCTCAAACATTTAGACCTTTCTTATAATGAAAATCTATTGGCACTTGAAGATGATTATAACAATATTTCATCTGATTCAGAAGATGAAAATAGTAATGATGATGAAGAAAAGATATTGACTGACATGAAAGTAGATTTGACGGAGACAAATCTGAAATCAACAAATAAAAAATCAGACAAGATCATTGATCTTTTTTTTATGTCGCTTCTAGCTACTCGATTGTCTTATCTGAACCTCGATGGTTGCAGAATTCAGGTCCACCAATTATATCCTTTCGCAAGATTATATATGTCTGGACATTTCGATTACCCAAAGCCTTTTCAGTCCACTTTCTCCTCCTGTTCGGAATGGCAAACGCGTAGATTTAAGCATCTCTCTCTAGCAGAGAATAGAATTAAATCTTTTGAATCCTTCATCGAATTATTCTCCAGCAATATACCTTCATCATCTTCTAATTATATTAACGAACGATATTTGGAAGAGTTAGATTTACGTGATAATCCATTTCAGTATGGAATGAATCGAGAAAAGTATAAAATTGAGTTGAAGAAATTGTTTCCATCATTGAAAATTATTGATAGTTACGCAACTAGAAGCAATATTTCTAGTCAGTCAAATCTACATATCGAAATAAATAACGATATGCACATAACAAATGAAAAAGAATTTGATGATGCATTGAAAGGAAAAGTTGATACATCAATCGTACATTGAGTAAGAACCTCAAAGATGTGCTGGGGGATTTTCCCCAGTTACTTATCATGCTGTGTCAAGTTCAGATCTAGAATGTATATCCAATTGATATATAGAAAGCTATTTAAAAAAGTAATATTTTATATTTTATCTCATACACATAAAAAGTTTTTCTATTTTCAAATACTATATAATAGCACCTATTCTGGACACCATGAAAACCCCGCAGAATCTTTATGATACATGTAAAAGCTGTAAATTATACTTTCTTACAATTCGAGAGAAATTTTCTAAGCACCCTTCACTTTATTAGATGTTGAAGCTCCTCCTTCTTCCTTTGTAGCATTAGCTGTATTTTTCTGAAGAAGTTTCTTCCTTTTATTCATGTAACTTGAAGAAGAACTTTTAATCGCTGTTCGATCGCTCTCTGGTTCTCCTTCGATCTGGATATGATAAACTGGTTCCATTGGTACAGGACCTTGTTTTGTATTGGTCATCCCAGTGGAAAGTGCCTTTGAATTACTTTGACCTTTTCTGATTTTTTCAGGTTGATTTTTTGTCGCATCAGTTACCCGATTTATTGTTTCCGCTCTTGGAAAACCTGTTCCTGTCTTTTGTTCTTTCATTAAATCCTTAATGGCATCTTTTGCTTCTTTACTCATTGCGCACATAGAACCAGGTCCATCAACTCCCCCCGCTCCCCAAACTTTACCCTCTGGTAGTTTTAAGGCCTTTAAAGCTCCCTCAAATGAAATCCCTAAACCTTCGTCATCATCCAAATATTTTCGGCAATAGGTATCGAGCTCTACAATCACCATACGTCGTAACTCCATCTGTGTGTCAATTCCTTCAACTAAAGCACCACGTATGAAATTTTCAGTTCCTATGTCATCAACAGACATAACTGAACCTTCTACCTTGATGTCTAGTCTATCAGCATTGAGATCTTCTTCTTGAAGTATTTTTTTGGTTTTTTCATTGTATAAATGATCCTTCTGAAAAGAAGGTATTACTCTTATTCCAGAAGTGGCCCGAATGGTTTTCATTTGCTCTAACCTCTTTACTTTGTCAATAGTCTGATCAGCAGTACTTGTCTCTGTGAGTTCATCAGTACTTGTAGTATGAACAGAATCATCATAATCGTCGGTGATATGTAAGTTTTTCGATAAATGGACATTTCTTTTCTTCAGAATAGTGGTTACATTCATCAACTCAATGGACTCTTCATCCGTAATATCTTTTCTTTTGTCAAGGCTTTTATCATTTTGGCTTGTCATATTATCATTAGCTTCAAGGGTTAGTTCTTCTTTCATAGCTGTCAATCGTTCATCTGTTAGAGCCAATATTTTTGGTACTTCCTCGTTTTCAAAAACTTCTTTAAATTCTTTGTTTTTCGTTGGCCTCAATGCAATGATAGGTAAGGTGTGCGAAGCTCGTGCAACTATACGCGATAAATGATTGATACCATTTTTTACCCCGTCTAAAAATTGTTCTGATGTAAAGGCACTTCTGGATGCTCGCATAACTCTCATTTCCTCTTTGAAAATAGTGTCAGCAATAGAGGAACCTTCTTGTCCTGATTTTGCTGGATCATTTGCAGATGTAGAATCTGTCTCGTCGTCTCCATAAGCACCTTTTGCTTTAGCTTGTAATCGATAAAGTTCGTTTTTCAATACTTGTATTGTATGCTCTCCATCTATTCGTTGTTTCTCTAAAGTTTCTCGCAGTTCTAATGTCTTTTGGTATTTTGACACTAAAGTGAACGGTTCCTCAATATGCATAAGCGCCTTCAGTGTCTCAATTTGATTTTGCGCTTCACTTAAAGGTATTTCATCGCATAGATTCCGTTGATCTTTCTTTGGAGATCGTCTATTAACTGATTGCACTGTATTAGTGCCTACTATTTCAGGTGCACCTGATTTCTCTGCCATACTATTTTTAAAAATTCCTTTCATAACTGCTTGCCCTTTACTCTCTACTCCTTTGATGAACTCTTTCTTTATTCGTGCTTTCAACGAATCGATTAATGGTTCCATTTTTTTCGAACAATTAATACGATCTTTCCGAGCTTTCTTTAGTTGTATCTTAGCTTTAATTAATTCTTCTTTTTCACAGCTCTCTTTTTCTAGATATAGACGATGGCGTTCTTTCAGCAAGTCTCGACATTGAGCTGACGCTAATTGTAATTGCTGTTCTAGTGTATCTAACCTTCGGTTATCCCTGGCTGGATTTTTATTTATCATTTCTTGGATTAAAGAATAAAATTTTCCGACTGCAATAGCTTCTTTCAAGGTTGCACTCATCCTCGTTATTCTAGATTTTAACTCTTGAATTACATATTCACCGGTCTCAATCTTTTCTACCACTATTGCATCCTGACTATTCCTCTCTGACGCAGCTCTTCGTAAATCGGTTAATCTTGCTTGCATCCTCCTTCTTTCCTCTTTCATCCGGTCAACATGATGACGAAGGGTGCAAACTTTGTTCAAGGCATCAGCAAAATCGATTTCGTTTACGGTCATTGGTAAAATATATTGATGAGCTGGCAAACTTGACATTCCTGGTACTCCAGTTATTACACAATTAGCGTTCACTTCCTCCATCAAGTCTTTCATCGAATGAGGAGGCTCCATGCCACCGAATCGCGCAATTGCTTTTGCAGTTACTGCATCCATCTCTGATTCCTTTTCCGCTAATGAGCGCTTATAATGAGCTTCGACAGCAGGAACACGGGTGCCAGACCGGAGTGATTTTTGAGAAGAATAACTAAACGGAATATATCCAGTCGGTAGTCCTTCGACATTATGGCAAATCTTCGAATTTTTTTCTATTTGTGCTTTTTTCCTAATTTCGATATCCTTCTCTTTTTCTCTATTGGCAGCTGCTAAAAGAGATCTCGATGCCAGCTCTTCTTTAATATTATTAGTCATTTTTGCCACTGACTCCAGCAGACTGTCAACATCTACTCCATTGATAATTTTATTGGTTTGTTTGGTGATAATAGTAGAATCCTCGGTCTCGCCTTCCTTTTTCTGAGAAATTGGAGGAAGTATTGGTGCTGGATCAAACTTATTTTGCTTATTTTTAAAACTTATGTCTAATTTATTTTGAGTAACATCTCTAATGACCCTGGAAGAATTATCAGAAGCAATATGTATATTTTGCAAATATCCTTTGACTCGAGCTTTCATTATGTGCCCATCAAGTGCTTCTCCTTTGTCATTGCAACGAGGATCCATCTTTTTAACATTCCACATTCTCTGAAAAGTTTCAAAGCTACTTGGTGCTTTCTTCATTTTTGATTCCGTCGTCATCATATTCGTATTAGGGTTGGATGCTTCTTCACCTTTTAAAGCGAGCATTCCAAGAGCTTGTAGTTTCTCTGCTTGCTTTCGACGATTTGCAGCTAGATCTCCATACATTTTGATTGCTAAGTCTGTATTTGATAAAGCTATCCATGGAAACTGTATCCACATCCAACGCAAGAAATAATAGTCAGGCTCATTCCATTTCTTCCCATTACTTTTTGGTACCATTTTGGGAATATTTTTTAATGAAGTAGCTTTATTTTCATCGAAAGAATCATCGGATAAACTCATATGATCACCTGGTTTATTCTGTAGCTTTATTTCATCATTAGACATCAATAATGATCTCGTAACTGATGGTTCATATCTTTGTAAATTATCACCATTTGCAGGATCGTTATAATTATAGGATGTATCAGATACATCTGCACTATCGGAATTTATTTGTTGCTGTTGTAGTAATAAGTGATGAAATCGTTTTTCATCAACTCCAATCGCACTTAAAGTAGGGGAAAGTAATGGTTTACGGAGAAAGGAAGGGAAACTCTTCGTAAAGTGTACCGACTGTCCAAAATCTGCAAGAAATAGTGCAATCAATCGTATAATATACGACACTTTTGTTGCATTTGGTCGTGTATAAATATGCCAATGTTCTACTGAGGCATTGTAACATTCGACAATATCATAAGCTTGTTGTTGACCTCGCAATTTTTCCTCAGCAGCTTTTGAGTCACTATATCCAAGAACTGAACTAACATCTAGCTCACTCAATAATAAACTATTATCTCCTGTCGGGTTTATTTGAGCAGCATCTGTTTTTTGTTTTTCGTTAGGATCACCCTGGTGCTCAGGTAAATATAATGGTCCTTCAGTCAAGATTCGCCAATATTCAAATAGTTCTTGTTTCAATGGACCAGTATACATTAATTCTAATGCCCATAGATCTACTAATACATCTTTTAAATTACTCCATCTCCTACAAATTTGTAAATGCCATGGAAGTTCTTCGCAGCGTCGAAGGGAAGACTTCTGTCCTTGAAAATATGCCATTAAGGCATTATGCCATTTAAGTTCTCCTCTTGCATCTCTTATGTAACGTTGATAGATTACTGTTCGTAATGCTTCCGACTCCATACTCATGATGAGGACCTCATTTGATGGTAAATATATTATTCCTAAACACTTTAACATTTCTAATAATTGAGGCAAAAGTGCGGTGATAGCTTCATTTTTGTTTTGTTTTTTCTTTCTAGGTCCATGATTGACAGCTGAATGCATTGAGTTAGCATTCTTGTTTACATCTACGGGGGCTATATCCTTTTGTTCACTAGTGGCACATGATGTAGTGGCAATAAATGAATCGTTCGAGACAGAAACAGAGTAGTCTTTTAATGGTGATAGTGGTAAAGTCAAATATCCAGCATTGTTAACGTTGGCATTGATATTTGCCAAATCTTCATCATCCAAAATGTCTTCTTCTTCATCAGGTAAGAACCCTAATTCTTCCATATCTTCGGTTACTAGTTCGTTTGTACAATAGTCTAAAAACTTTACATAATCAACCATTTTCGTATTACCAATAAATACTCCTGCATCTCCTACAAATTTCTCTAACTTTGATTTCTTTAATTTATTGTCTAACTTTCCAAGTACTGGTACAATATCAGCCATATTAAGTACTCCTCTCTGTTCCTCATCCAGATATTCAAATGCTCGTAATAAGTTGTTACGATTCTTGTAAATTTTTTCGAATAGTTTTTGATCTACATTATTTTTCATAGAAGTTAGAATAATATGAAGTTCTTGTACGGTTAGTCCATGTCGAGCGACATATAAAAGTGATAGAGCATTTCCTAATAAGGATCCGAGACCATCAACGTTACAGCCTCCTTTGTAGTAAAAAGGTAGTAAATCGATCATATCTTTGGATTGTAGAACTGAGGTACATGAGGTACTAGTAGTATTTATAAGTGATTTTGTATGGGACTTGGAAGTTCCGTTTTCATCTGTGGTCGTAGTAGTTACTGCATGTGTAGTTGTAATTGTTTTAGTAGTAGAAATGATAACACTAGAGGCAGAAAACTCTCTGTTTTTCATGTTGTCGTCTGCAATTGATCCTTTCGAGGATCCATCGAGGCCCTTTTCTGATTCATTTGTTTTGGACTTTACAGCGATAGATGTTGAAGATGCAGAAACTGTAGATTTAGAAGACTCAAAAAGTTCCTTAACATCTATAGAGACTCTTTTCTGATTATCATTATTCTCGTCTTCATCTTCAACTTTCTCATCATTTTCAAACCCATCATCCGCATATTCTTCCGATTCAAAGTTATCCTCATCATAGTCGTCTTCTTTAATTTGTTTAGCATTTACTTGTGCGTGGTTTACCTTTTTGAATGCTTCAGCCTCGAAATTTCCCATACTGTTCTTCAATGTATTTTCTGATGAGGTGTTTTGATTAACATAAAAATCTACCATTGCTTTTTTCTTGTAATGATCATAACTTCCATTAATATTGTCAGGTTTTTCCGGATCATATATTTTCAAATCTTGAGTGTCAATAGTACTGCTATCATGGCTCTCCTCTTCTATTCCATCAATATCTCGTGGACTTGTCAAAGTATTTTTACCACTCGCGATAAGTTTTTCAACTTTTTTCCTGATATCTTTTCGTGCTCTTGTTATATTCTGCTTGGTGGTTTCCGTTACTTTATTCATCATAAGAGTTTCTTGTGGAAGCTTTTCTCCTTCGTCTTCCTCCGTATCTGAATCATCATCATGTGGAAGTTCATTTAAAGCTTGTTTCAAATCAGTCTCTTTCTGGTCCTCTACATCGTCTAAATTATATTCATCGACATCTTCATTAGCTTCTTTCTGTACTTTAATCCAGGGATGTTTTTTTAATAAGACTGGATACCCTCCTTCTTCGTTTGCTTTCTCTATACAAGATGCAACATATTTTGCTACCGAATCAGCTTGAGAAGAATTTTCAGAATCTTTCATTGCGCTTAACAAATGCGTAGGAACACTATTACCAGATTCCCATAGAAATAAAATTCTTTCGTAAAGTTCAATAACATTATTTGCTTTCAGCAATTCTTCGACCAAGGAAAAGATTTCGTACCCTTGAAGAGCTGAATAATGTATAACCCTTAGAAGTAACCGTAAGTACAGTGGGCGTTTAGATGCTGAAGAAGAAATGATACTTTTTTGTAGAGAAGGGAAGAGCAGAAGTCCATTGACACCATTTAAGATTTGTCCTTGATTACTATTTTCTTCTGTACCTCCAGTTCCCGACGATAATCCTTTCGGAATGTGGGGATTGATACAAGGTTTACCACCTAAGGATACTGGAGCATATGGAGTTGGTAATGTATGTGTATATTTTAAATAGGATGTAATAATATCTCGTTTACATTTCTGTGATAAATTACCAATATGTAAAATGTCCCACTTACGTCTTTTACACTCTAGGAGGGCTTTATTCAACTTATCCTTTGAATTTGCCGAGTAAAAAATAGGTTGACTTCTATCGCTATTAGTAGAATATGATGCTCCTGGACTGATAGATTGATGATGTATATTTGTACTACGTGTGTTTGAGGCAATTTCAATCGAAGTACCCATGGATTGTAATGGATTTCCTCCTATTATTTCCCCGTTTCCACTTTTTGCTCCGTATTCAATGCGCGATATGTAATCATAGTCATTAACTAAAACTCGATGTCTTATATTCTGTGAAGTATTATCTTTTTCCTGGGACAAATTAAAATGTTGAACTGTTTTCTCTTCTACTGCGCCTTCTTCTTCTACTATATCCATACAAGGATTAGGTAAAGTTACGTTGTCCTCAAAAGGTAAAGGAGCTATTACACTATATAGGGTGCACGTAACAATTATTCTAACATTTGGAGGTAGACTTACAGGTAACCAATTCAGATCAAAATTTGTAGAGCTATCACCATCTCTTAAGCGATGAATTCCATCTAAAATAATTATTACTCTTCCCTTTTTACCCGCTAATTCTAGAAAGTATGGTAATTCCCAAGGTAACCGATCATTATTTGCTGGTATATCTTTTGTTAAATCAAAGAAACTTTTTAGCTCAACAAGTAAACGACGTAAAGTATGGAATATAGAGCAGGAAAGTCTATTGCATCCTGCTACATGACTAAATATAAATTCGCCACAACCTTTATTATTTATAGCCATCTCATTGGCAGCATATCCCATACTATTTGCCATCTCTGATGATTGACTCCCATCACCTCCAGAGGTATTACTTGAATCACTAATTTTCGAACGGGATTGGACACGTCGAACAACCCAATTCGATAATAGAGCAGATTTTCCTCCACCAGAGGGTCCCGTAATACAAAGTGGTGGATAAGGATAATGCATTGAACTTTCATCACACAATTCATCTAATGGCATGTAAAGATCTTCCATTTCACTATAGACAAATTCGTTTCCAGTCCTAATATTCTTATCGTACATTTTTACATTTAAATCTTCTCTCTTATCGGAGTTTCTTTTTTCTGTATTTTCGTTATTCACCGCATTCGATGACTTTGAATCTTTTGAAGTATTAGAATTGAGTGAACTAGTGGATTCCAAACTCACAGAACTACTTTCAGTCAAAGAGGACCCATTAGTCATCTTCGATACTGGATTTTCATTGATAGAGGAAGTCATATGAATATGGATTGGAGAAGGATTACATAGTGATCGCGCAAAAGTTTGGTGTAATTTACTCTCCATGTTACCAATAGAAAAATTTGGATCATGGGAATATGTTGACCCTGATTGAGACAATGAAAACTCGTCTTCCTGAGCTTTCATGTCAATTGGCTACAAAAAAGTCTAAAAGATTATCTTGATAACCTTTACGGTTTGTTGTTTTATTGATTTGTTTTGTTTTGTTTTGTT
>Ga0073954_11676615_pt1 | contig 9124 bp, 8 predicted proteins | sample Dee2metaT_7_FD_200765 | JGI IMG/M metagenome (GOLD analysis project Ga0073954, IMG submission 200765) | Marine microbial communities from Southern Atlantic Ocean transect - DeepDOM_E5_S_0.2 metaT (Eukaryote Community Metatranscriptome) | ecosystem: Environmental > Aquatic > Marine > Oceanic ...
GTGTAGATCTAATTGGGAAGACTAAGTGCGGTCACGAGGGTGACTTGCACTACCAGCGACCATAGCAAGTAATTGATACAGTTGGTTTCATCGCGACGTACGCTCGCTGGTGGTGCCATGCCATGTGATTTTTGCATCTTCAACAAATATTCTACCTGCGTCTTTAAATAATCTCTCTCCATTTTTAAAGAAATTCCTAAACGCGCTACCTTACCTAGATGAAAACGTAGTATTCTGTTGGACTCTTGTAAGGATTTGATGTCATACTGTGCAGACATTTCATATGCGGCGTTGGCTTCTTGAAATATTTCGTGTTCGTAGCATATTCTTTTACGCGGTATGACGGGTTCTTCCGGATCCCGTGAGCGTTTGCGACATATGTGTACTCTCTTAGGGGGCGGTGCAATAAAATCTTCATAGGGTCGTTTTGACATTTGTGTTGACGGGTATGACGTATATAGTGAATCGGTGTTATAGATACAATATGACAGACATCAAATCCATACTCAACATACATGAAGACGTACCCGTACGCGTTACAAGTCCGGATGATGTATTACGCAAGTTGTCAATCTATACACCTCGTACAACTGATTTCGTAAAGGATAGCACTGCATATACCAACATAGCACTAAAAAATATAGCGCGCGAAGCTCTAACGCATATTGAGTGTTATAAACGACTGGGTTCACTGATAACACAACCACTGCGGCTAGGATGGAGAAATGATAAAACGATTTCATTTTCATCTCAACGTGTCAATGGTATGACCGCATACGATTACATGATTCGACACCCCGAATCTACCGCAGACATCGTCATAAAAGTCATGGACGCCATAGAATCATTGCATTCACAAGGAATCGCACACCGTGATTTGCATTCTAGTAATATTATGGTGTGTGAAGATGATAATATCAAGATTATTGATTTCGGATACAGTATTATACGGGACCATGCCATCGATGGCGCAGAGTATGGCCCCATGTGGGCAGCCACCTTTCATAAATCCGCCGACGCGTGTATATTTATGCGCTCTGTCGCCCTCAGCATGCGCAATAATCCGTATCATCCATTCTTAGACACGTATGATATTATCATGCGCGCCTACGAACGCGAATGTCAAGACTTGTTACCATATAAAGATAAACCCGATTGTTGGCAACAAGTACCGTCATTTATAAGCGACAAGAGTCACCGTGAAGCATTACTGGATTTATATAATATAGAAAACGATTGGAGACAATGTCGCGAGCTAGATTATTATTTGACACATTTTGATTGGAAAACAATGCATCCAGAAAATATTAAAGATACGATAAGAAAAAATTATGTATATATGTAATTATAAATTATATAATGTCACGGCCTATCCGTATTCCTCCACGCACGCCCGCACAATGGATATCGGACGACCGCACCAATATATGCACTGGATGTGCAGTAGAATTCTCCATGCTGCGTAGAAAGCATCATTGTCGCGGGTGTGGGCGTATCTTTTGCCACGCGTGTTCGACACAGAAAATACGCGTCCCCACATTTGTACAACATTTTTTAGCAACGACTCCTACGCGTGTAGATGAATCGTTCAACGTGCCCAAACGTGTTTGTGACGCGTGTTATGAACAGTTTAATGGTGCGAGACGTTCTAAAACACTCGTCGTCGTCTTTGCGTCGCTCCCTCTCTCATGGCCCGATTTGCTCAAACTGGTAGACGTGTCTACATTATGGCGCGACGCCATTCAAACGATTATCTTACTGTGGCGAAGTATTCTTGTACGTCTGCCAGGTATTCCTCATAGTATATTGGAACGTAGACTCGTGGAGGCTCATCTTACAGATACGGCGGGTCATTCGAGATGGGCCGTGCGAGCGTATGCAATGGGTTTAAAACCAAAATTAACACGCGTATACGACTGTGCGATGATTGGATGTGATAATACGTGTACAGATACGTTATCTGTCATGGATTTATTGGAATTATACCATTCGCTCCCGGAGGAGGCAACTACGTCGGTAGAAGCTGATTTGTACACGCATTGGAATCATCTCGTAGAAGAAGATATTCTTTCGGTCATGCCATGGTTTGCAAGGTATGCTATTGACCGTCCTCAGATTGCCGCCGTCATGCGACAGCGTGTCATCACGTCGACGCGTTTGCTCTGGGCCTGGTGTAATGAAATGTCTCTCCACCGTGATAAGCCACTTGCGAAACGGTTGCGGCAGATGTTTTTAGACGCCGTGAGTGATAATATTCAAGAGCGCTGGAGATTATCCCGGCAACTCGTAGAAAGTATCGAAATGATACTGGATACGGATGATGACGAGCGACGCGCAGAGATTATTCATGAACTTTTTGGGGTTTCGGGTTCTTCAAAGATACCAGCCCCGTGGAATCCGAACGTAGAAGTCTTCGGGATTGATTGCAGTGGTATACGTATTTTAAGCAGTGCATCAAGACCAACTATCATACCGTTACGAACAACGGAAGGCGTGCAAAGAGTACTCTATAAACGGGAAGACGTACGAAGAGACCAGGTTACCATGGCCGTAGCCTTTTGGATAAATCATCTCACCACGCTCAATATTCCCACATACCCCGTACTACCACTAACACAAGACCATGGATGGATTGTCATGCTCGACGATACGACTACCCTTTACGAAATACGTCAACAGGGCCGCACATTGCAAAATATGCTACTGGACCGTTTAAATCATCTCACTATCGCGGAATTTCGAACCCACTTTGCCAAAACATGTGCCGCGGCCTGTGTGTTATGTTACGTTATGGGTGTGGGAGACCGTCATCTCTCCAACATGCTTGTGACGCAGGATGGGAGAATCTTGCACATTGATTTCACATACATCCTTGGAGATGACCCGAAACATGTTCGCACAGAGATGCGCGTGACCAAAGATATGCTTGACGCGTTGGGAGGTAAGGATACACGCGCCTATGAAGAATTCAAACACATGTGTATCGAGGCCTACCGCGCCATACGTATCCATGCACCGTTTTGGTACGCATTATTAACGCGTGTGAGTGATAATGAACGCGCGCGAAGACATGTGCTTCAACGACTCGTACCTGGACAAAAGGATGAAGAGGCGAAGGATATTCTAGTAGAAATTGTAGACCGGTCCTCCTCTGGGTCTTGGGGGCAAGCTATTACGGACACATCTCATGCCTGGAGCACCTGGGCTAGGTCTTGGATACCTAGTACACCTATGATGTTTAAAATGGATACGTGAACGATGAGGTCAACACAACAATCGATACTTGCCGAACTGTTTGAACATCCTCCGACATCCCGTCGTCAGCTCATTCCCGACCGTTGCTCGCCTCAACAATTTACACGTTTATCACATGCGAATATTGCCGCGGAATTATATGCATCGGCGGAGTCCGAACGTCGTGGGGGATATCGTCCAATGAAAATTAAAGAGGTAATCCATTCAATGTCGATAGTTATAGAAATAAAACGTGAGCGTCGATGTCAACATAACAATGAATTTCATCGCTGTCTTGTACATGTTCGGCTATGGAGGGCACACAAGCCTATTCTCGCATATGCGGAACGTACAAGGAAATATAAATATTTATTATATTTAACCGCACCACTGCGTAAATATGCATTCAACCCAAAAGATACTCTAAAACGTTCCATAATGCGCCGTGTATTTAATCGTTTGCGAGGCAAGCGGTCTTATAATATAGCAGAAGTGGCGTACGTGGGGAATTATCTGGACGAGGCACGTATGCTGAACGATATCGCCGATTGGATTACTAATCCACGTGATATCATAATAGATAATCCGCTCAAGGAACTTGAATTCGATACAATTGACCAGAACCGCGTACCGTGTAATGAATCACAGTATGAGGCGATACGTGATATTGGACGACGTAAAATTGTTCTTATACAGGGACCACCGGGAACTGGGAAGAGTACGACCATAAGTAATGGAATTCTATACCGCCTACCCGAAGAACAGCGCGCACTCGTATTATCGGAACGCAATCAGGCCATTGATGCCGTCGTGGAAAAGCTTCACGCATGTAATATTGATATGGTAGTTCTGGGGCGCGTGGATATGATGCCATCCGCCGCCGCTTATCATATTGATGCGCTCATAAACAAACGTCTTGAACGCGTGCTCGCGGTATACAATCGTGTGAAAAAATTCAAAAGTCGGGAAGAACTTGATGAACACGCGCTAAATATGCCAGATATTTATCAGGATATGGATGCTCCCAACTTGCGCAACGCGTTGGAAGAAGAATATTACGACCCCATGATGCAAAAATATGAGACCGACGAAGCCCATGTGGCGTTCATATGTGCATGGGACGCATGGATTGGATGGGCTCGAAAATCCATGGCCGAGCGTATCATGCACGAGTCTCGTGTAGTTCTCTGTACAATGGCAACTGCCCACACACCAAGGATAAAAGAGTTGGATTATTATAGCATTTATATTGATGAAGCTGCGACGGTACGCGAAGAGTCGATGGGAATTATATCTCATCTCATGCCAACGACTCTCGTACTTGTTGGGGACCATAAGCAACTGGGACCCTTCACAAATTTGAATATAAATCTTGTGAATGGTGAAGGACGCGTAATGCGTTCCTTTTTCGAACGCTGTGTGGCGTGTGACTTGCCGTACACCATGTTGCGTGAAAACTATCGTAACCCAATATGTCTCGTGGAACGTCTGAATCGTGTGGTATACGATGGAAATCTTATTCCCATGTCTGGGATAAATGGTTGTATTCAATGGCATGAGCATAAAAGTTCAGAAGATGGACGCACAAAAAAAGATTCGTCCTACGAGGTAACGAGTCGACGTAATACCGGTGAAGCAAATATACTCGTACGCGAATATAGAAGACTCAAGCAACAGTATCCAAATCGCGAAATCATGGTAACATCGTTTTATCAGGGACAGGTAAAACTGCTCCAGAGACTTTTGAAGCCATATAAGCGTCCACAAGACCGAATTGTCACGATAGACTCCAGTCAGGGGTCTGAGACGGATATCATGCTCATATCATGCGTACGTAACGGAAGAAGTATCGGTTTTTGCAAAGTCTTAAACAGATTTAATGTCGCCATATCGCGTCCAAGACATGAGTTACACATGTTCATACATAAACCTACGTTCATAAGAAATCCCATGTGGCGTGCGTTTGTGAAAAATAATTAGTTATACATATGTATGGTACGTTCTATGATGCCTCGACAAAATGGACATATGGGGCGTTTCCAATCATAGTTACACGTTGGACAAATAACATGTCCACACGGTACAATACATTCTGTGGGCTTGTGTACAAAACATATCTTACACGTAATTTTTTCTTTACGCGCCATTTCTGGTACATGGTGCCTGCCCTTGATACGTTCCTGAAAGCGTTGACGCGCCTTGTACTCGGCTGATGTCTCATAATACCGTCTAGTCGTCATTTCCATATCTATCGCCACAATATCTAATATTTGGTTGTGTGTCGGATGACGTCCTACATACCATTGGTGCTGAAAGATACATTTTGTCCCGCACATGATATGCGAGTACGTGTATGGTAGTTCAATATGCCACATGCCATTGAATATAATTTTTACAGTGTCGTACGTAATTTCAAAATAGTTACGCTCGCGTGATACGGTCGGTTTACAGTTTCGAAGTATGCTAATCTCACGTTTCTTAAAACACGTATCATTTTCTACCGGTTGTACAGCAGCCAATTTCATGCCGTTGAATAGATAGCGAACAAATGATAATATATTATTTGGCACGTGAGATGTGTATGTGGTTTGACCGGCGGCCCATTTTTTAAAAATACGTTTAAAGTTCCTTTGATTCGCGTTGCCCATACGAGTGAAACATGTCTACCTTTATATTCATGCAGGTAAATCTTTGATAGTAGGCGCGTACCGTATTTTTGAACAATACACGGGCGTACGAGCAAGTGAACGGCTTGACCAAAAAGCCAACTCGGCATCGCATGGTGGTTTCGAGACCACATTACGATGCCAAATATCCCCGTGACCACATTGTTTACATCGCATTTTACGTCCTTGGAAGCATGAGCACCCGCAACCCATAAACTCGCACTCTTCTCTCATTGTGTTGCGAGATAGGCTTCCAACATCGTCAGTTCCGATTCTAACCGTAACAAAACCGCCTGCATGTCATAGATACAATATATGATATATGCGAGAAATAAGACTATGACCCAATCCCTGGCTTCCATATTTCCACTATAAAAGGTCGTTATATATGTGTATATGAACACAAGAGCTTTGCGCTTTGAGCATATCTTTCGCGACGCTGATATACAACGTTACAAAGCAGTGGAAATGACGCGCGCGCGAGATGCGTTCCTTACGGCGCAAAATACGGATTCTGCGCGTACTATTGCATTGATGAACACGTATGAAAGTCTGTTATCGAACGCGATTACATTGATGCATGAACGTGCGCAGCGCACGAGTCTTGAACACCAGCCTTGCTTTGAATGGTCGGGTCATAATTCGCCATGTTGGTATTTCGAATGGGTCTCCATGTTGGCGTTAAAGTATGAGACACAACGTAAAAGAGCATTATCTTTGTTTGAAGAAGCAAAACATCAGGACGCGAAAGAGCAACTCGTCGACGCGTTGGAGACATCCCAACGCGCGAAAGAAATCATTTCTACCAAGTGGTTATGGCGCTCTCCCAACGTGCCCAAATGGTGTAAAACCGCATGGTGGGATGCGCAACATGCCGAAACCAATAGTATGCGCGCCCTATCTATTTATTTACACTGTGAACATCTCGATGGTGTCACCATGCAACAATTATACGGAGCCGCCTCGAAAGTAGAGGACTACGCGACACAAGCCGCGTGTACATGGCCCACGGAAATATCATTGAGTGCCATTGAACACGCGCGCGTGAAAAAGGCCTGGTGCAAAGCCCATATACTGTGGGAAGACGAAGAATACGGAGCCGCCATTGGTCTTGCCAAGGCATGGTCTAAAGTATCTATAGAAGCCTTGCCAGGTGTATCCCCCACAAAGTGGACAGATATTATACACGACTGGACACATGAGAATAACACGGTGCATTACCAAAAAATCACCACCCCAACGACTATTTAGGTAAGGATGTAGATATATATATGAGGAGGTACGTGTATTATAGTATTATCAGCACGCTTACTATCATATCTCTCGCAGGTGTAGCGACACAGATACGCGACTACCATATGCGCCTTCTGCATCATCGAAAGGAAGCTGCGCGCGCAGAAGTGTATCTACAGACGCAAGTATGCGTCGATGCGCGCGTAAAAGCCAATTTAGACGGGTTTCACAGATGTGAGGAGGCCGCCCGTATCGTTGAAATTTCACCATGGGTATCGGCATGGTACGACGTCGTAGAGAATTGGCATATATGCGGTCATGGGAGATGTGAGTTACTGTTGGAAGATATTACTCAACGCGTGCCGACGATTGTTTGGGGCGCCCTCGTTGTCTTATGCTTTTTGCTGTACAATCAATTTAAACAGACCGCTCAAATACAAAGGATGCAAGCATATCATATACCGTACGGGTACGAACGATTAAATATGAATTGATAAGACTATATCTGCATGTCTACCATACGCATGACCTCCTCGCTCGACGCCTTCTCTGACACGCGGTAGGTAAATATATAGACGCCTAGAGATTCAAATATATGATGCGTAGCTGCCCCTACGGCGACCAGCAATGTATACAAAATGCCCGACGTGTACTGATAACGCGCCCCCAATGCCAATCCAACCGCAGTGATACCTATGATGACATAAAAGCCACACAAGATATCCGGACGCCGGACCGACCGAAGACCGAGCGACGACCAAAGCACGATTTGACCAATGTCAGACGCCCAGTAGACATCTCCACACGGCCGTGGGAACAAATGGTACCACACCCACCCCACTGATGAGTCTTGCGGGATGCCGAGTACATCTATACAGTTGGGTAGAGCATCTGGGATAACGGTGGTCCACTGGGCGAGCGCCACAAAGGGTAGAAGAATCATCTGGGCCGCCGTAAAAGTAACGATAGGACGGGTTTGGCGACAACATGCAAACCATAAAAGAGCAGAGAAGGCGGCCGTGAATGCCGTGAGTAAATCGAGTGCCAGCACCAGATTCATGTCGGGCCAAAGGTCTCGAACGGGCGCAGAAATATCTGGTAACGGTGCCAATACAGCATCATACTGTGTTTGACGATACGATATGAGGTTGGAAAGAACACTAAAGACATATACAGTACATGCCGACGCAGTAAGAAGTCGTCCCCAGCGTACGTATATCATATAGTTGGTGAGACCATCCATATATAGTATATAATAAGTCTAGAATAATGTAGATGTGGCGCATATTCCGATGGTTTCGTTCTTGTGTGACTCGACCGTATGTGCGCGTGGATGATTCTGATGACGATGAGACATTTGTGATTGCGGAAGAAGATTTCGACGACATATGAACGTATATATGTGCACGTCCACAATACATTCTATGTCGTGGAAGGAGCAGGCCCCGCTCTTGTATGTGGTGATAACTGTGGTTGCGGCATTAATATTTGTCGGCGCGTTCATCGTGGCTCTACGCCGTCAACCACATCGTTTCCAGCGCATACGGCGATTTCTATGTTGTTTGAAATCTCCTTTACACTCTTACACGTCGGTGGACGACGAGGAGGACCCGTTTGTTATTGGCGGCTCGGACGACGATGAACAGGAGATAGAGCTACCTATAACGGCCAAGGATATGAGTAATGTGCAACCAGAAAAAATAGAGGCGGAAACGGTATAAGATATGCTCCAGAGTGTGATGGTCCAGAATAAACATGTTAGAAGCAGAGATTCACGCGCGTAGTGATATGTGGGCTCTGGCGGCGGGTCTTCGATTTCGGACAGGGAGCGAAGTCGTGTAGGCGTGGCCCAGAAAGGTACGCGGAGGCAGGGGTCTTCATATAACTGTTGGGCGCATATGAGAACGGCGGTGCAGATAAGTGGGAATACGGATATTTGAATCTTTACGGGGAGCCAGTGGGCGGCAGAGCATATGACGAGCGCGGTGGAG
>Ga0073954_11758942_pt1 | contig 8874 bp, 1 predicted proteins | sample Dee2metaT_7_FD_200765 | JGI IMG/M metagenome (GOLD analysis project Ga0073954, IMG submission 200765) | Marine microbial communities from Southern Atlantic Ocean transect - DeepDOM_E5_S_0.2 metaT (Eukaryote Community Metatranscriptome) | ecosystem: Environmental > Aquatic > Marine > Oceanic ...
CGTCATTCAAGAACTAAAATAGGCTACGGACGACCAGATTCTCCTCAAGCGTGGCTTGTGGACGGTCGTCCTAAGTCAAGGAAGTTTCGGGAGGATATCGAGGCGTCATCGCCAAGCTGTGCTTCTCGCCTGCCTCTGTGAAGAATGAGGTCGTGTACTTTCTGCACCGCCGAGTTCAGCGTCGTGGATAGCTCGTTGATCGTAGCTAGTTGCTTGGTTCCCAGCTCTGCTAAAGCAGCTTCCAGGGTCCCTTTGACTCGATCAATGTGCTCGCTTGTCGTTTCCTCAAGTTCTTCGTCCGTCTGAAGGCACAAGGCTTTTCCTGACGGAAACCAAATGGTTTCGCCCTTCTCGAGCATGCGACGAACGTAGAGTTCGAGCCCGTCATCATCGTCTCGATCCTGCTCCCAAATGAAGATGATGAAACTCAGGTAGTTCCACATGTAGTGGTCATTCTTGAAGTGCCGCCTGAATGCCGAGCCGGGCTCACTCGATGCCTGATCAAACGTGAACCCATCAATCCCACAGATGAAGCATTTGTCCGTGGTGTCTCTAATTCGCTCAAGTTTCTTCGTACGGAGATCCGAAAACGTATCGATGATGATACCGAAGATGATGTTGAGCAGCACGACAAGAACGATGAGGAAGTACAGGAGGTCCAAAATGAGTCGCTGGCCCTCCAGGGTGTGTGTCATGATGTCGCCGGTGCCGCCAGACAGGCGCATCCCGTAGTTCGCAGAGACCTTAAAGCAACCCCAGAGAGTGCGGCAATCGTCGTTCATGTACTTGGCTTCCTCGAGGGTGAGGGCATCGTCGTCCAATCCGCCGTCATACCGAAAGTCGGACGCAAAGTTTTTGAACGTGATCATGGCGAAGATGTAGATGACGAAAACACCGAGGACCATGGCGGCTGACAGTTGTTTGATCGGGTGCACCACAGCCTTTACCACGTCGCGTGTGGTGGACTCTTTGACGATCACATCGAGCAAGAGGAAAGGGTGCATTGCCGACTCGATCGACATCGAAATGACAGCAATAATCGTGTACCCGAGGTAGTACAGAGTCATGACATCAGTGGCCGTCATGATTAGTGCCCTCCACCAGGGAGGGTTCGTCTCCTCCATGAGTTTCTGGTACTTGACGGGACATCTCACGACGATGAAGAGGATGAGGGTGAAAAAGGAGAGCATGATGTTCAGGATATTCATAATCAGCACGATTGGGCTGATAATCGCGTCGTGTTTTCCGAAGTAAATGTCGCTGTCACGAATGACATCTCCAGGGGCAACGTTGAACCGCGTCTGGAAGTCGTCCTCTGCCATCCTCGATATCCACCCCTGCTTGTGCTCGTAGGTAAAAAGAAAGAGAATATTGATCGTGAGGGCGCAGACGAATGCTAGCCATGTGACGCCCTCCTGGTTTCTTCTGGAGAACACCTGGGCCAGGTTGATACCACGCCACTCGCAGTCACTCAGCCACTGCTGGTGCTGCACTTCCCTGTAAATATCTTTCGCCCGATACACGAAGTCCTGGAGCTTCGCGTCCTGTGATGTTCGGTCCACGTCTTCCACCAAGCGCTGCTTGGTCGCCTCGGCGATGTGGGTGCATATGGGCGGTGCGGGGAAGAATCGCCGTTGCAGCTTGCCGTTCCACACCACCTCGACGGACACCACATCTTTTCCCATTTGGTTGCGAATCCTTCGAGGCAGCTTGATTTCGTTTGCCAAAGCAGGATTGTAGTCCATAAACATTTGAAGCAGCACGAGCCCCTCGACTTGGATCTCCGTCATCTGGGGCACGCCACCTTCTTCAATCTCCGCAGGCAGTGCCTGCACCATGACCTGAATGACATCCAGGTCGATGACGCTCAAGATGCGGTCGAAGACCACCGAGTTCTTCCCCTGGCCCTCAGTTAGCCCCTCGAAGATCTCGAGCACGGTCTTCTTCACGTTGTCCTCCTCCTCGGCGTCACAATCGCCGGTCACGGGCGCGCGCAGCACGCGATTCATGATCTCAATCAACTCTGAGTTGATTGCGAAGTATTCTTGGTTCTTGACGCAAGGCCCCTGGATGACCTCCAAAATGGTAGCGGTGACGGCGTCAGCGGTGGCAGATGCCGACCTGGAGGGTCGTTGAGAGCAGATGTTCAGCAGCCCCACGAAGTCGTCGAGCAGGTTGATCGATCGAAGGTTGTTCGGTTGGTCACGCACTACGTCCTGGTTCGGCTCGTAGTGGCCCTCGGACATGAGCTGCAGGAAGCGAAGCACAATAATATTCTCTGGCACCGTGGGGTCGTCGTCTTCTTCGCAGGGTGGAATGTCTTCGAACTCGTAGAAGCGCCTCATCTTCGAGATCTGCAGCTGCATTTCCCGGAAGAACAACTCGGAGTTCGACGCCATCAAGTGCTTATGAATGGTCGACTGCACCAGCAGATTGCCTCCCTCCTTAAAGAGCATGGCCACGCAACACTTGATGGCCTCGAGAACGAGAAGGCCGTCGACGCCCACGGCAATGACGTCAATGCACAAGGTAGTCACGCCGTACTTGTTCAACACCTGGATGACCGGGGCAGAGGCCTCGTCCTGCTCCTCCCCGCCGTCCTCATCGCGCTCGTCGATGGTCATACCCCACTTCTTTTCGATCATTCGTCTGAACAGCTGAATGATCCAAATCGTGGTCTTCGTGCACTCCGGGTCGAGCTTCTTGCTGGGGCCCTCGTCCAGCAGGCGCGACCGGGCGTGGTTCACAAGCTTCCCGATGAGCGGCTCGAACCTCAGATCCGCTTCGATGTCTGTGTCCCGAATCTTTGGTAAAGCCTCGATGACATCGACAATCTTGGTGCGGTCGTCGATGATCTGATTCGCGAGGCCCTCGCTCTCAGTGAGCTGCCCAACGAAGTCTTCAAGGTGCTGCTGCGTGTCCGACGTCTCTTCCTCCTCGTCGGGCTCAACCGCGGGCAGCTCGGACACGTTCTGGAACTTGGAAACGGAGCGCAGCGCGGTCACGCCCTCAATCAGCACAAGCTGGTCTTTGGCATAGAGGACGCCTTGGTGCTTTTCGAGTAGACGCTGCGCGTGGCCGTGAAGTTCCTCAATGAGGAGGTCGATCCAGTGCACCTCTTCATCCTCGGCCATCTTGTCCAAGTCCTCTTCCTCCTCCGACTCGAGGTCGAGGGAAAGAACCATCGAGTTGTCGTCTTCAAGGGACGCAATCGACGGATCAAGGTAGGACCCATCGTCGTCCGCCGTGTCCGTGGCGCCCTGGGAGGCGGCTTCCGGCAGGTCAACAGGCAGCAAATCCGTGGTTGGGGGAACTTCAACCAAGTCCTCATCGTCGCCCGGCCCGACGGCGGCACTGCGCTTCGACAGGGACTCGAAGTACTTGATCGCCGTCGGCGAGGTTCGAAGCTCATCCGCACATTCCTGTCGCAACGCCACGGAGTAGTAGTTCTTGAAAAAAATCGTAAAGATTCGGATGCAGAACCAGGTGTACTGAAGCTGCTGGCGTGACTTGACGCCGATCGCGCCATCCGCGCATGCCATCATCTCCGACGGCTGAGCCAGGATGCTCGCTGCTGCGTTGAGCTGCTTAGGGATACGCTCAAGGAACTCCCACATGAGAAGGTTCTGGCCAAGACCTGGCACCGCAATTTCGACCTCGACCACCACATGGAAAAAGTAGGCGGCCAGGGGCGCGGCGACATCGTGCGACGTCGTCGGGTCGAGAAGGGCCCACAAGCACGCCTCGGGATTGAGCATGTTTTGGAGCTTGGTCTCCACCGTGGTGATGTTAATGCGACCGTACGCACAACCGGCGAGGACTTCCAGCAACTTGCAGTGGTACGCAAGCGTGTGCGAGAGGTGAGACCAATCGCTCCACGGAGTGACATCTTGCATGGGCTCCTGCCCCAGGTTCATGATGCCCGTCTTGGCCTCTTCCATGAAGTCGATGCGCTTCTTGTAATCGTCACCGCGCCGATCGGCGCAGAGGTACATCGTGCGGTCTGCCCTGCCCGAACGCGCAAGCTCCGAGAGAATCGTGAACTGCACCTCGGTGTTGTTGTCGCCTTCAAAGTCCTCCAGGAATACCATGGCCTCCAGAATGACTAGGTACTCCACCCGGTGACCATTCTTGATGATCTGTTCCGCGAGGAAGTTGATGATCTTGATCGGAACTTGTCGAATCAGCTCGGAGTTGCCCTTCATGATGGCAGCTGCCACGTGGCCGGAGTTGATGTCGTCATCCAACGTTTCCATCCAGAAATCCATTTCCTCGTATGCAAGCTGCTGGTTCTCAATGTTGGAAGCGATGAACCAGGACAGAAAGTTGTTGCACAGACGGAGAATTTCCGTCGTGTTGGCCGCGACGTCTTCGTCTTCTGTGTCCGCAATGGAAGCGTGCAGGCCGAGGACCGTCATGGCCGTCTCGAAACCTCCTAAGTTCCGAATCATGTCCTGATACTTTCTGTGCGGGCTGTAGGCGGAGTAAAACTCCGGTTTCCGGTGCCTGGTGTAGCACGCCGCCGAGAGGCTTCGAAGGATCTCCTTCGTGCGGTGGTTCATTGCGTGGTCTTCCTCGCTTTCCAGCTCCCCCCACAGCTCATGCTTCTCTGCAGCAGATTGTAGCTCGGCAAGTTCCCCTCGCAGCCTTCTGAAGTCTGCAGCTTCGGAGTCGTCGCTGATCAGCTGCGTGCCCGAGAGGTCGGCGAGGAGGAATTGGCGGTGGGAGTGGTGGATCATGAGCACATTCAACGCCGCTTGCACAAGATCTGCATGCGCGTAGAGGCACAGGTCCAGGAACACTTCGTCGAACGATGCGCCTGACTCGCTGAGCGACAGCTCGTCGCCCTTGACAATGCACTTGCTGAAGAGCCTCGTGCTCCAAGACTCTCCCGCCTCGTCGTCGTCGTCGTCGGCTTTAGTTCCGGGCGAACCTTGCAGCTGAGATGCTGCTCCCTCGCCGGACTCTGCAAGGCGCTTCTTGAGTTCAGTTATCGTTGTGCCGAGGGTGAAGTCCCGAGACAGCAGACTAAGCTCCGCAAGCACCCGAATCATCTGCAGCATAGTCTGCAGCTGCCTCGTCGTGGTCTTGACGTAGCGCCGTGGAATCTCCCACTCGGGTTCCTCCTCCTCGACGACGTCCTCGTTGATCTTGTTGATCAGCCTGGCGGCCTTGAAAATGCGACTCAGTCGCGCTAGGCGCAGCACGCGGCCTGCTTTAGCGAACGTTTGTGTCTCTCCAGCGTCAGCGCTCGACGAGGCAAGGTCGTAGCTGTACATGACCAGGTCGATGAGGACCACAAGCACATCCACGACGTTGTACAGGTCCAAGATGAACCGACGATAGAGGAGGCTGGCCTCGCCGTCTCCAAACTTGTACGTGAAGCAGTACATGCGGATGGTCAGCTCGAAGAAGAAGATGCCTGAGGCGGTGTACTCGAATGCTTTGATTCCCTTGTTGGAATCCGATACGTCGCCGGCCATATCCATGAGCGACAGAATGATGCCCACGAACACAAGGGAAAGGATGAACGTCAACATCAGCACGGAATCGAGCACATCGTAGGCCTTGGAAGCCTTTGCCTTGTGCGCCTTGAAGGCGGCTCTCTGACGCGGCGTCTTTGGTACCACTGCCAGCGCAGTTGCCTTTGCCTTCTCACCGAACGCCGTTTCACCCATGGCATCAGCGGGCGCGATTCGTGCGTCACTTTTCGGGGAGCCTAGTTGAAGCAGATACGGCGAGCTTCCTGGAATCATCGAGTTCCGGCTCCCCGTCGATGAAAGTATCATGGACGGCCGTTGCATCATCAATGCGGCGTCTGCTTCGGGGTCTTGACCCCGGCAGTCCAAGCTTTGGACCAGCGGGCGAACCAACGAGTGGAACTGCTCCGTGGTGTTGTAGAAGCGAAACTGCACGAGTTTCAGCAGCAGCGACATTTGCTGCCGCGTGTACTGGTCCCAGCCCGACTTCGAAAGGTCATTAAGGTTTTCACTGATCAAGTCCTGCAGCAACAGGAACTTGGATCTTTCGCTGTCGTCGACCGAGGGCAACGTGTACCCCTTGACGGTGTCCACGTCGGCATACGCGTGAGAGAGGCGAGGAATGCGGATGATGGTTTGCGGGTCAGCGTCGACGTAGACGCACGCCACGATGCGGGTGATGGCCGCCTTCAGCGTCGACGGCATGGACCGGTCCTTGAGGATAGCCAGGCAGAAATCGAACGGAAGCTGCTCCTCAAGGATTTGCATCGCGAGGTAGTTGCGGTCGAGACAAATTTCCGCTCCCAGGTACAGCTGCGAAATTAAATACTTCTGCAGCCGCAAGCGCACACGGTCCGTGGTGAACTCGAAGGCTTGAGCGATGGAGACGCCTTTGCTGCCAGTAGCCTTGAAAGCCACGTGGGGCTGGAGTTCAATCGTGTCCGTGGTCCAGTCAAGGAGAAGGTGCGGCACCCCATCAACAAGAATTTGGCCGCCCATCATGTCGCCGGCTTTGCTGGTGTCAATGTCCCCGAACCACGACACGCTCTTCGCCGGCTTGTAGGGTCTGGTGGTGTCTACCGCGAGGCGCATGTTCAAGTCTGCGCTGTTTTGAAGCCAAAGCTCCACCACACGACACTGGTTCCCGTCGATCCCACGGCCTTGGCACGAGCAGACGCTTCTCAACAGGTCGAGGTACGCCGCGTTCATCTGAGACGAACGAATCATGGTGATGAAGTGCTCGATGTCGCTGTCCTTCACCTTCGTTTCCTGGAGTTCCACATTGGTGCTCAGCATGTGCGTGATGCACTTTGTGGCCAGGCCTGCGTTCCCGTCGAGAGGCACGTAGGCGATGAGAGTGGCCAGATGATCCGCGATGAACATCTGGCTGGTGGGGTTGTCCAAGATCGCGAGCCGAAGCAACCAGCAGGACGCTTCCGCGACCTCCTGCTTGAGTGCGTGAAAGTCGGACGCCGACCGTGTTCGCCTCTTGTTGGTATTCTGCAACGTGGCACTCTCTGCAATCTTCGTTGTGCGTTCATTGACCAGAGCTTCCATCACCGCGAGCACCGTGTTGAGCACTCCCTGCTCCCGGAGTAGTTGCTGGCGAAACCTAATCTCGTCCACCTTGAGGGTCTGCAATTTCTCTTCAATCAAATCGAAGTCTGTGCTCTCGGCCAAGGACATTTGCGAGAGGAAGTTTACTAGCTGCCTGACAACCTTGATGAACTGAGGGTACGCGCTCGGGGTCCACAGATCCGCGTGATTGTGATGCTTGTGAACCACGGCGAGGTACTTTCGCAGGAAAGGCAAAGCGGCAACGCCAACCATGATGTCGGTCATCACCGCATCCGGCGCACTAAACTTTTGGATCACAAGGGCGAGGGTGTCCTTCTGTGTGGCTTTAGCTTCTGTGTGGAATATCTCCGTGTTGCCGAAGCGTCCTCCTCGATGCAGCCAGCGTTGGTTGCAGCGAATCGTCACAGCTGACTGGTCCGAGATGTAAATTATTGGGGATCCCATGCCCCCCGATCGCATCGCCATGTGCATCTGTGCTGGGTTCAGCGTCAAGGCACACGGTGTGGACCTGCCAGACGTCATGGAGGCGAAGACGTATTCCTCTGGAGCATCATTGAAGCCTTGGGTCGCACCGGTCTTCAGTGCCATGATTGACTGAATCATACGCCTCGAAGACTTCCAGCGATCCGCAGAGCGGCAACAGAGGTACTTCCCAGAATTCAGGTGCCTCAAACGATACGTGAACTGGCCGTAGGCAATCTTTCCTCCTGCGCTCGGGTTCCGGTGCCGCTCCAGCATCCACAGGTAGTTCGAGTTGACTTCAACGCCAGAGTTCACCTCGAGGAACGCATCCACCCGGGGTTTGCCAGTTTCCTCTATCAGGCGGAGGTACGTCAGCTTTTCAGGGTCGAAGAGACGAACTATCTCCCCAGCAAACAGGTCAGACGTGTCGCTCGCGTGGTACTCAGAGTACACTTGAACCCGCCAGCCACTGCGGTCCAACGAACAGTTCACTTCGCGGTCCTTGGAGTTCTTTGTGAGCGTAACCTCCGAGCTGTGGATCTGTTCCTGGCTGCGCTCTGCCACTTGAAGGTAGACAGCTGCGTTGCTCTCCATGTCGGCGTTCTCCCTGTCGATCTTGAACCATGGTTTAAGATTGAACCAGCTGAGAGCGTTGCCCTCGTCTGAGAGGTAGACCCGCAGGTTCTCTCGCTCGTGGCTCGCAACGACCATGCTGTCCACGGTTAAGTACTTCTGCGACTTTCGATGGAGAAGCTGGATGGTCTGGCCGAACTTCAGTTGGTTCCCAATGTTCGCCTCCATCTGCCGCTTGTTCATCGCGGCTTCGTTCATCTTGCTCCGCTCGAGTGCCGCAAGGAACTTTTTCTCCTTGCTGATCGTGTCTTCGGCTTCTTCATCGTCGTCGTCGTTTCCAACAACGAGGTCTGCCCCACCGTCCCTGCTGGCTTCCATGTCGTCCCCCATTTCGAAGTTGCCAATTTGGATCTGCTCCTTGAAGTTGAGCAACTCCTTCGCGGCCGAGTACTGGTTGGCAAGACAGACTTGGAAAACACAGTCGTCGAAACGGGGAGGGTTGGTCGAGAGGAAGACCCCATCTTCGAGAATTCCTTCTCCGGAAAGAAAGCCGTCCACGTTCAGGCCGCGCAGGATCACGTAATCGCCGATTCGAATTGGTAGAATGTCAGAATTCACCTCCTCGATCTCCTCGTTCATCTCGTCATGGGCCTCGGCACCCATCGAGAGCTCCATAGCTCGCCGAGGTAACGGAAGGCAACGGCGCGGGCGTCGAGCGTTGATCAGATCAACCAGATGCGACTTCCGTGCCCGACGCAGCCATCAGGTTACCCGATGGACA
>Ga0073954_10047706_pt1 | contig 8789 bp, 1 predicted proteins | sample Dee2metaT_7_FD_200765 | JGI IMG/M metagenome (GOLD analysis project Ga0073954, IMG submission 200765) | Marine microbial communities from Southern Atlantic Ocean transect - DeepDOM_E5_S_0.2 metaT (Eukaryote Community Metatranscriptome) | ecosystem: Environmental > Aquatic > Marine > Oceanic ...
CCCTGCTCTTCTACCGCACGCCACTGGATTGGGTGACTGTACGAACGAGCTGATAGCCTCAGGAGGATCTTGCACGATGAGTGCCATTCCTGGCGGCGATCTTTGTTCACCATTAATGTGCTCTGAGGGTGTCCTCTTGGATGGGCATGGGGACTGTCCTGCCCCCTGCGATGCATCTGGTCTCCTCAACCACGCTGTTGGCTCGGGGGACTGCACGAGCGTACTGCCCTCAGGAACATCTTGCACTCAAGACGCTGTTCCTGGAGGACACGAGTGTTCCCAGTCAGCTTGTACGGATGGGTCGCTCGTGCTGGGGGTCTGTCCAGCTCCGTGCGATGCTTCAATGAGACTTGAGAATGCTCAAGGGATTGGCGATTGCTCCGACACGTTGGCGTCGGGCGCATCCTGCACCAACAGAGCAAGGCACGGGCACACGTGCTTCGCATCAACGTGTAACAATGGGGTGCTCTCCCCCGGATATTGTAGAGAAAATTGTGATCCGTCTAGATTTTCTTCTCATGAGGAGTATTTGAATTGCCAAGAGCGTAACCATATGACGGATGAGAATATAAGGCACGCCGTGAAGAGTTGGCTAACCTTGGAACCATACCAAGCCGAGAGGATTTTTGGCCGCATATCTGATTGGGTGGTGACACGCGTGACTGACATGAGTGAGCTTTTCTGTGCTGATGGAGTGACTTGTAGCTTCTCGAACTCTGAGGCTGCATCGTTAAACGTCGACATTTCGAAGTGGAATGTCACGGGAGTCACGAATATGGCTTCCATGTTCAATCGCGCTGTGGCTTTTGATGTGACAACAGTGAATTTCTGGGACGTAAGCGCTGTAGAAGACATGGAGGATATTTTCAGAGGAATCTCGTATGGGAGTATATGTGGCATTCACTGGTTGTATAATGGAGTAGCGCTGCGTGCGGGGGTCATCACGGCCGACGCACCTTGCTGCGAAGGGAGAGCTGCTGGGTCATCAACACAGCCGCAATGCTGCGTGGGAGAACCGTGCCCCCATGAATATTGTGGGCTGTTGCCTGCTGAATTCTACTGTGAGGGTGGAGTAGTGTATGAATGTCCTGTACGGCCTGACGTTGTTTGTTTTGAGGGGGTACTTAGGCAAGTCACTGCCATTGGGTACTACGAGGACGGCAATGGCGAAGAGAGTGAATTGATTCCTTGTGCTCCTGGCTTCTACTGTCCTGGGGATCTCTCGCGATATCCTTGTGGTCCCGGAAAATTTACATCCTTTCCTCTTTCCTTCGACTGTTTTCTATGCCCCCAAGGGCAAGTTGCAAATGAAATGTCGCAATCAACGGGATGCCATTCGTGTGAAATTGGCGAAAAGGAGGTGAACCGCACCACTTGCGAGATCTGTCCAGCTGGCTACTTTTGTTCATCGCCAGCCAGTCAAAACCTTTGCCAGCAAGGTACATACTGTCCGATTGGAAGCACTCTGCCCATGGGAGTGCGCATTGGATACTACTCTGTGGACGAAAGCGGTAAACCAGTCTTGGAAGGTGCCGTTGCAGAAGAACTATGCCCCCTCGGATGGTACTGCTCGGATGCCGAACTCTTGCTTTGCGAAGGAACCATGACTGCTTCTCCAACGGCGTCCCCTACGCTTGCGCCTACTTTGTCGACCGCCACACCAACGCAGAGCCCGTCGCTCTTCCCGACGAATGCTCCGAGTCAGAGCCCAACGTCGTCGCCGACTGCGTCACCTGTCCTTCCCACAGAAGCTCCCACCGCAATCCCTACAGAAGTGCCCACAGACGAAAATTCTTTTGTGGGTTGCTTCACTGACATTGTCATTACACCTTCCCCGACTGCGACGCCTACCCCGACACCAACGGCACGTCCAAGCTTCAGCCCCTCCCCGAACCCGACAGTGTCTCCCTCTGCGGTCCCAACAAACCACCCAACACCGCCGACGTTATCACCCACACAATACCCAACTACGTTATCGCCCACACAACACCCAACTGTAACTGTTGCTGTTCTCCCACTCTTTCGGCTGGACCTCGTGGCAGACAGCTATCCAGCTGAAACTTCTTGGTCCCTGTGCATCGTGAACGGCCAGTGTCTTCAATATGGAACCACCAATAGTTGGTCATCATTCTTGCAAGATGGAGACTATGTTTTCACGATTAACGATTCTTACGGAGATGGTATATGTTGCGGCTACGGCATCGGGTCCTACAGAATCTCCTTGGAGGCCGGCTCTGTGTCGGCTGAACTTGGCAACCCAAACACCGTGTTGCCTCGATCCGGGGGAAGCTTCCGGTATACTGAAAGTGTTCAATTTCGCATTGGCAGAGTCACAGGGGGGCGTTTTTTACAGGAAGGAATAGCAAATTCGTCTGCGCCTGTGCTATCGCCTCCAACGACGAACAATACACGATTTCCGACGGCCTTCCCAGCATCACTTCCGACTGCAACACCTGCTCCGACGATGTCTCCAACATCACAAACTTGTTTTGTTTTTGGGACGGGCGACACGCGAAGGTACGATGTCATTTTGGACGAGATGTTAGAAGGCAGATCGTTGGTCTTTTCGATCCAAGCAGGAAATGATGGCCATCTGGGTTTCTTTAGTTCAACGCGGTCCACCTCTGAAGTCTATGAGATTGTTTTAAGTGGTTGGGGGAACCAACAGTCCGCAATACGAGAGACAAGTGGTGGGACAAATCGTGTAACTGTTGCTACGCCATATCTTTTAAACGCTGGTGAAGCTCGCCCGTTCTGGGCTGATGTAAACAATGGCCTTGTTCGCGTTGGACATGGAAGCGTAGTTGGCGCAAATCTTTTCATGTCCTGGCAAGACTCAAACCCTCACGAAGCTGTTTACGTGGGCTTCATGACAGGATGGGGTTCATCTGGCAGCTGGGACGTTTGTCTAGTTGATGCGACTCCAGTTCCAACGAGTACCCCTACAGTCGCACCGACGGCGCTTCCAACACCCGTTCCAACTCCGCTGCCAACAACTGCCATACCAGAACTACATGATTTCTGTTGCGGTCCCAGAACTGGGGGGTATACCAAATTATCCTGTGAAGCTGCATGCATGGGGTTTGACTATTATGCGCTGCAAAATGGTGGGCAATGCTTCTGCGACGATACATTTGGTACAGGGGGCACCCCCGCCTTCAGCCACACGAGGGTCAACGATAGTGAATGTGGCGTGGACCTTCTGGGTGGCGTTCAGAGAAATGCAGTGTACAAAAGTGCCAAAGGAAACCTAGGGGTCGCTCTTGCTTTCTCTGGCAATAGTATCAACTTTCTGTACGACTCACCCCTTTGGACGAATGACAAACTGCATTCGGAGGATGGAGAGCTTAAAACAGCTAAGTTTTTTGTGCCAACATCTCAGGTGGTGCTGGAGATATCAAGTATGTTTGGAGACATTAAGACGGTCACTTTCGACATCGACCCACCGAAGTCTTTGCATGCACTCTTCTCCGGACCTGAGACGGGCACAAGTGCTTCTGTGACTGAGTGGAGGGCTTTGACCACCGGTATAGGCTATCAGTTGAACTGTAACAATCAAGGTTTCAACGTTCTTTCCGGGAGCCATAAAATGCGCCTAGGTATCTTTTTCAACAACGAGGCGCATTGTAATTCTATTGATGCTGGTCGCGGTGTGGGAGTAGCAGCAAGTAGCAGCTTTTCTGCTGGTGCATACTGCAATTGCTGTGGTACAGGTGGAGCCTGCAACGGGGTTTACACCGACATGAGCGCCAGAATCTTAATTGCTGAACCGTGCGACGCTTCATCTCTCCTGCCCAATGCCACGGATTTGGGCGACTGTACTTCCATGTTGGCCTCAGGTCATTCGTGCACGAATACGGCCAAACCTATGTTTCAATGCTCCGAGTCTTCTTGTCACAACGGTGTGCTGACACCTGGAAGTTGCACAGAGAGCCAAGTACGCTACATCCGGATTGATGATGTTTCGAGTCATATAAATTTGCAGGAAGTTCGCGTGTACAATTTAGATGGAAGGAGAGTAACCGCTATGACGGCATACATGGACAGTGTCCATTCTACTTACTATGCATCTTATTGCGTTGATGGAAACGTGCAGGGCACGTTCTGTCTTAACAACGCAAATGGAGGGGGTTGGCTCGAAATCGATATGGATCCGGATCGTAGTGGAGTTTCGGTTCCGATATCGTCTTGCTCAGCAAGCTCTGAATATAGCAGCAGTTATACCTGTGAGAATGTCTACGATGGAAGCAGCGGCGAATGGGCGACACTTGGCGAAGGTGTAGGCTCGTGGATCACCTTGAATTTTGATGGACTACAAACGGTGGACAGCATGATCTACGTGAATCGAGGATCTGGCGAGGCGAACGAGCGCGTACAACTTTGGTTCAGCGACGGTTCCTCCGTGGTTGTATCTCTTGAAATCGGCGCAAGCCTAATACGTTTTGAACCTGTCACGACGTCAAGGGTAACGATCACTGTGCTGTCGATCTATGGTGGTGTCAACAATGGTGCAGTCAACATAGATTTTTTTTTGACTGGTGCCATGGTGTCTGTTGGAAGGATTGAAGTATTCAATCTTGACTCTTACGAAGACAGGATTGTTGGCGGTACTATATCGCTGTTGACGGCTGCACGATCACAAATTTGGCAAGATACATTTCGAGCAGCATCTTCATTCTACGCATTCTACCCAGGTGCGCGTGTGCCGTGTGCTTCGGGTTCTTCGTCCAGTTGTACTGCAACACGTTTGAGCCTAGCAGGCAGCTACTCACATGGCCCTCTTTTCCTGGTGAGGGACGGCAAGAGCGTCTGGAGGTCCACAGACGCGAACAGTTGCCCCCTTGGCACCAAGATATTTGCACCCCAGCATCGTGAAGATTGGGAAGTAGTGGCTAACAGTGTCGATCTGAACTCAATCGGAAATCCATATTTGATCGTCGACGTGACCAGCCCCAATGGCTTTAGTGGGATCCCCATCATGAACTCAGACGAGACCTCAGCTTTTGTCACGAGCGATGGAAACCCGTGGTGGATTAGGTCAACTTTATACAGCGAACCAAATGGAGACTACTGGGCCAATTGCTATTTAACATTTTGGAACTTTGCTAACCTTGATGATATAAGGATGAACGATGCCAATTGCAATTACTATTCGACAGATTACTTATGCCAGACGGAGGTGGTCTCTGTATCTCCTACGATCACTCCCACTGCTTTCCCCACGTTTCTACCCACACTACCAACGAGCGAGCCGACTGCCGAACCGACGTACACACCCACTCCTTTGCCGTCAGTGACCCCAACCGATGTCCCAACGGCTGTTCCCACGAGTCCGACAGTTTCCCCTACGTATGCCCCCACGTTTTGGGATCCGGCCCTGGCACAATACTGTCCTACTGGATCGGCGCTGCCTGTTGCCTGTGCGCTTGGGCATTTTTGTCCCACCCCTACCATGGAAATCCCTTGTGATCATGGGCATATTTGTCCAGAAGGGAGCATCGAACAGGTGCCTTGCCCTGAAGGATATTTCTGCTCCACACCTGCCAGCAAGTCACCGTGTGTGAAAGGTGCATACTGTCCCCCTGAAAGTGTGCTTCCGGTCAGTCTTGATCCAGGCTCCTACGCAGTGAACGCTGCTGGGCAATTTGTGGAAGAAGGGGGCGTAACCCAAGCCCGTTGTGAGGCAGGCTTTTTCTGCAATCGTGGTGAGAAGTTGGAGTGCAGTCCAGGAGAGTACTGTCCAGAGGGATCGTCTACTCCCGCCAACTGCGAACGAGGGTCGTACTGTGAAACGCCTGCAACGTCGTTGAAGTGTAATCCTGGCGTTTTTTGTGGTGAAAGAAGTATACAGCCCACCAAGTGTGGTGATGTGAGCCTTGGAATTAGTTGTCTGGTGCCAGGTGCCAATGAATTGTCCATTATGCCCACTGAAAACGTGACCTACAGAGGAACTTTGTCGGATTCAATCTTGGAAGTTATCGAAAACCTCATCGGAAATGACGGTCTAATTGGGTACAGCCTTAAGCTCGGAACGCCTCCTGCTCCGGACGATGTCGTCACTGTTCGCATCAATCTTGAAAGATCAGCAACCAAAGATTGCGTTCAGCAAACAGGACGAGTGGAACTTCGCACGAAGGTGCTTACCTTTACAAGCCAGAATTTTGATGTGCCACAGAATGTAGAGGCAGTCGTGGTCACCGATGACGAGTACAAAGGGGTGTACCAGGCTTCCTTCCAGCATGTTGTCGATCCTGGCTCTTCATGGGGCGACGCATCCTTCTTGCGCCCCGTCTCCTTGACTATACAAGATGACGATCCCTGTCCACAAAATGCGGCACAGCATGCAAGCGCTATCTCCGACGATGTGACTGTATGTCAGTGTCTGGAAGAATATTATGTCCCTCCCGGAAAAACTGATCCGGGATTTTGCGGGAGTGCCGTGGAGTGTGTGGCCTGTGTAGAGGGGATGATTTGCTCGACAGGTACTGAAATTAGAAGTGATCGATATCGAAATCAGAGGTTAGAGGACATTGAGATCAAGTCTGGCAAGTTCCGAAACGATCCTTTTAGCGCAACAGTGGTTGAATGCCCAAACGTCGAGGCCTGCGCGGGTAATAACACACATGGAGACGGCTTGTGTGCAAATGGTCACGTCGGCCCAATGTGCCAGGTTTGCGCGCCAGCTTATGATTTTGACATTACTTTGATCGATTGGAATGCAAATCTGACATACGTCCTGAGTGGCACTAATTGTGTTCCTTGCAACACTGGCCACACTGCCACCATGTATGGTTTGTTGTCGGCGCTAATTTTCTTGATGTGCTTGGTGGCTGCATACCTTGTACGCTCGAGGGAAAAAATCTCATCAGTGATCTCCAAGAAAATTGATGAGCTTGGCGTATGGGACGGATTTTTTTCTGACCTCCAGACTAAGTACAAGATAGTATTGCGACTGGTCCAGACTCTTTCCAAGATCGCAGTGTTGTATCCTGAGGTGGTATGGCCGGCAGCTTTCAACAACGTATTCACAGCTCTTGATGGAGCGTTCCCTTGGACGATTGATATTAACCTCCTTCCAATGAACTGTGTCTGGACCGCGACCTTCCACCAAAAACTTCTCGCGATTACTCTTCTTCCGTTGATTTTCGTGGCGTGTGTTTTGATTGTCTTCTTCATACATCGCAACCGATTGGTCAACGATGATGGTGCACTGAAATCCCTTGAAACCAAAACAATGTACGTTATTGTCGTCTTTCTGTACTCAGTTTTCACCTTGGTCTCCTCGACCATTCTTCAGATTTGGGTGTACGACAGTCGATTGTGCGTGGATGATGAAGAGTTCGTAGATGCATACGGGTACGGTTGTACTAAATGGTCAGGGGGGCAATGCGGGTTCTCAGACACGGTTGCGGAGGAATACACGGAAGAAGACATGAGTGAAATTCAGGTACGTTGTCCGGCAGCATGCGAGTTGTGTCACAACCTCGAATACTTGGTTGCGGATTACTCAATTGACACAGCAAGCGCAGAACATAAAGGGTATGTGGATTATGCGTGGTTCATGTTCTTTCTATATTGCTTTGGAATTCCCGTCGCAAGCTGGCTTTTGCTACGATGGCAATTAGAGGACATTCAAAAGTATCAGTCAGCTCAATTTGAAATATCAGAGCTTGAGATACAACTAGAAAAATTGATGAAAGATACCGTGCAGAAGGGTAGGAACAGGCATGGGATTCACAAGGGAAGGTCACCCAACAGCATCGCAAGTTTACATACTCTTGCATATGAAACTTCTCGTATTGAAGAGGAGCTCAAGGATCATCGTAAGGCATCGGCTAAATTAGAACAAGATAACCACTACTTGCGTGGTCTATCGCCGTTGTATCGGGACTACGAGCCTAAATACTGGTATTTCGAAATCATACAATTTTTTGTCACGCTCTTCCTGGCTGGCATTGCGGCGACCCTACCTGTCACTGGATCATCTGTCGTGTTCCTAGCCTTGATGGTGTCTTTCGCCATGTCAGTGCTTTTCGCTAACACAAATCCATACATCAGCGAAACAGACGATTTCCTTGCGCAGATCTCTCAAATATCTATTACACTGTCTCTCGGTGTAGGCTTATTGAGCTTGACCGAGAAAAACGCAAGCGATGGTGCAATTGGATACCTCCTAGTGATATTTACACTCCTGTCAATCGCCTTGCCCTTTGTTGTGGTGTTTAATGAGTTTGCGTTCGTAGTTGCCCCCGAGAAAACCGAACGCTTGGTCTCAATTTTCGAACGCTTGGTCTCAAATCTCAAAACGCGAAAAGAATCTGTATCTGAATGGCTTAGTGATTCTGTGAAACATGCTGGAAGAAATTTGGATAGATGCTTGTGCTCCTTCAGCTTACATTCTACGAAGAAGACGGAAAAGGGCACGACAGTTGTGGTCACAGTCACAGATATTCTCAAGGAGGAGCCGGCAGTCGCGGTTACAAACGTCACAGACGATCGAGAGGCGGGATCTATCTATTCGATTGAAGACCAACTGGCAGTGGATCAAGCTGTGATTTAGTTGTAGGTATATTGATAGTGGTGTGGGTACACTCTAAATTAGTAAAATGGCCTGGCTATTTCAACCACGTGTGGGGTGCAGCACGAAGTAGAGAACTGCAACCTTCAGGACGAAGTCCGGGGAAATGATAAAATGACGGAACGGGTGGGTAGGGGAAGCACCCCTAGTATTATTGGTGATGACGTATTTTTTGCTGTTGCCATTAACCAATATAGCTGTACGATTAAGC
>Ga0073954_11751229_pt1 | contig 8553 bp, 7 predicted proteins | sample Dee2metaT_7_FD_200765 | JGI IMG/M metagenome (GOLD analysis project Ga0073954, IMG submission 200765) | Marine microbial communities from Southern Atlantic Ocean transect - DeepDOM_E5_S_0.2 metaT (Eukaryote Community Metatranscriptome) | ecosystem: Environmental > Aquatic > Marine > Oceanic ...
AAAAAAAATTCCAGTTGTTACAGCAAATAAGGCAGTTATTTATGAGTATGGGGATATTCTTTTTAGAGAGGCATCTAACAATGGTGTTGATTTTCTTTTTGAAGCTTCAGTCTGTGCTGGAACTCCAACAATTAATTTGCTTAAAAATGACCTTGCTGGAAATAAATTTCTGTCTATCAAAGGCATGCTTAATGGAACATCTAACTTTATTATTTCTCAAATGGAAGATGGAATGAGTTTTGAAGATAGTTTATCTTTCGCTCAAGAAAATGGTTATGCTGAGGCAGATCCAACATTTGATATAGAGGGAATTGATGCTGCACATAAAATATCAATCTTATCAAATATAGTTTTTGGATCGCCATTACCGCCAAATGAATTCTTAATAGAAGGAATCTCAAATATTACTAAACAAGATATTTATATAGCTGAAAAATTAGATTTCACAGTAAAGCATGTCTCATCTGCTGATATGAAGGATGGAAAACTTCTTATCAGATCTAATCCAGCACTTGTTCAAAAATCTGATTATCTTTCAAGCCTTAAGAATGTAAGGAATGGTTTAGTAATTGATACTGACTTAATAGGAAAGATTCATATTTCAGGATCTGGAGCAGGAGGAGAGGCTACAGCAGCAGGAGTAATATCAGATATTGTGCGTCTAGCCTCTGAGTCAAGTAATCATAATGCTACATCAAAAGAAGATCTGAAATATAGACAAATCTCAGATGAGCTATTCTCATTTTTGATAATCGTAAATTCTTCAAGTGAAAATATAAATAGCGATGTTCTAGACATGCTAGCAGAACACAATATATCTATTAGAAACTCAGGCTTAATAAATGATGGAAATAAGTCTGATATGACTTGTTTCTTCGAGACAGAGGAAATTACATCTATTAACTTGCAAGAATTTTTAAATGATCTCAACAATCTTTCCAGTAATTTTAAAACGTTAAGAATTGAAAAATAATAATGTTATTTGAGAGTACAAGGGGTGGAGATAAAGCTAAAACATTTGAAGAAGTTCTTTTAAAAGGACTTGCAGATGATGGAGGTTTATATATTCCAACAGAATGGCCTAAAGCAGATATTAGAAAGCTTCAAGAATGTAACTCATTTATTGATATAGCCAAATTAATAGTCCCACTTTTTACAGAATCTTCCTATAAAAAAGAAGAAGTAATAACTCTTCTTGAAAACACTTGGCATGATTTTGAAAAGAGTGATCTTGTTGGAATCAAAAAAGTTAATGAGGATATCTTTATTGGTGAGTTATTCCATGGACCTACAGCAGCTTTTAAGGATTTTGGTCTTCAGTTATGCGCAGCTTTTTTTAATAAGGCTCTAGAAAAGAATAATCAGACTGCAATAATACTTGGCGCTACATCAGGTGATACAGGGTCTGCTGCAATTGATGCATGTAAAGAATATAAAAACATTAAAACATTTATGTTGCTCCCAAAGGGAAATATGACTGATATTCAAAGAAAGCAAATGACAACAGTAAATCAAGAAAATGTATTCGTCTTAAATATCAATGGTACTTTTGATGATTGTCAGGATATTGTTAAATCAGCTTTTAAAGACAAATCTTTTTTAAAGCATGATCAGGTCCTTTTAGCTGTAAATTCTATAAATTGGACAAGAATCATAGGGCAGATATGTTATTACTTTTATCTGTGCATGAAGATAAATAACTTTTCTAAACAACTTTGTTTCTCAGTTCCTACAGGCAATTTTGGTAACGTTTTTGCATGTTACTCAGCAATGAAATTAGGATTACCAGTTAAAAAGATAGCTGTTGCAGTTAATGAAAATGATATTTTACATCGTTTTTTTTCAAAAAATCTTTATAAAAAAGAATTAGTAAATGAGACACTTTCACCCAGCATGGATATAACTGTTGCAAGTAACTTTGAAAGATTGATTTATGATTTTTATTTAGAAAGGGACGCTGAAACGTGTAAAAACTTTTTTGATAACTTCCCAAATTGTCCTATTTCGCTTAGTGAAGATGTATGGAAAAAGACTTATGATTTATTCTGCAGTTCAAGTATTGGAGATTTGGAAACAACTGAGATTATGAAAAAAATATATAAAGATTTTAATTATGTTGTTGATCCACATACTGCAGTTGGATTATGTGTTTCAAAAATATTTGGAGGACCAATTAATTCAGACCTTGTTGTGCTTTCTACAGCTCATCCAGGAAAGTTCTTAGACTCACTAAAATTAGCAGAAATCCCAACTTGTGAAAAACACCACACTTTAAGCAAGGTATTAAATAAAGAAGAATACTCTTATTCTTTGGAAGCTGATCAAGACCAAGTCTTTAATTTTATAAAAAGAAACAATCATTAATGAAAATAGAAGTTTTTGAGTACAATTCTTTTTGTTCAGACACTTTCCTTGGGAATCCAGCGGGAGTTTGCATGGATGTAGGCTTGAGTAAAGAGGAAAAGCAAAATATTGCCTACAAAAATGGATTTTCTGAAACAGCTTTTTTGCTTGAAGAAGATTCATGCTTCAAGATTAGTTTTTTTACGCCAACATCTGAAATAGATTTATGTGGGCATGCTACTGTTGCAAGTGCCGCCCATCTGTCTAATAAAATGGGAATAAAAAAAATAACCTTTAAGGCAAATCATGATGTTTTATATTGTGATGTCGAAAATGAATTTGTCTCATTAATACTCCCTGATCAAAATATTGAAAAAAAAGAACCAAATGAAGTTATAAAAGTAATTTTAGGAACTTCATGTATTGATTATTATGAATCTAAAATACATTTCATTGGAGTGTTAGATTCATTTGATAGTTTAATGAAATGGGATAATGATTTCTTTAGTCATGATAATCTAGGTAAAGATCAATTGATACTCACATCAACTTATGAAAACAGCAGTTATGACTATGCCCTCAGAATGTTTGGAACAAAAAATCTTGGAGTAAGGGAGGATCCTGTTACAGGAAGTGCTCAGCCTCCGATATTTTCATATTGGTCTAAGATACTAAAAAAGGAAGATGTTTTAGTTTATCAGTCCTCAGAGAGAGGCGGCTTGATGAGGGTCAAAAGAGATTTAAGAGGTATTGATGTTAATGGTAGGGTAAAATTAGTAAAACATTTTAATCAAGAAATCTAAATGGATGCTTCAGAACTAAAAATTGAAATTTCTAATCTTCTGTCTCAACTTGATGAGATTAGGGGGTACCTTTGACGTTGATAGTAAAGAAAAAGAAATCTTAGAAATCGAAAATCAACTTCTTGAAAAAGAAATTTGGTCAGACATTGAGAAATCTACCGATCTTAATAAAAGAAAGACCTTTCTTGAAAAATCCCTAGCAACTTATAAAGACTCACTTAATAAGCTTAGCGATAACAAGTTGCTCCTAGATATGGCACTTGAAGAAGACGATCAGACAACCATTAAACAAATAAGTGATGAAATATTGGAAATAAAGCCATCTATTGAGAATCTTGAATTCACAAAGATGTTTAGCGGTAAAATGGATTCTTCAAATGCATTCGTTGATATTCAATCAGGATCAGGCGGGACAGAAGCTCAGGATTGGGCTGACATGTTATTAAGGATGTATTTGAAGTGGGCTGAAAGTAAGGGATTTTCAGCAACCATCACTGAATCCTCACCAGGCGAAGTTGCTGGTATTAAATCATCTTCAATTTTAATAGAGGGAGACTATGCGTATGGATGGCTTAGGTCTGAGACGGGCGTTCATAGGCTAGTAAGAAAATCACCATTTGATTCAGGTAATAGAAGACATACCTCTTTTGCATCAGTTTTTATTTCACCTGAAATAAATGATGATATTGAGATAGAGATAAATAATGCCGATATAAGAGTTGATACTTACAGGGCTTCTGGAGCAGGAGGCCAGCATGTTAATAAAACAGACTCTGCTGTGAGGTTAACTCACATCCCGACAGGAACAGTTTCTCAGTGCCAAAATGGAAGATCTCAACATAAAAATAAAGAAAATGCATTAAAACAATTAAAATCTAAGCTATACGAGTTAGAATTACAAAAACAAAAAGAGGAACAGCAAAAGTTGGAGGATAGTAAGGCTGATATCGGTTGGGGAAGTCAGATTAGGTCGTATGTTTTAGATCAATCAAGAATTAAAGATTTAAGAACCAACTATGAAACTGGTAACACCTCCGCAGTTCTTGATGGCAATATTGATGAATTTATGCGAGCATCACTTAAGGCAGGAATATAAATGAGTGAAGATAAAATAGGCGGCGAAAAAGCTATTCTTGAGGAAAGAAGAAAAAAACTCGAAAACCTAAGGGACAAAGGTGTTGCTTATGCTAATTCTTTTCGCCCAAAGAATAGTGCTAATGAAATTCATAAACTATACGATGACACCTCTAAAGATGAGTTAGCCGAAAAAAATATTAAAAACATTTCAATTGCAGGAAGAATTATTCTAAAGAGAGTAATGGGGAATGCTAGCTTCGCAACTTTACGAGATGCCAGCGGAGATATTCAAATATATGTAACCAAAAATAATATTGATGAAAGTATCTATGATGATTTTAAAACATGGGACTTGGGGGATATTGTCGGAGTTTCGGGATCATTATTCAGGACTAAAACAGATGAACTCACTATTGAGGTTTGGGACTTAGAAATGATTACTAAATCATTACGACCGATGCCAGAAAAGTTTAAAGGCTTAACAGATGTTGAGGCTAGATATAGGCAAAGATATTTAGATTTAATGACAAATACCCAAACTAAAGAAATTTTTATAAAAAGGACAAGAATTATTGACTCAGCAAGAAAAAGGATGAATGAGAGAGGTTATCTTGAAGTAGAGACACCAATGATGCATCCTTTGGCGGGAGGAGCTGTAGCAAGACCTTTTGTAACTCAACACAATGCTTTAGGAAGAGACTTATTCTTAAGAATAGCCCCTGAACTTTACCTTAAAAGACTTTTGGTTGGTGGTTTTGATAAAGTTTATGAAATAAATAGAAGCTTTAGAAATGAAGGACTTTCTACTAAACACAATCCTGAATTTACTATGATGGAGTGGTATGAAGCCTATGCAACAATGCAAAACCAGATGGATTTAACTAAAGATATCATTGTGAATGCGGCTAAAGCTATAGATTGTGGTGAGAAGATTCAGTGGGGTAAGTTAGAGATTGATCTTGGAAAGTTTTCTCAGGAGAAGTTATCAGACCTTGTATTAAGTCATAACAATGATCTAAGTAAAAAAGACTTAAATGACAGGTCAGCACTCGAGGAATATTTTAAAGGACTTGGTAAGGATACAGATAAAAGTTGGGGAACTGGCAGGTTATTATTAGAAATATTTGAGGAAACCGTTGAGGAAAAGCTTATTAATCCAACATTTGTTACAGAGTATCCTGTCGAAGTTTCTCCTCTTTCAAGAAGAAACTCAGATAATCCAGACTTCGCAGATAGATTTGAGTTATTTATTGGTGGAAAAGAGTTTGCAAATGGTTTTTGTGAGCTCAATGATCCTGATGATCAGGCTTCAAGGTTTGAAGCACAGGTCGCAGCTAAAGATTCTGGAGATCAGGAAGCAATGGATTTTGACAAGGATTATATTACAGCGCTGGAGCATGGAATGCCGCCAGCAGTTGGAGTAGGGCTTGGAATAGATAGATTAGTAATGCTTCTAACTAATCAGTCATCTATAAGAGATGTTTTGCTATTCCCGCAATTAAAAAATTAATTTAGATTAATCTTAAACTCTAAAATATTGAAGCCATGATTTGTTTTAAATAGATCATCGTTATAAATTGATGGGTACTCAAAATTTTCATAATTTCTTGTGAAAGCATTAACTGAGAGATATTTTTTATTATCATAGATTTTTATCCCATTAGGTCGATTCTGAGTATCAAAATTTATATATGATAAAGAGCTCTGATCCGATCCTGAATTCATGGTTACAGCAAGAATTAGACCAACCCCAAGATAGGGAAGAAGATCTTTAGCTACTTCATCACCAGTATCTTTTATATGTTCAAGAGCTGGGCATGCTCCACCATCACAGTGGTCACTCATTGCCAACGAAGGTAAGAATAAAAAACTGAGAATTAACTTTTTCATATTATTGTAGACAGAGGAAAATTTAAAAAGTTCCAGCTTCCCTTTCAAAAATTATTATAAAAGTTAGAGATATCTCTAGGTCAATAGTTTTTAAAAATAAACTACCATCTATATTTATCAAAGTTTTCAGGATTAGCCCATCCTTTTGGATTATTCCAATCTCTTTTGATATTGTAAGTTTTTAAATTATAGCTATGACAGCATAAACTTTTATCAGAAAATTCTTTGATGAGGCCAAGCTTTAAAAGCTCTTCGTTTGTATTTTTGTCAAAGCTAAAAATAATTAGCTTTTGAGAGAGAGCATTCTTAACAAGGCCAATCTCCTCAAAAGTAAAATTTACATCTGGAAAAATAAAATAAATCTCTGCACTTCCACAAAAATCATTAATTTTGTTATAAACATTTAAAGAATCAAAATTTCCCGAAATATTGTCGACTAATTTAGAAATATTCATACTTGTTACGATTGCTATTTCACTAAGCTGCTCATCTATTACAATACTTCGAATATATTTAATGAGTTTAGAGTTTAGAAAGCTTTTCACAAAAGATCTTTTACGGCTTCTCTTTCAGAAAGTAACTCATCAATAGATAAATTCAATCTAGACCTTGCACTATCTGAAAGTGTTAAATCTCTGATAATTTCAATCTCTCCACTAGGTGTTGTCATTAAAGGAAAGCCGCACATAATTCCTTCAGGAACACCATATGCTCCGTCACTATAAACCGCTGCACTAAAGCAATCATCTGATGAGGTTATGTTTTCGCATGCAATCACCGTATCAAGTGCAGCCTTTGCAGCAGAAGTTGCTGAAGAAGCTCCTCTTGCATCAATCACTGCTTTACCTCTTTGCTGAACATTTGGTATGAAGTGAGAATCTATCCAATTTGTATCTTCAATTAAGCTTGCAACAGACCGATTATCTTTTAACGCATTTTCAAAATCTGGGAACATAGTAGGGCTATGGTTTCCCCAAATAATCATCTTTTTAATTTCTGAAACGTTGCAGGAAAGTTTTTTAGCTAACATCGATTTAGCTCTATTTGAATCAAGCATGGTCATTGCCATCCAAGTTTGAGATGAATTGTTTGCAGCATTTCTTCCTATTAAAGCATTTGTATTTGCTGGATTGCCCACAACAAGGATTTTTGCATCTTGATTACCAAATTCTCCAATTGCTTTACCTTGATCAACAAAAATGCCTCCATTTATTTGGAGTAAGTCTGAACGCTCTTCAATCTTTTTTCCGTTGTAAACAATGCCTCTGGGAATGCTTCCAACAAGCAAAAACCAATCAGCGCCTTCTGCAGCTTCCGAGAAGTTATCCGTGTAGTCAATAGTTCCAAGATTCGGAAAGTATGAATCATCAAGCTCCATTGCTAACCCTTCAAGTTTTGATACAACTTGAGGTATTTCTACTAATGAAAGATTTACAGTTTTATCGCCAAAGGTGTTTCCATCAATTAATCTAGGAATCAACGAATAGCCAATTTGACCAGCTGCCCCGGTAACCACCACTTTAATTTCATTTTTCATTTTTTCTAATAGAGATTTAAATTACCTTATTATAAATCTTTAAAATTTAATACCAACAAAAACTGCTCATTATTGATAAAATAATCCAACAGGGGGGTTCATATTGAAGCAATTCGATAAGAAAAAAAATAGAAGGAATTCAAACAGTCAGAAGTGGGATAGATACCAATCACAGGATATTTTACCAATGTGGGTTGCAGATATGGATTTTGAATCTCCTGCTTGCATTAAAAGTGCACTAAGAAAATATGTAGATAATGGTATTTTTGGTTATCACTCAGAGCCAAAAGAGTTAAGAGATATATTGAAAAAATATCTGAAGAATAAAGGGTGGAATATTAAAAAAGAATGGATTGTTTTAACTCCATCAGTCGGAGCTCCTATTTACAGTATTTATAATCTCATTCCTAAAAATACACAAATAATTATTCCTACTCCTATATATTTAAATTTCCTTAAAGCGCCTAAACATCTCAAAAGAAAGGTTCAAAAACTACCTATGATGAACGATAAAGGAAGACTTGTAATTGATTTTAATAAGCTTTCATCGATAGCAAAAAAAAATTCATGGTTAATGTTTGTCAATCCGCAGAATCCCGGAGGAACTGTTTACTCAAAAAAAGAAATTAAAAACCTTTCAAAAATCATCAAAGAAAAAAATATTACAGTTTTTTCAGATGAACTTCATTGTGATCTTATTTTGCAGAAGAATCTTAAACACACTCCGTTAGGATCTATAAAGACGATTGAAAAAAATGTTGTTTCTTTTTATTCAGCATCTAAAACATTTAATGTTCCCGGTTTGAGCTGTGCTTTTGCCGTAATTCCTTGTGATGATTTAAGAAATGCTTTTAAACAAAATGCAGAAGGTATAACTGATGATGCCAACATAACTGGTCTTAT
>Ga0073954_10043545_pt1 | contig 8539 bp, 1 predicted proteins | sample Dee2metaT_7_FD_200765 | JGI IMG/M metagenome (GOLD analysis project Ga0073954, IMG submission 200765) | Marine microbial communities from Southern Atlantic Ocean transect - DeepDOM_E5_S_0.2 metaT (Eukaryote Community Metatranscriptome) | ecosystem: Environmental > Aquatic > Marine > Oceanic ...
ACTGAAACTGTTAAAGATTTATCGAAAGCTGTTGCAATACAATGTGTTGTCTTCAACTGCTCTGATGGATTAGATTATCTTGCTATGGCAAAATTTTTTAAAGGATTGGCTGGCTGTGGATCATGGTGTTGTTTTGATGAATTCAATCGTATTAATATTGAGGTCCTGTCTGTGATCGCACAACAAATTCTAACCATAAATAAGGCTAAAAAGGCCCAAGTAGAGAAATTTCATTTTGAAGGGACCTATATGAAACTAAATCCAAACGCAAACCCTTTCATTACAATGAACCCTGGTTATGCTGGTCGGGCAGAATTACCTGATAACTTGAAGGCTCTTTTTCGTCCTTGTGCCATGATGGTTCCTGATTACGCCTTAATTTCAGAAATTAGGTTGTACTCATTTGGTTTTGAAGATGCTCGCTCCAATGCACAGAAGTTGGTGAGAGTTCTACAATTGTCATCGGAACAACTTTCTTCACAAAAGCATTACGATTACGGTATGAGGGCCGTAAACTCTATTCTTGTCGCTGCTGGGAATTTAAAACAAAAGCTTGGTGGACTTGAAGAGTGGACAGAGTCAAAGATTGTACTGCGTTCTGTAAATGATGTTAATCTACCTAAATTTACTGTTGAGGATTTACCACTCTTTAGAGGTATTACATCGGACTTATTTCCTGGTGTTGAGTTACCCCCTACCGACCATGGACCTCTTCTTTCAACAATTGAAGAAGTTTGTAGAAAGGGTGTTGTGGTGGCACCTAATAAAACAATTAAACTTGAGCCTGTTGAAGGTTTCACTAAAAAAGTAATTCAACTATATGAGATGGTTCTAGTCCGTCATGGTGTAATGATTTGTGGTCAAACAGGTTCAGGCAAAACAGCAGGTACGCATGCTTTAGCCGCAGCCATGTCTCTCTGTAACGAACGAAATGAGCCCTTTCAAAAGGCCAAAATTCATACAATGAATCCTAAATCCATTAAATCTGGCCAATTATACGGAAATTTTGATGAAAATACCCATGAATGGTCTGATGGTATCTTGGCAGTCATATACAGGAACTGTTCTAAAGATACATCAGAAGACAGAAATTGGATAATGTTTGATGGACCAGTAGATGCTGTCTGGATCGAAAATATGAATACTGTTCTGGATGATAATAAGAAGTTATGTCTTATGTCTGGGGAAATTATCAAAATGACTGATCGTATGACTATGATGTTTGAAGCCGAAGATCTTGAACAAGCTTCTCCAGCTACAGTCTCACGTGTTGGAATGATATTTTGTGAGGTGCGTAATCTCGGATGGAGACCACTCGTAAATGTTTGGCTTGATACTCTGGTAGATATACCTATTGCTGGAGAACTTATTTCTGGATATGCAGATTTAATTAATACCCTATGTGAATGGCTAATTCCACCCTCTACTTATTTTGCTGCTAAACATTGTAACATTCCAACACCTGTTACTCAACAAGAAATGGTGGTTTCATGTTTAAGACTATTATGGTGCCTTTTAGATAACCCTGAGGGATTTGCATCCGATATGCCTAAGGTAATCGAATGTTTATTCATTCAAGCTTTGATTTGGTCGGTAGGTGCAACTGTTGACTTCAAAGGACGAAGTCTATTTAATGACTATATGCAATGTATCTTCAATAATACATTAGAAGAAAACGACTATCATAAAGATTTCCTCTCAAAAAATCGTACTTATGATAATCAAGGGCGTGTTGCATGTAGTCCACCGCCTTCCGATCGTTTGTTTTACGATTTTCGATTTGATGCTAAAAAAGCAAGCTGGATCTTATGGATGGACGCAAATTCTAAATTCGTAATCCCCAAAGAAGCCACCTTTAATTCAATTGTTGTTCCAACTATTGATACAGTGAGACATGAATACTTACTTGATACAATGATATTGCACAAAGTACACGTTCTCTGCACAGGAGAAACAGGTACGGGAAAATCTGTCTCAGTCAAAAACAAATTACTAACAGGTTTGCCTGACGAATTCAATTCTATTTTCCTGAATTTCTCAGCACAAACTTCTGCAAATCAGACTCAAGACATTATTGATAATAAATTAGAAAAGAGAAGAAAAGGTGTCATTGGAGCACCACTAGGAATGAAGACAGTAATTTTTGTAGACGATTTGAATATGCCAGCGAAAGAAATATTTGGAGCTCAGCCTCCTATTGAAATTTTACGTCAGTGGATGGATCATGCCGGCTGGTATAATCGTAGTGAAAATTCTTACCTTAATTTAGTCGATATCCAGTTTTTGGCAGCAATGGGTCCACCAGGAGGAGGGAAAACTAGAATTACTCAAAGATATGTGCGACATTTTAATGTTTTAAATTTTGTTCCCTTCGATAATGAATCTCTAAATCGTGTCTTCGGATCTATCATGGATTGGTTTTTGAATAAGGGTCATCAGGGATCAGTAAAGTCTCTGGGTGCAGCTGTTGTTCAGGGGACTATTAACGTATACGATACTATTTCTGATACATTACTACCCACACCGACAAAATCACATTATACATTTAACTTGAGAGATATGTCCAAAGTTGTTCAAGGTATTCTTCAGGTCTTACCTCCTGCTCTGCCGGATAAAGAGAGCTTTGTTCGATTATGGTATCATGAATGTATGCGTGTTTTTCATGATAGACTTGTTTCATCAGATGATCGAAAATGGTTTTTAAATATGATGACTATCAAGGTAAAAGAAAGCTTCAATATGGACATAAAGAAAGTAGTCAAAAAACCATCTGAGCCTGTACTTTATGGTAATTTTATTGATCCTCGAAGTATAACGAAACCTTATGTTGAAATTGATGATATGAACAAACTCCATAAAGTCATGGATGATTACCTTGAAGACTTCAATGCAATGACTAACAAACCAATGTCACTTGTTTTATTTATGAATGCTATTGAACACATTGCTCGAATCTCTCGAATCATTTCCCAACCATACGGTAATGCTTTACTTGTAGGTGTAGGTGGATCAGGGAGAAAGTCATTAACTACATTGGCTGTATCTATTGCTGACTATAAACAGTTTTCTATTGAAATCTCAAAATCCTATGGCATGGTAGATTGGCGAGAGGATCTGAAAAAAGTATTTATTATGGCCGGGGCAGAAGATAAACAAACTGTTTTCTTATTTGATGACACTCAGATAGTAAACGAATCTTTCTTAGAAGATATTAACGGAATTTTAAATACTGGAGAAGTACCAAATTTATTCAATAACGAAGAATTCGGTGCGATTCAAGAACAAATTAGTGCAGCAGCAGGTGAAGCTGGTGTGAACACAGGTTCAGGGCCAGAAATGTTCGCCTTTTTTTATTTCCCGTTGTAGAACGAATTTACATGTTGTTCTATGCTTATCCCCTATTGGAGATGCATTTAGAACTAGATTGAGAATGTTTCCATCTCTTGTAAATTGTTGTACTATTGATTGGTTTACCGAATGGCCACAAGATGCTTTACAATCTGTGGCAGAGCATTTTCTCGAAAGTGTAGATGTAGAAGATAATATCAAGAGTGGACTAGTAGATATTTGTGTCGCAATGCAAGAGGAAACTTCTAAGCTGTCCTCTAGATTTTTAACAGAAATGGGACGTCATTATTATGTTACTCCAACATCATATCTTGAACTTATCAATACTTTTAAATCTTTACTTCATCATCAAAGAACAGAAGTTTTGGAGCAGAAAATCCGATATGAAAATGGACTAACCAAATTACTTGATACTGCTGCCCAAGTTAACACAATGCAAGAAGAATTGGAGGCTCTACAACCAGAACTAAAGAAAGCTACAATTGCAACTGATGAACTCCTAAAAGTAATTGCAGAAGATACTATTGTCGCAAATGAGAAAAAAGCTATTGTTTCGAAAGAGGAAGCAGAATGTAATGCTCAAGCAGAAGAAGCAACTACCCTTAAAAACTCATGCGAAGCTGATCTAGCTGAGGCTATTCCAGTCCTTAATGCTGCTATCAAGGCTCTGAAAGACTTATCAAAAGCAGATATTGTCGAAGTAAAATCTATGAAAAAGCCAACAGATACTGTGAAAAAGGTCATGGAGTCTGTTTGCATAATGATGAAAGTTAAACCTGATAAAGTAAAGGATCCAAATGGAGGTACGAAAAAAGTGGATGATTACTGGGGACCTGCACAAAAGCATCTTTTAGGTGATGCACGCTTTTTACAGCATTTAATGGATTATGATAAAGATAATATAGAGCCACAAATAATTGAAGTGATTGGAAATTATACCTCTGATCCAGCTTTTGATCCAGATGTGGTGAAAAAGGCATCAGTGGCTGCAGCTGGTTTATGCAAATGGGTTCATGCTATGTACAAATATGACAAAGTTGCAAAGAATGTTGCCCCTAAAAGAGCAGCTTTGAAACAAGCTGAAGAGACCTTAGCAGTCGCAAAAGCCAATTTAAAAGTAAAACAAGATATGTTAGCAGAGGTGCTTGGTAAATTACAGACCCTCCAGGAGCAACTTGACGAAGCCAACGCCAAGAAAATCTCTTTACAAGAACAGGTGACTGACTGTTCTAATAAATTACGCAGGGCAAAGCAATTAATTAATGGTTTAGGGGGTGAAAAAACTCGTTGGACTGAGTTATCTCAAATTTTGAAAGTTAAATATGAAAATGTGACTGGAGATGTAGTTTTATCTTCTGGAGTAATTGCATATCTTGGTTGCTTTACAGCTCCTTATCGTGTTTCAGCTTTAAATGTTTGGTCTGAGTTGTTGAATGCGAAAGAAATCCCTTGTTCCAATGATTTTAGCCTCACTACTACACTTGGAGAACCTGTAGTAATACGAGATTGGGTCATCAATAAACTTCCTAATGATGGATTTTCCATTGATAATGCTATCATGTTATTTAAGTCAAATAGATGGCCACTTATGATTGATCCACAAGGACAAGCAAATAAATGGATTAAAAAACTGGAAGCACCTCGCGACTTAAAGGTTGTAAAACAGAATCAGTCTACATTTGTGCGTACTATTGAAAATTCTATTCAGTTTGGAAATCCTGTATTACTTGAGAATATTGGAGAATCAGTTGATCCCGTTTTAGAATCTGTTTTATTGAAGCAAATAGTTATGACAGGTGGCGTACCTATGATTAAGATAGGAGAAAATACAGTAGAATTTGACCCAGCCTTCAAATTTTATATGACCACAAAATTAACGAATCCACACTACCCCCCTGAGCTATGCGTAAAAGTGAACTTATTAAATTTTATGGCGACAGCAGAAGGCCTAGAGGATCAAATGCTTGGAATAGTTGTAGCAAAGGAAGAACCTGTGCTAGAGGCTCAGAGGGAAAAATTGGTTCTCGATGATGCAGAATACAAAAGACAGTTGAAGGAGATTGAAGATCAAATTCTTTATCTCTTGAAAAATTCGAAAGGAAATATTTTAGACGATGAAGTTCTAATTAACACTTTAGCTCAGTCCAAAGTAACTTCGAATAATATTGAAATTAAAGTTAAAGAAGCTGCCAGAACTCAGGAAGTAATTGCACGGACAAGGCAAGGATATGTCCCAGTTGCTTTTCGTGTGTCTCAGCTATTCTTCTGTATTGCAGATTTAGGGTTGATTGATCCAATGTATCAATATTCTCTAGAGTGGTATATTAATTTATTTATCTTGGCCATAACAAAGGCTGAAAAAGGAGAAAATATAGATCAACGTGTACAAAATCTCATTGACACATTCACGTTTATTTTATATCAAAATGTATGTCGCTCTTTGTTTGAGAAGGATAAGTTACTTTTCTCCTTTCTTTTATGTACAAAGGTCATGTTATCACAAAAAACACTCGATCCAAGAGAACTGCGTTTCTTTTTACAAGGCTCAACTGCCATGGAATTAGAAAAGCCTAATCCTAATGCAAACAACACTTCTCAATGGTTGTCTGATAAAGCTTGGAGCGATATTCTTGCCTTATCAAAGTTCCCTGTATTTACAGGATTTGATGATCAATTTACTCGAGATATTGAACGATGGTCGATAATATTTAATTCTTCAACTCCTGAAGAAGACATTAGAGCCTGGAAGGGTGATTCAATAACTTCCTTTCAACTTCTCATGATCTTAAGATCTGTTCGACCAGATATGGTAATTCCAGGCGTTCAAACATTTGTCGGAGGGCAAATGGGAACAAAATTTATCGAACCGCCACCTTTTGATCTTAAAGCATGTTATGATGATTCCAATTGTACAACACCCTTAATTTTTGTATTAACTCCAGGGGCTGATCCCATGACAGAGCTCTTTCGACTTGCCGAGGAGCTTGGCTTCGGTGGGAAAAAATTAGTTTCAATATCTTTGGGTCAAGGTCAAGGACCACTAGCTACTAAAGCCATATCAGAAGCTTGTGATAAGGGCTCTTGGGTTTGCTTACAAAACTGTCATTTATGCGTATCTTGGATGCCAACCTTAGAGAAAATTGCAGAGGAATTAGCTCCTGATACTATTCATGCCAATTTCCGTTTATGGTTAACTTCCGAACCATCTGCAGCATTTCCTCAATTTGTTTTACAAAATGGAGTTAAGATGACGAATGAGCCACCCAAGGGAATGAGAGCAAACTTGTTGGGTTCTTATTATTCGATCGAGCCAGATTTCTTCGAAAGTTGTGCTAAGGCAAGAGAATTTAAGAAAATGCTTTTCGGTCTATGCTTCTTTCATGCTACAGTTCGAGAAAGGAAGAAATTTGGACCACTTGGTTGGAATATCCAATATGTATTTTCTGGACCAGATTTACGAATTACAATGGATCAATTAAAGATCTTCTTAGATGATATGCAGCCGGGGGATCCAGTACCATATGCTGCTTTGGCTTACTTAGCTGGAGAATGTAACTATGGGGGTCGTGTCACCGATGACAAAGATCGAAGATGTTTGGTCAATATTTTGTCTGATTTCTACAATCCTCTTATTCAGGACGATACTTACAAATTCTCTCCATCAGGAATCTATTATGCTCCAGAATTTGGAGATTTGGAATCTTATCGAGATTATATTCGTACTTTGCCACATTATAATGCTCCAGAGGTGTTTGGTTTACACGAAAATGCAAATATTTCATTCGCTATTGCTGAGACCAATTTGTTACTCAATACAGCACTCTCTCTACAACCTAAATCAACTGGTGGAGGAGAAAAATCTTGGGATGAAATCTTGTTAGAAACTTCTGCTGACATTCTAAGCAAAGTACCAGAACCTTTTGATATTGAGAAGGCTCTACTTGATTTCCCTGTACGATACGATGAGTCTATGAATACTGTACTTACACAAGAATTAATTCGTTTCAATAGACTGATCGTCACGGTTCTCACTTCTTTGAAAGATTTACAAAAAGCAATAAAAGGACTAGTTGTAATGTCTGGAGAACTAGAGGCAATGGGAAATTCTATGTCGATTGGAAAAGTACCTGATATGTGGGGGAGAGTATCGTATCCCTCTTTGAAACCATTAGGTGGTTGGGTAAATGATTTATTGGCACGATTAAAGTTTTTGCAAAGTTGGATGGATGAACTGGTTGCCCCTAATGTGTTCTGGATATCGGGTTTCTTTTTCACACAGGCTTTTATTACAGGAACATTGCAAAATTTTGCTCGTAAAATGCAGATACCTATTGATCAAGCTGCATTTGATTTTAGAGTTTTAACAAAAAGCGAAGAGGCAGAAGCAGATACTAAGAAGGCAGAGGATGGTGCATTCATTAGTGGGTTTTTCTTGGAAGGATGCCGTTGGGATCGAGAAGAACATTCTATTTTAGAGTCCAAGCCCAGGGAGCTATACATCGCTATGCCGTATATGCACTTATGGGCACGTAAAAAGAAAGATATTGAGGATCCTGAAGGTTCTCCAGCACTATATACAGGTGAGAGATGGGGAACAGCACATGTTTATCTTTGTCCTGTGTACAAAACCTCACTACGACAAGGAACACTTTCAACAACTGGTCATTCTACAAACTTTGTCATGTATGTAAGATTACCTATGGCCCCTGAACATGATCAAAAACATTGGATCAAGAGAGGAGTTGCAATGTTAACTCAACTAGATGATTAAAGTTTTCAAAAAGTAATTACTTTAAATTTAATTTTGTTCGGAGGTAGAAGAGCTAAATCTGTAACCCTAACCCTAACCCTAATCTTCCAAAAAACTGACATCAAAGAGCGATCATTAGCAGAAAGATCAAAAGAAAGAAAGTAAAAGACAAGACCATACATACCATCAAATTTAAATATAATTTATATCAATAATACCGACCATGTCACTTATATGCCGATTTTTTCATATTCCTTTTTAAGTAGTAAATAGTTGTAATTCAAAACAAAAAAGAAAAAAAGATAAGAAATTATTTCTTATAAAGATCTACGTATAAAGGATACTAGAAGATGTAGACTTAAAATAAGACAAAAATATTAAGCAAAACTGCAAGAAACATACTAACCGAACATAACAAATCCAATTAGGACCAATTAAAAG
>Ga0073954_11738150_pt1 | contig 8517 bp, 1 predicted proteins | sample Dee2metaT_7_FD_200765 | JGI IMG/M metagenome (GOLD analysis project Ga0073954, IMG submission 200765) | Marine microbial communities from Southern Atlantic Ocean transect - DeepDOM_E5_S_0.2 metaT (Eukaryote Community Metatranscriptome) | ecosystem: Environmental > Aquatic > Marine > Oceanic ...
TGGCCTTTGGGGGAACACATCATCAACCACTCTGGCGTGTGCGCAGCGTTCCACTGCTACTGCCACGACACAGAGACGTGGAGGCCTGGCACGGCTTTCCTTCGGGCCTAAGGTTCCAAGGCCAAGGGCTGGCTGGGCGCCGTGACAGTGGCTCCCGAGTTCACGATGCGCATGATGCGCACAGAGGGCTGCTGCCTTCCCTCCTCTTCTGACCGGGTCACATGAGACTTGCGGGCTGAATCGGCGCGAGCACCGTTCACGGAGAAGCGCACGGCCAGCCATGGGCCGAGCGACCACCGCGTGCGAGCCAGCGCGTCCTCAGGAGCAGTACCGCTCCGTGCTGCTGCTCACAGCACTCCTTCTCCACTCTCTCATTCCTGTCGCTCTTTCCGCGAGCCCGGCCCCAACGTTCGCGCCCACACAGCCGTCGGCCTTGCCAACCGTGACCTCCTTGCCCACAACCCCGGCTCCATCCCCGTCGCCGACAGATTCTCCCGCGCAGTACTACTGTTTCGGTGGACGCCGGTCCTGCCCTGATGAGGGGCTTCAAAGTGCGACTCTCTCGCCAGAGGGCCATTTCGGTTCGTGGAGTCGGCATGGCTCGGGGAGCGGTGGTGTCGTCGTCCGGGTGCACCGGGCCGTGCACCTGCCGGACGAGGACACCCTCGGGGACAGTGGAGGCCCCGATCCCTACGTTCAAGTCAACGTGTACCGGCGACAATCCGAAGGCGGGTACGGCAAGGTGTCTTCGATGTCCACGCGGACGATCTCGTCGGCCTTCAACCCCACCTTTGAAGAGGAGCTCTTTGTTGGGGTGCACGAAGCTGCCACGCGCATGTCGATCACGGCGTGGGATGCGGACAGTGGGCTTGAGACGATTCGAAAACCGCCCTTTGGTGACGATTTGCTGGGAAGCCAGACCATTCAAGTGCCTTTCTGCTCTGCGTTTCTCTCGGACGTGGAAGAGATCGAGAACTGCGACACGTCCCTCGAGCTTTGCAGGAATCCGATTTCGTCGTGGGAGAGTCCGCAGAGAAAGATGTGCAACACAAGCATGTGGCTGAGGCTGAAAGGGTCCGAGTCGCCGCACGTTGACGACCACATCAGCGAGGACGTGGTGACGGACAACGACTTCAGCCATCGCACCGTGGACTTTGTCTACCCCTCGGACTGGGTGCCGAGGAAGAGGGACTGTCCGCGCGGTTGCCTCGAGGTCACCGTCGCGGTGAACCCGTTCGAAGTCATGATCTGGAGCACCGACGACTACAACGGGCCTCCGCAAGGCCGGCCGGTGGCGGTGGAAGAGTCTTTGGGGGTCAGTGTGGCGAACGAACCTGGGCTGGAGAGTTGGAACTACGACTGGGGAAGCATCAACATGAACGGCCCGCAACCCAACGTGAACCAGCCGTTGATCGCGTGGGAGAAGAGGTACCTCGGCGACATCATGGGCGGTCTGATGGTGCAGACGCAGTACGAGGACCGCGAGGTACGGGACACGTACCGGTATGCGCGCATCGCCATCAACTACGACGCATACGTGTGGGTCTGTCGCTACGACGACGACGATGGCAACGATGCCGACGACGCCGGCAAGTGCACCGAGTCGAAGCGAAAGCAAGGGCTGTGCAAGGTCCCTCGGTGGTTGCGAAAATCGGACGGCTGGACGGTGGATCAATGGTACGCATGCAGTGCGGACACTGGCGAGTCGTACAGCTGCGGAGCATCCAACGTCAAGTTTCGCTGCTACCGCAAGTTTTTCAAGGCCACAAAGATGAATCGCTACGGATACCCGACGAGCAGGAAGGAGCCCATTGAGCTGGGTGGAAATGCCGTCGGCGCCCGCGGCAACGTGTTCAACTACTTCGTGGTCGCCGTGCCGGCCCTGGAAGGGAGCCGGCCCGCCGAAGTTGCGTTCACCATGGACCTGTCGGTCGAAGAGCTCGTGGTTCGATTCTTCGAGAACATTCTGCTTCTGGTCATTTTCATCGCTGCCGTGCGTTTCCTTCGCGTCAGCGGCTTTAGGCTGGACCGCATCGAGCTGTACCTGACCAACCTCGAGGTGGTGGGGGCCAAGCGCCACGTGTCAGGCTTCCTGTTTCATAACCTGTACAACGCCGAGGGCGACAACAGCCAGTGGCGCCAGAACGTCTTTTACGCCTCGCTGGCCGTCAGGTTCTCGCTGCTGGCCCCCCTGTGCTTCCTCTGGATGTGGGCCTTGAACACCATCGCCACCGTGAACCCCCCGGGGCTGGGTTTCTTCTTCCTGTTTGTGGGTACCGGGTTCATCTCCCTCTGGTTCGGGTGGAACCGCTGGGCCCAAGACGGGTGGCGCATGTCGCCACCTGTGCTGCGGTGCCTCGGGGTGATGTTTGTGTCGGTGGTGGTCTTCTGCGTCTTCGTGGTCTTCGTCGATCCTGCGGTGTACATTGGGAACCAGGAACTCAGTTTTGGCGGCCTCGGCGTGGTGTTCTTCACGTTGAACGCCATGGCCTTGATTCCGTACTACTTTGCCCGGGACGAGAAGGCGAACACGGCCATGAAGCACTTCATGGTATCCTTGAACACGGCGTCAAAGCAGCTGAAACGAGCACGTCCCCCTGCCGAGGACGACGCGGGCGAGCTTGGTGGAGCGGCTGCGGGCCAAGAATCGAAGTCGAGCATTCACTATCTCCTGAAAGGCGTCTACTCTCTGACCCACTCCATTCCGTCGTTCAAGTACTCCAAGGCCGTTCTGTTCTATGATCCCAACAACCACAAGGCTTTTCAGAACCGCATGTATCGCATCTCCCTCGCCACACTGTTCATTTACTGGCTGATTGCGTCCGCCGCAACAAGCAAGGGCGGGCTCGCGTTCCTCAACGTCGTGAGCGTGGTCTTCTTCGACTACATGCAAGAGTCTCTGATCCGCAGTTCCGGGCAAGGGAGCAGCGGGTATCATGTGTGCCTCATGGCGACCGGGAGGCTCTCCGTCGCCTGCGGAGGGTCGTACTACTGGGTCATTGGGTACGGCGCGGCATACGTTGCCTACGGCGGTGCTCTCGTCGAAAGTTTGATCGACAAGTACCTGCCATTCATTACCCAGGCGCAGGCTGGGAGCACGGTCTTCCTCGGTGGGTACCCCGAGAAATCCAGCAAGCCGGACATTGCCGCGTCGCCATCGTACCTCCTCGCGGTGTTGAGCTTTTGCTTCCTGTTCATTCTCCTCGTGGCGTCGTACACGGAACCAGACGACATGCCTATGCCAGCGATCCCAATTGGAGACGGGGCGTGCCCAATGTATGTCATCGGCGTCATGGGTTTTCTCGCCGTCATCGGCATCGGGTCCCTGGTTGCCGCGCTTCGCGCAGCCTACTTGATGAAGCAAATGCTGCTTCGGAGCCCCTTGGACACGATCTACCTCTACTACCCTGGTTTCAAGCTGCCTCTAATCCTCGCCGCCCTCACGTACTTCGTCCTGGTCGTCTCCGGCCTCTTTGTGTATGGCGCAACGAGCTCGCCCCTCCTCTTTGTTTCGTCCATATTCGTTCCTCCGATCATTGCCCTCGTCTTCAACGTGTACACGGCCTGGAAGGTGAACGACTTCGAGCTTGTGCCGTGGCCTCCGAGACCAACGATTCGTTCCTCGGGGGGTGACGACACAGACATATCAGAAGAAGATTACTCCGCATCCATGCTGGAATCCATCATTCCGGCATCCGACGGTGAAGGCTTTGGTGCCGGAGACGGTGACGTTGGAACTGCGAGCCGCAAAGGAGACCTTGCGGTGACGGACTTCAACGACGATGATCAAGAAGACGGGTCTCCGAAAACGGGGCTGCAGAGAATCGCGCTGCCCCCACTCGTGAAAACAGGGCCCGAGGTGAAGATTGACATCAAAATGCCACTCCTGCCGCCAAAGCGTGCCCTGCAGAAGACGAAAGAAAAGGCAGCCAGCGGGGCCGGGGGCGGCAGCGCCCCGCGCAAGGCAAACAGCGACTTGGACGACGAGGGCATGGGGGACGGTGAGGTGGAACTCTTGGCTGAGTTCGGGGTCAATCTAACGGAGGAATCCGCACTCCTCGGTGGTAAGCCAGACACCTCGCGCCAGGCCGCTCCTGCCGAGGATGCTGCGCAAGTGGTACAACGCCGAAAGCGCTTTGCGATAGACGCCTCTGGTGGGCCCAAAGCCATGGCTGCGCGGTTCAAGAAATGGACGCGGGATCAGTTCCGCAAAAAGAAGGACACGGCCAAGTACTACATCTCGAAGTACATTACCAAACAACAGGGCCAGATTACGGACTACGAGGTTGTCGAGATGCTGAAAGAAGGGGAAGACGGCGAGGACATGCGAGATGGTGCCGCATCTGCTGGCGCCGCAGCCCAAGAACGAGGGCTCGAGGCTGTGCCAGAACCTGACTTCAAAGACATGCCGTTCTACCAGGCCATTCTGGAAGGGTGGCTCACGGACCACGAGTATCGAGTGCTGGCCCAATGGTCCGGGCTTCTCCTTCTGATCTTTGTGTTTGGGGAAGTCCTTGCGGCCGTCATGGAGGAGGAGTACGTGGGCCACATCGTGTGGACGTCCGTCTACACTGCCATGTTCACCTTCTTGCCGATCTTCCAGTATTTCCAGCGGTACGAACGAACTCCGGTGATGTACTTCGAGCTAATTTTTGCTGGAGTGCTGCACCTCATCACCATGGCGGTCCTGTTCGCCGAGGGCTTCGACAGCGACGCGAACGACGTCGCCAGCCTGTGGATTCTCGATGCTTTTCTCTTGTACTATCTCGGGGTTGTTGGCGTGGTCCAGTTTCTCCTCTGGTGGGACTCGGGCTGGGTTATTCAAGACATCGATGCCGACGGTGACGGCAAACTGAGCCTCGTCGAGATCTTGCAGACGGTGAACACCCAACCTGTCATCATCGGTGCGGGTGGATTAATCTGTTTCCAAATGTTCATTTGGGGCGACGGCTACTTCGCGACCACGGCGACCCTGCTTTATGGTCTCGTCCTCGTCTTTGTGCTTGTTCTATTGCGAAACTGGGCTCAGAACGATTTTTACCTTGAGGAGAAGTATCAGCGCTATGGAAAGATCAGCATTCGGGTGTGCATGTTCCTCTTCTTCATTGTGGGCCTCACGTCGAACGTGAGCACGTACTATTGCGTGTCCGGGTTTTTCTGGCTTTTCATGTTTGAGAAGGCGCTCGAGCTCGCGCACCGATACATGGACCTCTCGGCCAGAGACACGGTGATCTTCTTCTCCCCCTATGTTTTCCCCGTGTTCTCTTTCTCGAGCGATCGGTCGGACCTGGAGGTCGAGAACGACAGCGCCGTGTCCCTCTACCTCTTCCTCGGCGGTGGCACCTGCTGGGGCATATCGATGGCTGTCCTCGAGCAGCCCGTCGAGTTCGGCGTCGCCATCACGTGTGCATTCCTGCTTCTGACGGCGGTGGTGACATCGGTGTTCGTGCAAATGGTGCCGCTTCAGCTTGGAAATGCGGCACGATTCGTGACAACGCAGATGATCCTCGAGGCAGCGTCCATGGCAAGGGACGTTGGAAAGACCCGGCGTGCGGAGTTTAAGATCGTAAACCAGGAGTGGGATGAGACCGATGAAGCGGCGAACGACATGTGGGAGAACGAGCTGGGGAACGCGGCGTTCGGCACGTTCATGGAGAGTCCGGCAGCGCAACCGAACAGTGAAAACACGACTGCTGCACGGCTCGCACGGCACCTCGCGGCGCATAAGACTGCGATGAGGTATCGCGACAACCCGGACGGCGTGCGGTCCGTGCGGCAAGATGGCCTTTCGACTTTGGAAGAAGCGTTTGCGTCGGCGTGCATCGCCGGACGGGGCCCCTTTGGCTTCGTCACCATGTCTGGAAACTTCTTCCGCGTGTACATGGGGCTCTTTGACATCATTCAACGCAGATACCTAAAAGACTGGCCGCGAGAAAGATGGTGTCCGCTGCTGGCGCGGTATGACGAGAAGACCGGTCTTCCGATGCAGGTCACGGAGCACGGTGGCGACGACATTCAGATTCAGATCGACATGGTGCCCACCTTGCAGGAAAACCTTGCTAAGAGCTTCTTTGAGGAGTACCGGGCCTTCGTACACTTTCAGCTTCTCGTCGTCAGTGCAGCGACCTCAAACTTGGAACGCGAGAAGACCATATTTCAGAAGTTCCTGCGAGAGAATCGTTTCAAGCTGCTGAGCAACGGCATCGCCCCCCCTCCAGACATTTTCAACTCGAGCTCATTCGCCTCCATCGACATCAAACTCGTCGCTGTGTGGATGTCCTCTCTGAGCCGCGACGAGATCGACCGCTTTCACTTGCTGAAGAAAAAGTTCTCTTCGGAGATCGAACAGCGCGACCGGGCGGTGGATGTGTACGACGAGCGGTCGAAGAGCTCCGCGACGACCCTGCTGGATCGAAGAAAGGCCCGAGAGATTCAAATGAGCGAACGACAGAAGACTGCGCTGAGGGAGATGTACGAGCGTCGTTTGGAGAAGTGGATGCGGACGCTGACGTCGGAAGAGCGGACACGCTTCGAAAGCGTTCGTCGCCTCTGGGAGACCAAGAGCTGTTCCCGCGTCGCCGACGAAGACATCAACCTGAAGAAGAGCTTCGACGAGAAGGTGGCGTACATGAACGAGGGCGAGTCCTTCGAAGGGATTGGAGCAGCAAGAGACATGCTCTCTGACATTGAGAGCGGCGACATTGGATGCCGAGTGAGCCGCCACCGACGCATGCAATTCTTTGACGCCTCCTTCCCAGCAGATCGCCAGTCCCTTGGACAGGCGGAAAAGGCCAGGGAGGTTGTCCGCTGGGCATCGTCGATCGCGATAAACCCGGACGCCCAGCTCTTCGACGACGGCACAGATCCCGACGACGTGTTCCCCGGGCAGATCGAAACAGACTGGATCATGAGTGCACTGAGCATGCTTGCGGCGGCGGGTGGGGTCGGCGACAGCGAGGTGGATCGGCAAGTGCGGGAGTTGTTCATATCGCAGATCGGAGCCGACGGAATGCCCACGTATGGAACCGACGTCGGAGCGTACGGCGTGCGCTTGTACGCCAACGGACAATGGCAGTCGGTGATTTTGGACGACCAGTTCCCCATGCTGACGGATGAGTCTGCCCGGGAGGTACCTGAGAACACGCTGGGTGCCGCGTGCGCCTACAGCCCTGGGTTCCGGGAGCTCTGGGTGCCCCTGGTCGAAAAGGCTTTCGCGAAGTTCTACGGCGGATACGGAAACATCGAGGAGGGCTTTGTGCACCACGCGCTGCACACCTTGACAGGCGCGGAGACGCACTGTGTGTTTCTGGCGAAGGCCTCGCGTGGGGCAGGAAAGAGGTCCCTCTGGGGTGACCTGCTTCGACACAGGAAGAACGGGTACATTCTCGGCGCGGGCACTCTTCCCGCCCACCTAGCAGACAAGCAGATTCAGCAGATGGGCTTGCAGTTCGCCTCGACCTACACGATTTACGACGTGAGGAAAATGGGCAAGCTCAAGCTCGTCAAGCTGCGCAACCCACCGGGGGACCATGAGGAGTGGAAGGGGGACTGGAGCGATGCCAGCCCCCTGTGGACCAGGCGCCTGAAAACGAAGTTGGGTGTCGAAGAGGTTGACGACAACACCTTTTGGATGGCCTTCGACGACTTTGTCAACGCGTTCAGGATTTTGTATGTATGCAAGTGGTGCGACCCCGACCGGTGGACCACTGTCAAGTTTTCAAGTGCCTGGAGGATGGCCAACGACCTCCAACACGAAACCGCGGCCGGGTTACCATCGAAGCACAATCCTGGCTGCGAACTCCACAACAACCCTCAATGGGCGCTCTACATCCACCGCCCGATTGACCTCAAGATTCGCATCAAGCAGGCAGATCAGTTCGGCAGCGTGCCGAGGGAATTCCAACCCGCATCCGCTTTCCTTGTACGGTCGGGGCAGAAGAACTCTGCGCCTCGCGTGAAGGAACTGTCCCACGACAACATCGTCGCATGGACCGGTCAGCCTGTCCGGGAGAGCGAGTACCACCTGGAGGCACCCAACCTGAGCCCCGGCGTGTACATTCTTCTCGTTGGCACCTACACCATGGGGCTAGAAGGGCCCGTCTCAGTCGAGTTCACCACCAATTTCAAGGCCAGGATAGAGCAAGTCTGGCCGCCACTGTGGGCGCCTGGACAGGAGCCCACCAGCGCTGTAGAAAAGTTCGCCTTGAAGGCCGCAGCTAAAGCTGGCAACGTGGCAAGCAAAGCTGCTGGGGCCGCGAAAGAAGCAGCAAAGAAGACCGCAGAAAAGGCGAAGCAGAAACTTGAAGATCTCCAAGACGACGTTTGAGTCGCTTGGGATGGTGCTCGTGTTTCCTGGGCTAATCCACCAGGAACGCGCCGAGCGTCCGGACTCGGCGCATGCCACCAGCCCCAGCTCCAGCCTTGGGGCTGCGGTGAGGCCAGTGAGGCTCATTCAGCCTCTCCTCCCGGGCTTGCTCACAGCGGACCCCCGCCGACGACGATAATATTGGATTTCGG
>Ga0073954_10095612_pt1 | contig 8275 bp, 10 predicted proteins | sample Dee2metaT_7_FD_200765 | JGI IMG/M metagenome (GOLD analysis project Ga0073954, IMG submission 200765) | Marine microbial communities from Southern Atlantic Ocean transect - DeepDOM_E5_S_0.2 metaT (Eukaryote Community Metatranscriptome) | ecosystem: Environmental > Aquatic > Marine > Oceanic ...
CCTATATACGTTAGTGATTCGGGTATAGAAATATATGTTAAACCCGATTTATGAAATGCTTGCATGCCTAATTTTGTAATAGAATCCGGTAAATGAACCGTTTCTAAACGATTGCACTTGAGGAATGCACCTATATCTATAGTTTCAAGCGATGTGCCGAAATGAATCCGTTGTAAACGAGTACATAATTGGAATGCCCCAATGCCAATATATGTTAGGGTATCGGGTAAAACGACTTCTTCTAACATTTTACATGCTTGAAATGCAGACATACCTATCTGTGTGGTCGGCTCTTCAATAACGACTTTTTGCAGATGTGAACATTGTAAAAACGCGTCCTCTGGAATTACATTTGTGTTTCTTATGGTCAGGAACACGTCGACGTGTTCGTTCTCTCTCACCGGGTTTATTACGGTGTCAAGCTCACCGTCTATAGTAATGTGTAAGATACGTCCCGTAAAACTTTGTACTATTGTGTAAAAATCTTGTAGAGACGGCACGGTACGTATTATAGTGAGTGCGCGTTGATACCGTGGCTCTCTACGCATTTCGGGATAATATCTAGCGATGCAACGTATACTATCTATACTGAGAGACATATATATTTCATACACGTATTATTTATAGTATGTTTCCAGTACGTACAACTGCACCATGTTCAAGAGCTATATCCCGCATGTCTTTCTTTGATAGGGCGAACTGTATATTACATCCACGGGGCGCGTTCCGATTGATTTCTACACACATACGAGCCAAATCATGCGTCATATTCAATTTATCCATCAGGGCGGATGTTGGAAATATATAGATTTCCTTTACAATTTTACGCGTCTTATCATATAATAGAAACATGGTCCATGTATTCTTTATACCCTGACCCAACGCTATCTCTGCGTAACGAACCATATCAAACCACATGCTTGACTGACCCTTTTTCAACTCGACAAGCACCGTATTATTATACACACAGTCAAAATACCTACTATTTACTACTGACCAATTCCCCTTGAAATGTGATACGACGTCCTGTTCATACGAATTACGCTTCAAGACAAAATCTCCACGCAATGCCGTAATAGATTCCTCCATATGAAAGGATAACGTATCTAAAACACCCATAACATACGGTCTCTTACGGTCCATGTGTTGAACAGTGGCGTTTGCGACATAGTACCACAGCGACTCGTTCCTCGAGTTTGGCGGTTTCCAGGCGTCGTTTGAGCCGTCTTTCGCGGGCTGAAGCTTTCTGAACCATTTTTAAAACTTGCGCCGATTCTTTGGGAGCATTTCTTGCCAGCGTAAAAATCGCTTTCTTCGCATCGTCGGGGATATTTTTTTCATCACGGACCAGAGCGCGTGCGGAACGATGCGCCTCCGTGTCCAACCAATGCTCCGGCCGTAAAATATGAGTGTAATACGGCCCGTCGAAACGTACTTCAAATCGTTTGTCTTTATCCCACGCCGCCGTTTGAGGAGCCTCCTTCTTTTTGTGCGTACGATAATAATCATGCTGTGCCCGTACCTTTTCATTACACGTGACTTTATTTTTTCCTACGGGCGCGCCCAGAGCCTGAAGCACGCGCGTGTCCAATAATTTCCCCGCCGCACAAGATTCCATTAACACGCTCACATGACCGTAATCAACCGTATTAAACATACGAAATAAAAGTGTACCTTTGGGATACGATGCATTTATATCCAATGGCTCTAGTATATCTTTATACTGAAACATCCACTCGTCCGTACCGCCGATACCCCAGTCACCACGAAAATTTTTGGGTTTCTTTGTACCCGCGTAGAATAATTTACCACCCGCATAACGCACCAAGAGAGCCAGCAGACCCACACATACTATACCTTCATCCTTAATTTTCTTAAGACTTGGTAGGGGACCATTTGAGGCCCAGAAGGGACCTTTATTACCGGGAGAGAGATTATTTTCATCGCCTCTCTTGATATTTACGAGTGTTTGTCCGTATGTGAGTACGTCGTCGATGGACGTCATTATGAACGTGTGTGAATGCTATTTATACGGCGGCATACTTGTCAACACAGGTATAAATTGCTTTCCGGATCCATCAAATATGAACGACACACTTATTGTTTCTGGTTTTTTTGACTTTCATGTCCCGCCTCCTATGGCTTCTAATCAGCTCTACGACTATGTTGTAGATTCGTTATTACAAAATCGTATCCCTGAAGATTTGCAGATGGCATCTACGCCTGCTCACTATCAGGTGACCATGCCAATCAATGTGCCGGACGAGTGGTTGTTGGACCGTGTGCTTGAGATAAGTATGGATGATATTGTAGAAACGGCAAATGGGATAACTGCTGACCAGTGGCAGCAATTAGTGGCCATTTCGTCACAAAAATGTAAATCACAGCGAAAAAATAAAAAATCCTGCGACTGTACTATATGTATGGACGAGGTGAAGAGACGTTTCATTTTACCGTGTGGTCATGTCTTTCACCGCAAATGTATTCGTAAATGGTTTGACGATAATCATACGTGTCCCATTTGTCGCCAGGACGTTACGATGACCCTCCTAGACGTGTAAAAAGAAATTAGTTTTACGTTGCTATAAGTATACGTCTACATGATAAAATGGAATGTCCCATATGCCTCGAGTCCCGCGAACATTTCTTCAGCGCCGGATGTGGGCACGCATGGTGCGTCGCATGTCAAGCTCGTATGCGGAACCACTGCCTCCGTACATGTCCCCTATGTCGCGCATACGTGGAAGATTTCCTTCTGCCCTTAGAACCGATGCACCTCCTCGGCTCGAAAGAACTACCGCGCATAAAATGGCGCGTCAAACGGAACCGCAGACGAGAACGCCGAGGAGCGCTCAATAATTGGTAGAGTGTATACAAGTACAAGTGAAGAAATTATACTTGCTCAAGATTATGGCTATACCGGAGGCGGAGGCGGTCGTGGGAGCCCTCCGTCGCACGCTCAAGGGCTCGTGAAGAGAATGGACAATAAACAGTAAATACACAACACATGTACTCCCTATACGGTCTATTCAATATCACACCCTCTTCTCATCCATCCGACATAGGTACTCAATATCGCTTGTGCTCACAGAAACTTACTCCACGGGCCGTAGAAGCTGATTTCCAACGTCGTGGATGGGGTACGCCACCGCCCCGGCTCGTTCATGCCATGCGCGCCTATTTATTCTCTTCCGCGTCTCTATTATCCGACCCCACGTCCAATGAGATTTATCACGCCTGGGAACAGAAAGCGGACGGCGTAGCAGACCGTATGCGTTGGTATAATAAACATGCACCGACCCCCGTATTCTCAGAGGCCTGTTTCGAAGGATGCACCTCACAGCATATCACTCCCGCCCCACCGCTTCACGCCAAAGCTGCTACCGTATGTCGCTGGTGCGCTACACCGTTTGAGATTCCTTCCTCCGCCCTGTACCAATGTAAATGTGGTGGCTGGGCCGGCCATAGAGCGTGTGGAGAAGCCTTTGCACGCGAATACAATCAGAAATGCCCCATATGTAGAACGTCACTTTTGCCGCGAGAAAAAATATCTAAATACATGTACTGGAGTATTGATGCCAAATGGCGTTTTTAAAGACTACCTTGTTCCAAATCTTGTACGACTTGATACGAGCCTAAATCATGCGTATATATATTATAACAGCCCGAAAAGGCCAGAACAAGAAAGAAGGCGTCGATGACAAATGCCATGACGAAAAAACAAGACATGATAGTGCGTACTACGAGTGTGGGTCCGACAATAGATGTCATGGTGGCGAATGCGAATAATCCTACGGCGCCGAATCCATCTTTCACGGTGGATGCAAATATTTGTTTCGTGGCGCATAGATACATGCTTATACACGCGTCGAGCAAGGCGCCACCGAATAAAAAGGTTACGAGCAAGGTCCATATGACATCATTGTGAAAAATAACGATAAAGGCGGGAAATAAGATGAATGCGACGATAGCAAGACTATCTTTCGTCGTTTGTAGAATTACACGCATAGTATTACAGTATATATTCTATAAATACGTCGGGTGGTTGCATTGTAAACGCTTCTTGCATATGTGTAACGCGTTTCCATTGGCTCGCATGCGTCCAGCAATAATTTGAGAGCGTGAGAGGAGTCCCGTGAATAAAGGATGTGCATTTTAATTTCCCACAGTCAGCAATAACACATTTCCCCTTGTTTAACCATGGTCTGTGCACGAGTGACATTTTGTACAAGAAGGCTTCTTTATTTGTTCTACGCGTATACATATCTTTTGTACACGCGTACATAGATACTTTATCCGGGTATTCTAGATAGGATAGGACGTTGGTAAAGGTATCTTCACACAACATTGTGTTGACGCTTCCTCTTACGTCTGGCGTTCTTATACTTGGTCTCGGAAAGCTCTTGCTGTTCAAACTTGGTGGTGTCATTTCCTAGCACGCTCCAACCTTCCGTGGGCGTGCGTGCAAAGAATTCTATACGGGGTATATCGCCGAATACTTCTACGATTTTCTCTCGTACGATGTCTGGTTTCCTAGAATGTTCTCTACGGGGTTCAATGACAATGCTTTGCACCGCGTTGGGACGTCGTGCGGCCTCGCCTTCGATGAGTTTCTTGTACGATGGAATCTTTCCTTTGACGGCTAGAAAGCAGCATTCCGCATTGCTCCTGGTGTAATATCCCACGCCGAACGCGGGTCGCGTGCCGTCCTTGGTGCATTTGACCCACGTCACAAAGCACGTTTTATATTGAAACCCCCACGCTTGAATGACTTGCAACGCCTCTGGCAACAATGGCATGGTGCCCCAGAGGAGGAGGGCCGCGTCGTCTCTCGTAATGCGCTGCACTTCCGGACCGAGCGCAACAAGCTCTGACACATGCATGGACGGGTAGTGCAGGGAGCCATCTTTCTTACGCAGCACCCCATTTCCTATGGCGCGGTTATATGACCAGGGCGGGTCCGCATAAATAATATTATACGCGTTTGATGGAGATGCCTGGATGGTTTCCTGGATAGACATGTGTTGACGTGAATTATGTAGATATACTAAGTATGAGACGTTTACCGGGGAAATCAAAAGAAACCGATTGGATGAGTGAACGGTAGTTGCGTGCGAGTTTTTGTATCGACGTTAACTTGATAGATTCACACGGTGTAATATTGAGCTGGTAACCGTCAATCACTTCGATGTCCACGGTTAATTGACACTCTAACTCGTCGAAATCTTCTACCGCGTCAAGAATTCTTTTCACGTGGCGACGGTCCTCAGAGGCCACCGTATCCAATTTCCACTCCGTGTGGTCCGTCGTACTACGCCCGCGACGACGTTTCTTACGCGTGTTACCATCATCCTTACTCAACTCTACACGAATGTACTGTTCCGGTAAATTTATGGTAACATTTTGTACGCGGTCTGATAATACGTCTAATTGGTCGACATCTTCTTTAGAGACGGTGGGTAGTCCGTATATGTTACAGATAGTTCTTCCTGCGTGTCTAGTAGTGGTTCGTATGCGTATTTGGTCTCTCACGGCGCCTTCTACGGTGGCGAAATGGCGCACGCATTTGTCGATGAACGTCTTATCGGCGTTATTTAAAGACGGTTTCTTTTTGATTACAGGGGCGAATAGCGTTCGGGACGTATCCACATGAGTGTCAGCACTTGAAGCGAAAGGAGCAGAATGGGCCATGATTTCTTAAGTGATATTAATTGCCTTTTATACGCTAGAGTGAAGGTGACTCGGCCGTTATCGAAATCGACATCCATTTCCGAGGCGCGTAGGCCACCGATGGAAACGGCGCTGCGCCATTTCTGTAAATCGGAATCATAAAATTCTCCGATATTGTCGACACATACTTTGATTCCCTTTTGGCCTCGCAATACTCCAACGCATTCAATGGATGCACCTTCTGCGACCTTGCCCAAATTATTTAGCGCGCTAGAGAATGTATCTCGCAGTTCCGGGTCGATGAGTGGATGAGCCATAATACATCTATCTCTACCCTCTAAATACTTTCGGTCAAACGTCGGAAAACTTCCTTCGCGCGTTTGTTTAGCTTATCGAACTTTGATGCAAATAATTCAGCACGTTTACGGCGTTCCTCAATTTTCTTCAGTCGTTCTTCTTTACGTTTTTGTTCAGCGGCATTTACACGTTTATTTTGACTTTCTGCGGCGGGTGGAATGGTTGTTCTACGAAAACGTTCTCTTCTTGGGCGAAAATGCGATGGATTAATATGTCTCGCGTTGACTAATTTAGACCTACGTGCATTGGATGCATTCAAACGGGCATTCAGCTCTTCTATTCTGCGGTCTATTTTTTCTTTAAGCACGCTCACCGCATTTGTTATATACGCACATATTGAGATATTATCGCTGTAATTTCTCAAATACGATTCTATATCCTGATGAAATGTCGGTGCCTTGACAGATGTTGAGGATAATGTAATTGCCACCTGCAACGCGGTATTATTTAAAAAATCTATTTGTATAACATCATCATCACATATCATTGAATCAAGTAGAGCGCTGGCTTCTTGGAGAGTCTGTATTTCTTTATTTAGTGGCTCTATTTCATCGAGCAGTATACGCGTCAATTCTACTGGTATGCGCGTGTTTATCAACGTGTCGTATTCTTCTTTTAACTCTTGGAGTCTTTCTTTGGTCAGATTATGATTTTTCTCTACTTGTTGTCTAATAACCTCAATTTCTTGAATGAGTGGGTCTTTCTGTTCCCCGTTCATGTGTTTGTATGCTTTGCATTATTTATAGGTGTGTGGTATAAAAGGCAGGACCCCCCAACACACGGACATATGTTCTCGGCCACATCTGTTGCATCAGCGTTGGAAGCAAAATGGCGGTCGGAACATCGGTTCGTGCCACGTCCCCACGAGTGTTCTGCGCGCACGTGTACCATTGTTCCCATAGACGCATGGGTATTCAATGACCAGGGGAAGATAGGAATATCTTGGAAGCGGCCTCGTCGCAAGGCTCAACGCGTCCGAAATATGTACATGTGCGTGCAGACAGGTCAGGGACACTGGTGCACGGAGAATTGCGGGGCGAAACGTATTATCTCGGAGGATGACGGCCAAGTCTGTGCCATTTCGGGTATTCGTTATGACAACGTGGAGGCAGATGTGTGGCGACCGACGCAGAGAATTACTTCTACGGGCGTGGACCAAAAAGACCCCTACAAGATGGGGGATGTGGACTCGTCCTTACGTATGTCTGTGCGCAAACAACAATATGCGGTCATCATAAAGAAACATATACACCTCTTGCTCTTTTCTCAGAAACGTATGTATCATGAGTTTCGCAAGTATGGACAGGCACGCAACGAGGCGCAACAATTGGTCATACGGTATGTGCGGTCGTGCATGCGGCAGGAAAAAATGGTCGTCTTGCCTCGTCTCATCTGTCTATACATGTATAAGATGCATATGAGACCGATTCTAACGCATATTGAACGCGACCCGAATAAACAAGAGAAACTTATTGATATATATATTGAACGCATCCTATCACTCTGGTACGTGATAATGGAACATACACCACTGGGGAGAAATCAGCCGGGTATTTTCATTTTCCGGGCCTTTGTGGTAGCGGCGCTGTACCAGATGCGGTCGGGCCTTTGGTGTCAAGGACAGTGTATTATACAACGGGATTATTATTTGGACAGGTGTCTTCCAGAGACAAATACGTTGGATAATTATGATTTGAGTAAGCCGCAGTTTACAACGGCGAAAAAGAACATTTTAAAGGCGATACGAGAAGCGGGGGAGGCTTCTGTAGATGTACGTTTACTGTCTATTTCTTAGTTTTTTTCTTCTTACGATGTCCCATGGGTACGCCTAGCGGGTCGGTCTCCCATTTATGTTGCGCGTGAAAATGTTCTTCCGTGACGAGTGCCCATTCTTCCCATTCGATGAGGTCAGGATTGACGTCACTGATGTCTTCCTTTTTCTCCGATACACTTTGTGTTGATGCCATTTCTACTCATCTTTGTCCTCCTCCTTTGTACTCGATAAATGGTAAACGAGCGAGCCAATAATGATAGTTCCAACGATGACGGATGTGATGATGCTAAGTTTGCGAGACATATTATTTAATGATGGTATTACATATATAGTCTCTTGAAACAAACCTCATGAATTTCAACATATTCAAGGAACGTTCTTGTAACACTGTACAAGATTTTTTCAACGCCCTTATGGATGCAATAGACAAATCCTTTCAAAATACATCCGACCTATTAAATTACTTGCAAAAAA
>Ga0073954_11753014_pt1 | contig 8158 bp, 6 predicted proteins | sample Dee2metaT_7_FD_200765 | JGI IMG/M metagenome (GOLD analysis project Ga0073954, IMG submission 200765) | Marine microbial communities from Southern Atlantic Ocean transect - DeepDOM_E5_S_0.2 metaT (Eukaryote Community Metatranscriptome) | ecosystem: Environmental > Aquatic > Marine > Oceanic ...
CATCACCGCTGCTACTGCCGCTGTGTTGTGCTGTTTCCGCCGGAGCTGTTTGTAATTCTCCATCGACATTTTCTGCCATCCATTCATCAAAGTCATCTTCTGTGATTTCATCACTGCCAGCAGCACCAAGACCACCCAAGTGCATATCAGCTAGTGTTTGTGAGATATCACGCACATCGTCATGGTGTTCCTGGATGTCTTCGACTAATTCATCAATATCGGTACCATTGAAAGCCTGGGCCAATGTACGCTTCTGAATTCCCAGCATGCTCTTTTGCGCCTTTGCGGTCTCTATGACAAGTTCTGCATCACTGGCAGTGTCTGCACTGGCTTCGATGTTTTGCAGCAATTTGTTTTTGTGACTGATTCTTACTTCGAGACGTTTCAACGCTTGAACGTGCGGTATGATCTTGATCTTATCAACACCTCTTTGCCGCATGGATACTATGCGAGACTTGGCTGCTGCTCTGTCCCGATTCAGTTGATCAATCTCTTCTCGAGCTCTGCGAACCAGATTGTCCATGTCTTCTCTTGCCATTAACTTGTCCTGCTCTGCACGCTCCGCACTGGACATCCTTGAACCGCCTCCCCACATCATCTGAACGCATGCCGCCTGCTTTGCCTTTCTTATAAACGCCACCACCCTCTCGGTTTTAGTCATGTTGGCTGATTCGGCCATACGCAAGGCAACCCCCTGGGCTTGTGTATGGATGCGCGCCCTCTTGGCAATTTAGTTTATGATACCAGCAGCCGCACGCACCGCCAATTATATTAATTTGCATATACTTATATATCCTTTGGACTACTGCAAACAACTATTCTGATCACTTTGCATTGAGAGTCAGTGCGTAGTGATCCTGGTTCTCTCCGGTCACCACAATCTCGCTTTGGATGCTGTGCTGTCCAAGCATGATGGTGTTCAGCAGGCGACCACGCACGGTGCCGTCGGCACGGTCGCTCATGCGTTCAACTTCAACTGTGTCCACAACCTCACCCGACGATGCATCGGTGAGAGCCGAGCAGTTATTGATTTCCATTGGAACACGCTTTCCAACGGGACAACGAGTGAGCATCATTGAGGTGCTGCCGACCAGAAGTGCGCCCTCTACCTCATTCCTGGCAGCTGCCTGATCGAATTCCTCGCAGCAACACCCACCATCCTTTGCCTTGATAAAGACCGTTGCGTTACCCGAGCCATCCTCATCGGTAAAATGGTAGTGAAGTGTGCTTGCCAGTTTCTGACTGAGATCGGCGGCACGAGAGCGGTGTGCCTCCTTTTCGTATTGTTCACGGGAGGCCATCTTTTTGAGATCCATGTTCTGTCCCATCAAGGTGTTTGCAGTGGCCTTGTAATGATCCACGGTTCCCTGTAGATCCTTTACGTCCTTGCTGAAGACGTTATTGTCGTGCTTGAGTTCCTTCACCTTGTGTTCGAGTTGTTTCTTTTGCTCATTGAGGATGCTGAGCGAATCCATTGCTTTCTGAAGCAAAGGAGACGAAGCCGCATCATCACCTCCGCCACTGGCAGTCACGGCGCCTCCCACTGATTGTGTCATTAGTGCTTCGTTCTTTTCGCGCTCAGCCATGAGTTGCTTGCAAAGAGAGTGAACGTGGTCTGCCACTTGATCGGTGTACTTTCCACGAGCAGAAGTCCTGGTGCCAATAGATTTGAGATGTTTATTGATCTTGTTCATTTGCTTTTGTAGATTGTCAAGTTCGCTTTGCTTTGCCAGCAATGCGTCTGCTGCCTTATTTACCAATTCGGTCTGCATGTCGACGGACATGAGTTCGGAGCTGGCAGAGGCCTCACCATGTGCTTCGTTTACAGTACTTTCATACGGTGGTGGAGCAGAGGTGATGGGAATTTCATCAGAATCAACCTTGTTTTGAGCATTGATTTCTTTGATCTCTTTGTCGAACTCAGCAACAAGGTCTTTGGCGGCCTTTAGGATGGTGGCCGCTTCCTTCTTTGATTTTTCGAGTTTGGAAGCATCTTGTGGCACTCCTGATAAACTGCTTTCTGCGTCGGCATCGCCGACCGCTTTCAATATATCCATGATCTTGCGGCGCATGCTTGTGAGACGTTTTACCACAGGACGATTGCTGGAATTCCTTGGGTTGTCAATGTGAAAGGCCGCCAGTTGCGATCGATCCTGGAGCAATTTCCGAATTTTGGCCATTTCCTCCTTTGATACGACCTCGTGTTCAAAGCTTTCTGCACTAAATACCTTCACGTCGTCTGCGGAATCAATGGCCACAGCGTTGGAATCAGCGGATGTCATGCCATGGTGAACTCCGGAGGGCCCAAACTCACGGATCTCCACTTTGTTTACCGCCTTGCCAGGCTGCGTTTGCTGAAGTACAAACATGGTGGGTGCCTCCATCATGCTGGGCCCGGTCTTGATGTTGAGCCATGCCAGAAAGTTCTCACTGGGTTCGCCGGCTTGCTCCTTCAGACTCACATATTTGCTGTAATCGGAGACCAAAGACTTGTTCACTGTGACACCCATCTTACTGCGCAAGTCAATAATGTCGGATGCCGACAGAGCGCTTTGATGATCCTTGGCAAGACGGTGCATCTTTTGCAATCGCTCTTTGGAAAAAACACTGGCAACGAGTTCCTTCTCTCCGTCAAATGACTCACCAGTGGCGGCCTTGTTGTACTGTGTTGCCAATGCAGGTTTGGCAATATCAATTGAAGAAGGAACAGGGGATGCAGCCGATGTGCTAAACATGGACGTCATGGACGCAAATAGTGACGACTTTGGTTTTGCCATGATCACTTGTGAAAAGATGTGGACTTTATATGTATGTGCTTGGTTTGATACACGCTGCTCCACTTATAATTGTATTGGTAAGGTTGACATATATAATAAAACACCCCTGTTGCCCTCGTGATATTGCCACTACCACCACCATTATCATGCAACAAAAGTGGTTTGGAAATGGTCTAAAGTTAACCACGCGTGCGCTACCACATCCGCATGGCAGTGATAATGATAATAACAATAATGATGATGATAATAATGAAACTGGAAGAAACAATGCAATTGCATGGCTTATACATGATACATTGGCCTTACATATGACAACGGCACTTGACAATCAACAAAACAAGCACATACAAGAACATACTTGCGGCAAAGACTGTGACATGGAGGAACTGGACATACAATATGAATACAATGCGTGTTCAAAAAGTGTCACGTTTATTGTGAATCCACTGTTTCCATTGGAAACCTCCTGCAGTTTGAACATGCAACGCTTCAATGGGTTATTCATGTGTCCGGCATCGGGTAAGTTGCACTTGTGTGGCTCTGGGAGGTGCACATTGTGCGGTGGTCATGGAGTATGCGAGGATGGATCTTATGTTTGCCTGTTGACCGGTATAATTGTTGACAGTGGTGAATGGGTTGGAAAGACATGGCAACAGGATGATTTAGATAAAGGATCTGGCGAGCACCTGTCATGGAAAACCGATAAGCAGCATTCAAAAAAGGAAGCACAAGAAGAGAAACTGTGGAACACACAATTTGATTCCCTGTGCTCTGAACTTTACAGCTTTCGTACACTTTTATGTGAACTCTTACCTGGTGGAAAACACAGCCAGCGTATCCATGCCAAAATAAATAGTACCATTGTAAAACGTTGCACACTTCGCATATTAAATTGCATCAAAAAAGGCATTCTTTCTTCAAAGAAAAACACAGCCAATGCTGTAGCAGCAAATGTCACTATTGGCAGCGGTGGTAGGCCACGGCTTCATTCGATTGACATAATGAGGATAAAGCAACTAATCATGACTGCCGTGCGTAAATGCTACATTGAGTGTAATGGTCTCAGGGTTATGTGTGTGACGGCGCAACAAAGGCGATCCATTGCCAATGCATATACAGCCTCTATATTCAATTTGTACAACGAAATGTCGACATCAAAATGGGTTAGGGTAAAAGGTAACAGTGGTCATGGTGCCATTGGAGATGGTGTTGATAGTAACTTTGTGATGAATAACAAGTCTACAACAATGGAAGCACCACCAAAACGAACTATGCGTTTTGTTCAATTTGGATTCAATGTCCTTATGCTATCACAAAGTGGTTTATGTTTCAATAACAACCAGGTGATTAAAGAGGATTCATTTTTAAAATCTGCTCTTCCATGTGTACACCACATTATGAAAGACGACAAGTTGTTATCAGAACACCCTTACATAAAGTATATGGCAAAATCAACCAAGCGCATGATTGCCATGTTTAAGATGAAATCACAACTTCCCTTCATGGAGCCCGTCGACGCGCGCGCTAGTGCGTGTTCGCACACCGAGCTCAACTTTTGCGCAGAGGGCTTTCACGGGAATCGGCAGCAATTTAGCATGTAACTTTATTTATTATTTTCCAACTTAGATAACTCAGCGTTGACAAATTGCGCGATTGCTAGTATGCGGGCTTTTAGTGTTAAAATTGTGGCCGGCGAGGCTTGCATTGGTGGCGTGTGGCCCGCGTTTCCGGTTTGTGTAGCTAAAACTGGATAAGAAGCTTGATGTGTGTGTTGATTGTGATTTACATGCTGTTGATGTTGATGATTATGAGAATGAGAGAATGCTTCCATGAGTTTGACAAATGGAAATTGTATCAATATTACTTTTTATATAGTAACACAATCACACATACATACTTTTCTTTTAATCGGCAGTGATATTATCAGTTCCACCCGTGCATTTAGGCCCCATAAGTACACGGTGCACTAAGTAATAGTGCAGGCTTGTAAAACTCAATATACCAAACAGAATGTACGCAACTACAGAGCTTACTTCATCATTTTTAAACGGCATTGCCAATCGACCATATACACAGTTCCAATCAACCAAAAGTATGTATGTCAATGATGGAATTTGTAGTGCAGCAACCAAGCAGTACCAGTTCCATTTACGCATAATGCCTCCTCCATTTTCAGAACCAACACAGTGCTTTAGCAACTGCTTGGTGCATACAAGATCTTGGGCATAATGTGTCTTGATTAAGAAAAGGTATACCAGCACGGGCACGGTGTGGATAAGCTCGTTTGCAATAATGGTTGGTGTCTCATCGAAAAGCTTGTATATGAAAAACAAATGCAGTAACTCTTGGTTTGTAGACGCAAATAGCAGTAATGCCACAACAATAAAAGTGGTACACGCAAATGTGTGTGCTAAAATAATTTGAGAGTAAAGCCGCAATACAGTGGAAAAATGAGAGCTTTCAAAATCGGTTCCCCACTCATATTGAGCTCGTATCAAAAGTATTAAATTGCATATCAACTGCGTAGATACGGTAAGAAACGTAAAGTAAAACAACGTAAACACTTCATTGGAAAGGTTGTAAAAGAAAGCATAGGTCAGAAAACCCAGCATTACAAAAGGGACAACCACCCTTTCAATTGGGTATGCATCAACGCTACACTTGTAATGGTTTCTTTCGTATTTTTGAATGGCAGTGGTTTTTCCAATACCATATGTCACACATTTATGACAGATAAGAGGAAGTGCGACTATCAAGAGAATGAACTGTGTTGCCCATACCAAATAGACATTGATGTCTCCTTCAATAGTAGAGCACCGCTCTCTGTTGCCGCCAATACGCGAGAGATATAAACAACCTGAGATATATTTTTCTTCGAACGCTTTGCGTGAATTAATCCAATTGTTGTATGTCAACGGCATTTATTACAAAGTTCCGTTGTCGTAAGCGTACGCACGTGCACACGCATTGCACTGGTATGATGATTGTTTGTAAGTTATATATACAACACGTAACTCTTTTGTAATAGCGCTACTTTTTATGATGTCCATAGCATTGCAATCATTCAGTGTTTCAAATGCATCTTTTATACTTGAAGCATTTAATCTTGCTAGAGTCAAAATGTTTTCACGTATCACAGAAAGACTAAAATTGAGCAAGACATTGCAAGAAATTGACATGTGCTTCAACAGTTTATTTGGAAGAAATCAAAAACCTATATTTAAGTACCGTATAGTGAACAACGCAAAAGAGCCATGGAAAGTGGACGTTATGGGAATTTCATACAGCCTTGTACGTACAGGCAGTCTCTCGCCGAGTGTTCCAGAATATGCTTGGACAAATAGTGCCATTTTGTGTCTGCATGACATTTATCACGCACAAAACACAACCGTGTTTAATACAGCAGAAACATACTTAAATTACCATGAAAGGATAAAGCAACTTAGAAACTCAACTTTGTTGCATCCACGCATAAACATAATTTTTACCTTTGATATGTCAACTTACGGAACCGTGTTTCATCACAACAATCAATCAAATTCTCTTAGCCATGCAACAACATTAGTTGAAAATATGATGCGACTGGCTTGGATGCAAATAATGGGATATGGAGGTGTGTGCAATTCAAACGTCAAAAGACATCGGATCTGCAATCTCTATGGGCATTGGACATTGAATGATCTCAATAAATTTGACACAAACGACGTACCAATGCTCATATGCAATAAGTGGGATTGCGTCATTTCAAGTGGCTTAGGTTATCAGAAACGTGGAAGTCACAAACACGACAATGATCCAGTGATGCACAATTCAATGATGGAATACAAAAATATGCACCAAAATGAGAATGGCGATGAATTTAAAATAGATGATATCTTACTATCAAGTGGATGGACTTATAAAACAAAAATTAATGTACCAGATTCTAGTAGACAAATTTTTGACTGGTATAAGTTTCTGTATGAACATTTTCATTTGCATTGGTTAACATTGGAGTACAAACCAAATCAGGCACAACGAGTTCAATTGTTTTCAGTAGAAAAGAGATCAAATGATGTGGCTTTAATCAAACGAGCCAACATTTCATTAATTGTATTAGCCTGCAGTTTCAATGTGGTGGTTTTCATTTACCTTGCGTGGAGCACGTTCAAGTAGTAATTTGCTTGACCACTTCAACAACAAATACAGCAACAACAACATAAAGCTTGTCAGTGCCATTGATGACTTAGTATGTTGCACAACGCTGGTATTGTTCTTCCCAACATTTGATACGCTATACACCAAAGAATCCCTTTTGATCTTTTTTGTGAGTCAAATTGTTATCGAGTATGTCATTTCGTTGGTTTTTATTCGTCAGTGGTATAAAGATGTTGAGGTTTGTGTGACTAAAGCCAATGCTCGTCACTTAAATACACTATTGCTAAAGCATGGAATTGCACAATGCAAGAGTCGCTTTGGACTTTTTGCGTTGATATTGTTGGCATATGTACACTTTGGAAAAATAGCATGTACTGGATACACACCATCTGTAGGGTGTAAAGTTGACAAAGATGGAAACTGTATAGGACTACTGTATTGTCTTTGCGCGTGCTTTTATTACACGGCTGCGGCTTCTCAGCTTATTTACGTCAGCAAATATTCGTATATTAATCGTATTGAAACATTCTTGTTTAAGTGTGTCTGTGTGGCAACACTTTCTGCTGCATTAATTTACAGCATGCTCACTGCAATAGTAGATTTGAATAAAACAACAAAGCATGACCATAACCATGATTATAGCTATTATATGCGCTTGGCTTGAAAAAGGGGATAGTGGCCAATGGCGTAATTAAACCGGCCGCATACCCTCCCGGCCGCTTAGCGCCCACGCCCCCAATGCGGTCCTCAGGACCTTTTGCATTCACCATCTAAGTCTTTGAACGCTTTGTGTAGCTGTTGTCTCTTCCTGTATTGTGTGTAAGATCGTGCAAAGAATCGCTTCAGCCCCCTTCTCACTCCAGAATGCCGCTGAACTGGGGTATCACAACATGATGCCTTGTTTTTGTTAGGATCCTCGTGAGAAACCTCAACAAAGACCGATGATTGTTGCGACGATGGTCTGTTTTGTTTTGTCAAACACCGCATGAGGTCGTCTGGGTTGGAGGCATAGACTTCCTTGGCCCCTTCCTCGCATTCTGGATGGTCGCGCAACAGCACCACCTTGGGTGGTGCGCAGTCTTCCATCGCCGTTTGCAAGGAACATTGCCCGTCTGGTCCACAAGCTTGACGGGTACCGTACAATAGCGTTCCACACCCACCATAGCATACCGTTCCATTTAAATCGTGGTGCTCTCCGTTGGACATTGTGCCTCGTTGTATGCTTGGTTGAGGTGAGCTCTACG
>Ga0073954_10050718_pt1 | contig 8061 bp, 1 predicted proteins | sample Dee2metaT_7_FD_200765 | JGI IMG/M metagenome (GOLD analysis project Ga0073954, IMG submission 200765) | Marine microbial communities from Southern Atlantic Ocean transect - DeepDOM_E5_S_0.2 metaT (Eukaryote Community Metatranscriptome) | ecosystem: Environmental > Aquatic > Marine > Oceanic ...
GGGTCATCGACAATTTCTAGATCTGCCAGCCGAACGGGCATATTCGTAACTGGATCACGATCGCCGCCGTTATCAATAAAATCTTTGTATTTCGAGAACAAAGCCGGCAGTCTAGAGTTCGGACAGACGCACCAGTCTGTCAGCGTCATGTGATACCCGGTGACGATACACCAAGGTAGATCATTTTTCGTAACGGGGCAAACCAGGTCAGTGACAGACACGACGTGGTCGGGAGCGTACGGCGACGGCGTTTTTTCGATGTCATCCTCCCGCTCCGTCTTCCTGTGCTTTCGAATGATTGACTCGATTTTTCTCTTGAACTTCTCCGGTATCTTCTCGCGATACTGCGGCTCCATCAATTTTGACGCATACTTGAATGCCATGCTCTTGAGTCCAGCACGCTTGCACTCGATAACGCAGGACGTGAGAATTTCTACTTTGTGGCACGGAAATTTTGAAATGCTGTTCGCGACGCGAATGAGCATGTGCGCCGCATTCAAATGATTTCCTTTCTTCGCCATTTGCTTGACAATCAAATAAGAGTGAAGGAGCATGAACGCATTTCGAAGTGTCTTTGGCACTTCCATTTGCTTCTCGAGAAGCTCACGCTGCGTCTCGTAGAGAACTTTATGCGCGTCGCGATAGTTTCCAAGCTCCTGCTCCTGTCGTGATATGATGACTGCAGTCTTTGCTGCTTGCGAAAAATTACCGAGAGCCATGTATAGTTGATACACGTAGTTCGGATCTTTCGGAATGCCGTCTGTTTCCCCCATAAGAAAGTCGATGAGTGTGTGCGTCAGAATATCGGACCGCGCCTTTCCCACGAGATCGATTGCCTTGTCCACGAAGCGCTCTCCGCACATGAGATAAAAATTGAGCGCCTTGTGATATTGGCAGCAGACACTGTAAAAGTATCCCGCCTTTCCCCAATCGCGCTTCTGCTCGTAATATCGAGCGATCTGCATGTAATTGTCCGGAGTTCCGTCGTTTCCGAGCTTCTTAACGTACATATCCATTCCGTCGTACGTTTTCGCAAGTTCGAAGGCTTCACTTTGACGTTTCGCCATCAGCAAAAATTCGATCGCTTGCGAGTGGTTGCCCGTTGTTTTGCAGTACTCCGCCATCATTTCGGCCGCTCGTGCGGAATGCGTCGATCGAACGATGGCCATCGCCTTCTCTGGCTGGCCGAGGTGATTCAAGTACATTTCGACGACGGAATCCATGTCTTGGGCGCGTTTGTACGCTTCCGCAGCTGCAGCGTACTGCTTTTGAGCTCGCTTCGCTTTGGCATATTGCGCGTGCAGCTTTGTGCTTCTGATTGCGTTCATCAAAGGACTCGCCTTCTCAAAATGTTTTGCGGCGATGTAAATAGAGGCTGCCTTCTCAAAATCCTTGCCGAGCTCGTAGAATTGTGCTGCCTCGTCGAGCTGATTCATACCCTCGAGCACCTCTCCGCACTGACAGAAAACGTCTCTACTTCTCAACTCAATTGCGAGCTGCTTTCCACGACGAACGTCACCGAGCCGAATAGTCGTTCGTGCGATGCCCGCGCGACATCGCGCAACGCTGTCCGCTTCGAGAACGTGCTCGGAGTCACGAGCTGATTTGTACATGCCCAGAGCTGCCGATATTTCGCCTTTGACTTCAAGTTGCTGCGCGTATTCGATGGATATGAACGGTACCTGCTCTGGCGCGATAGTTTTTGCTAGCTTGATGGCGTGATCCCACTGCAAAAGATCCTTGCGCATCTCGAGCGCAGCTGCCGCGTTCGAAGATCGTAAGAACAGTTCCTGGGCTTGTCCGAATTCGGAGAACAGAACACATACGTGGCCAGACAACAGATTGCGATCCTCTATCTGCAGTAGACTCTCGAGCGCGAGCACCATTCCCGCATCACCCAACTTGCGATACCCGTTCATCGCCCTTCGGATCTCGACAGACTCCATCGTTCGCGCGCAGTACGCGAGCCAATACGCACGCTTATTCAATTTCAGTGCTGCCTGCCATGCATCATCGAATCGACCTAAGAGCAGCGTTTGAGAAAAATAATCTTTGAGCGACGACACTTTACCCTGAAGCTGATCATGCGTCTTAAGCACGAGGCGCGAAAGGGCCCCGTTCTTCAGCTGTCCAACGGCGACACCGTTGTAAACGAGCACAGAGGTGTATCCCTCTGGAGTCGACGATGCGACGCTTTCTATTTTGGTCTCTCCGTTCTTATCGATGGACATAACGCCAAGACGGCGAATCTGCGGACCGTTTATGTGCTGCGTCTCGAGAACATACGGCATTATTTTCGACTCTTTTGTAATGACAAAGGTTCCCCAATCGCTTCGATCCCAATGAACATTGACCTTAGTGGACGTGATATCCGAAATGGCAACAACGATTGACTCAGCAGCGTTATGCATAAATCCGTCGCCACGTTCGTCGACAAATATAGTTCGTGTCCCATTTTTGTTCGGAAATATGTGCCGAATCTCACACGTATGGCGAATATCACATCCACTCAAAGCAGCCCAGTCGCCAAGGGAGAAATACTTCAAGTGACCACTTTCCGTGCCATATATCAGAAGATCATCGGTAAGCTCCGCACAAGTCGCCCTGTCGTTGTCTTCGGGGAGCATACTCGAACGATCGTCCTTGCCGCGATTGAGAGAGTGAACGTGAACACGTCCATTGCAGAGAACTGCTGCGATATTCTTCGACAGGCGAACGCGTTCGACGGACCCCAGATACTCTCTCTCGCCACATGGAGACCACTCGTCGTCGTTGTCGACGTTTCGATAGTACCATACTCTGTTATTCATACCAGCAGCGAAATGAGTCGATCCGAGAGACACGAACGCAGGCTCCACCTCCAATTCAATTTTCTGGCCCCGGGCACCTCTGGCTTCGGTCGCGAAGTCAAGAATCGTCGCTTCCTGCAAGGATGAGAGATATGCCATCCTTGATCCGCTAGAGTCGTGCATAAGGGGTATATTTGCCACAAAATTGTGAACACGTCCAATCGATGTGCCAACAGTCAAAATTTGACCGTCGAGGGACCATGAGATGGACGTAGGTTTTTCTCTTCTCGTGTCAATTCGAACGATCTCGTTTCTCACGAGACGCCAGTACCCTTCGCCGACGCACTCGATCATTTTGATGCAATCATCTCCAAGACACGCGATTTTATTCAATTTCTTGCAATACTTGAGGTCGCGCAGACTTTCGTCGAAGAGCTGCCACGAGTACAGCTCCTTCTTCTTCTTGCTCTTTTTCGGGTCCGTCGAAATGATCGCGACGTGCCCCGCGCTGAACCCCGCGACGACGAACCCCTCTCGAAACCAAACAAATCGCTTGATCCGACCATATCGCTTATCGAAGGTGAGTTCGATGGGATCATCTTCGCCTTCAATGTCAAAGATGACGACGCGCTCTCGATCTATATTCACCGCAATCAGTGAGTTATTCGTGTTCTTCTCCTCGCATGTTTTTGAGGCGCCTCCGTTTCTATCCGAATCATCGACTTCACAAAATTGAACAGAGTAGGGTACACCTCCAAGATTTAGCTGATGTACCGTTTCACCCGAGGCTTTGCTGACCGTCAATGTCTTGTCCTGCGAACAGAGGGCCAGGAAATTCTGTCTGTTCCACGCACCACAGACAACGGTGCCGGTATGCTTGCCCAGGACAGGTACCTTTCGCCGACTGTCAAGGCAATAGAGGATAAGATTTCCGCTGCAGGTGCCTATGGCAACCTGCGCACCAGATTTTGACCACTGGAGAAATGAAGGGTCTTTAAACCCGGTATCGACACTGTGCGACCTTCTCGACGATAGATTCCATATAATGACATGTTTCGAATTTTCCTGAAGAATGGCCAGATTTTCGCCCTCAAAATCCCAGTCTAGTATAACGCGTCCACCCTTTTCGAGCTCTATTTCATCGACTTCGTCACCCTGTCGATCAAATATGTGCACAAGTCCGGTGACTCCGCATGTTGCAAGAAAGTTACCGTCTCTCTGCCATGCTGTAGATACCCTTCCTCTTCCGTGGTACTTTTCGTCCACAATAAAGAGACTCTTCATATTCTTCACGCAGACTACTCTACCAGGTATTCTTAAGCAAGTCGAAGCGGATCACGTCGTCTCTTGACAGTATCGATTGTTTCTTTGAATGAAATGACCGAGCTCGCGTTTCGATTCGTGTTCGTGTATATTCTTTCGTCTGCCGTGCGTACAGCACTCCGTTGAGCGATTGATTGTGCGAACGGTGAGCGAGATGGAAGGAGACATAAGTACGAAACCGATTTTGAAATGGATTGTCGTTGATCGAGAGAGAGAGGTCATTCATTCATTCATTCATTCAGTACGATGAGAATCTGCTGCAATCAGTTACACTTTCGAAAGACATCGTCACTCTGTCTCTCACTACTCACTCAATCACTCACTTCACTCAACAACTGTCGAACGACAAAAGAGAACTAAACTGCTCACGCGTATCGACAGCGTCAACGCAGTGAGCATGAGTGAGAGCAAAATAGAGATAGAGAGCATCGGAAGTAGGAAATGGAGATACAAGAGACCAAGAATACAAGATTTAGGAAATCGCGGTCCGAGTGTCTCGACCTCCGAACGAGCTCAGAAAGTATCACCAGAATCTGTAGCTGCGAGGCAGAAAAAGGCAGCCTTCGTACAGAAACTACAGGAGACATTTCTGCAAACAAAATTTTCCGCCCGTGTCTCGTCGGAAGATAAATGGACTGATTTAGATGTTCGTAAATCTCTTAAAGTCAGAGAGTCCGTGATGTTCGGAAAGGGGAAAGCTCCCTTACTCTCAACTCCGACGAGCGACTTTGATGTAATCGGATTCGGCGTGGTGATGTACTTCAGGTTTTTGGGATATGCGCTGAAAGTGTTTCTCGTCATGAGCATTTTCGCACTCGCAAATGCATGGATATGTTCGCAAGGGACTCATATTCGCGATAGCGAAGATATTGAGGCGCCGAACATGTATTCTATGTTGAGTCTCGGAAATCTTGGATCCGATACGCATCGCGATGCTCTGATAGACGGATCCAGTTTTGACTTCAATCAGTGCGGAGAAATGTACGATACGTTTAGCGTCAACGGGTCGCGGACTGGAACAGCTTTGCTTGATTGTACAGACATAAAGAGAGTACCTCATATGCGTTTCTCGGCGTTGGACTTCGAGTCTTGGACATCCCCGCTATGGGATGTTGGGCTGACGATCACCCTGTTTGATGTCGCGTACTCTCTCGTTTTTCTTCTTGCATTCATGCGCTTTCCTCATATTTTGAAGAAGATGCAACATATTCTTGATCTCGGATATCTTTCGGCATCGGACTACGGGGTGTATGTTTCAGGTCTGCCTGAAAATTTCAGCACGGAGGATAAGGAGGCCCTTCGAAAGCACTTCAGCGACCTTTACGACCTCAAGAAAATCCAAAGTTACGCGCACAAATCCAAGAGTTTTTGGATTCCGAGTCGGAGGGAAGCTTCACAGGCGTCGAGAGAGAAGTATGCGACGTTGAGACGTACTCAGCTTTATAGACCGGTTGAGAACGAACTTCCGCTTCAATCCGTGAGCAACGCCTCGTCATGTCGTTTTGGTGGTGGTTGGGTCGCGGATCTGACTCTCTGTCTTCACAACGGAGATGCAATTCGGGAGCACCTATCGCATCTTTCCCTGATCAATAAAGCCCAGCTTGCAGCGAACATGGTTCGGAAATATAGTGTGGGATCTAAATTCGAAAACACAAAACGCTGCAAGAGATGGACAACACGCTTCAACAAGGTTCAAGAAAAGGTAAAATGTCAACTTCGCCCGATTCTCGCGGAGCCGGCGCCACGAGCCGCAAGAAACAGAGTAGCTTTTCTCGACGAGCAATCGAAGGTGTGCGGTGCCTTCGTCATTTTCGAACATCAGGAGTCCCAGCGTCGCTGTCTAGACGATTACAAATATTTCGACACGACACTGACGCGATGGCAAATGCCCCCACCTTTGCAATTCAAAGGACATCGGATATCAGTCAAACGCGCACCCGAGCCATCAGCAATTATATGGGAGAATTTGGAGGCGTCACTGTGTCAAAAGTTTCGAAGACGACTATGTTCTGCTGTCATCACATGCGCCTTATTACTGCTCTCGTTGACGTGTATTACGGTCGTAACATCCGCGTCTCTTGCGAAGAAGAAGCCAGAGCTGAAATATTGCGGTAACCCAGTGATGGCTGCGTACTATCGACCCAAGTCCCTGAACGACGACGGCGTATACAATTTTCAGGCTATGTTCCACGATTTCGAGCCAAACAATTGGGTCGATTTCAACGCCTCCTATGGGTACAATCCTATTAACGTGAAGGAGGGCGTCGATCGATGTCCGGATGACTATTTTGAAATTCGTGTGAAGGGGGCAAAGCGAATTTCGACAGCAAATCTAGTAGATTCAACGACGTACTTGAGCGTGCGCGACGTTCCTAGCGATCAACAACAGATTGGAGAAACGGACTCTGAGTATATTGCGCGTTTGTCGCAGCTCGCCGCAATCTCTGAACAAGATGCAACGCACGTGCTAGTCATTCAGGGTTACGTCACAACAACGAAACATTTGGGAGATAGATACATTCGTGAAACGACGTACACATGGAGCCGTGTCAGAAATCTTGACGACCAATCCATTCTCGCACGATCGTTCTCGGAGAGTACGATCGAAGAAGCATGGCCGCCGCGAAAGTGTCGCGATAACGACAATTCCCCTTGGCTATACGGCAACGCTGCATGCGATGAAAATTCGAACTGGATATACGATCTTGACGCACTCGAAGCGGAGGGAGAGGATGCATGCTTTCGTCCGTGCTTCAATCCTCTAGACGATGATGCGGAATGCGAAACATTCGCATGCACCGGACTCGATCCCGATATTGGGCAACAGTGCGAAACGTTTTGGGCCGGTACCATTCCAGGATGCTTCTGTCGTGATTATCAATCCATTATTTTGTCGAAATTGTCGGCATATGACATACCAGGAAGCATCAGTGCTGTCTTCGATATGTACGACGAGTATCCGATATGCACCGCGTTCGGAGACGTTTTCTCGCTCGGGTTAGACGTCATCAAAGTATGCATTGTTGCTATTATAAATATTGTGATGACCTTTTTGCTTTGCATTCTTGCAGAGTACGAACTTCACGACAGTCAGTCTGCGAAGCTTGGCTCGATCATGATCAAGGATTTCATCGCCAGATTGATCAACACTGCATTTGTCTTGCTTCTGGTTCAATCGAAAGGAATTCCCGGTTCCGCTTTGTCTGATCCTGGATATGCGACGTCCAAGCGTGATGAGAGCAACGTCGGGTTTTTTTTCCAGCATCTATCTGTTCGAAGGTAGCTTGGATGGATTCTCTGTCGAGTGGTACGGAAAGTTGGCATTTACACTTACGTTCCAAATGATCATCAACCTCTTCGAGCCTCACCTTTTCTGTATGCTGCAATGGATGTGGTTCAGTATGATGAAAATGTTTGCGGCCTCCATGTCGAGTGCACAATTTCAACTTGACAGATTTTATCGCGGGAGTCCGTTTTACGTGCATCTACGCTACTCGCACATTCTTCACACCGTCTTTTTCACGATGCTTTACTGCTCGGCCATGCCAATTTTAGTTCCGATATGCGCGTTGAATCTCCTGCTAACGCTGGTCATCGATAAGATCATGCTGCTTCGGTTCTACAACACAGATTTTCTCGACGGCTTGAACGGATCGCTCGCAATATCGGCAGCTCGCTCGTTTCTTGTCGCTCTTATTTTGCATCTCGCATTCGCTATGTGGATGTACTCAAGTCCCGACGTGTTCTACTCAAACATGTGGGCGACTGTCGAGTCGTCTATTCTCATGTGGCCCGGCATCGGAGAGGCGAATGCTACGAAAACAATATTTGGAGTTCGTTTTGATACTCAGAGCTACGATCAGTGGCTTGCCGCGTACGAACGTAAATGGGAGGGCTGGTTCCTTGAAGAACACTTTCGTTTGATTCCTCGAATCATTCGGTGGAACGT
>Ga0073954_10038332_pt1 | contig 7993 bp, 1 predicted proteins | sample Dee2metaT_7_FD_200765 | JGI IMG/M metagenome (GOLD analysis project Ga0073954, IMG submission 200765) | Marine microbial communities from Southern Atlantic Ocean transect - DeepDOM_E5_S_0.2 metaT (Eukaryote Community Metatranscriptome) | ecosystem: Environmental > Aquatic > Marine > Oceanic ...
TACGGTATGAGAGCTGTTAAAACTGTAATTACAGCAGCAGGTAACTTAAAAAGAGCCAACCCTGATGAAGATGAAGAGGCCTTGCTATTGCGAGCGTTACAGGATGTTAATGTGCCAAAGTTTCTTTCACATGATTTGCCTTTATTCGATGGTATATTATCAGATCTTTTCCCTGGTATTCAACGTCCTCCATTTGATTATGGTCCACTATTAAATGCTATAAAAATTAAAATCGAGGAGAAGAATCTACAGGCTGTGCCAATTTTTATCCGAAAAGTTATTGAGCTTTATGAAATGATATGTGTCCGACATGGATTAATGGTTGTTGGTCCCACTGGTGGTGGAAAGTCTTCAAATATTCATACTTTAAAAGCTGCTTTGTCTTTCCTTAAGAAAAACGGAATAGAAGGTATTCGTTATGAAAAGGTAAAAACCTTCCATTTAAATCCAAAATCTATCACAATGGGACAATTATATGGTGCTTTTGATCCAAACACACACGAGTGGCAAAATGGAGTCCTCGCTGATTTGGTTTCAAACTGTATACGAGATGATAATTCAGATTTGAAATGGGTTTTGTTTGATGGTCCGGTAGATGCTATCTGGATTGAGAATATGAACACTGTGCTTGATGATAACAAAAAACTTTGTTTGACATCTGGAGAAATTATGCAACTTAGCGATCAAATGACAATGATGTTTGAACCTGAGGATTTGGCAGTAGCTTCACCCGCTACAGTATCTCGCTGTGGTATGATTTATATGGAACCTACATCATTGGGCTTTGATGTTCTTGTTCAATCATGGTTAGCAAAGCTTCCACCAACTTTTAGCTCTGCACATAAGACAAAAATTTTAGATTTATGTGATCAATATCTGACTGGAACTCTTACTATACTTCGTCGCTTCCTTACAGAACCATTACCGACAGTAGACAACAATCTTGTTGAATCTCTGTTGCGTGTATTATATTGTTATATTGAACCATTTTATGACAAAGAAGCGGGTGATAACAAGACACCTGCCGAGGTAGAAGATTTTCTTAACTTGATTGAACCATACTTTATCTTTTCCCTTATATGGTCTCTAATGTGTACAGTAGATCGTCGTGGACGAGCTGCAATGAATAACTTTTTGCGTACTGAAATGCTAAATAATGGTGTTGAATATCCTTTACCTGAAGCTGGCTCGATCTATGATTATGTCTTCGTGGACAAAGTATCAGACGAAGGAGTAAAAACAAGGCGTTGGATGAACTGGATGGACACAATTGATCCTTACAAATATGACTCTAAACTATCTTACTCTGAGCTTATCATACCGACTATGGACTCTACTAGATACAGCTACTTGTTAAAGTTACTTGTACAGAATAATTTCCACGTGCTCATGACAGGTCCAACAGGAACAGGTAAAACAGTGAATATAAATCAGCAACTTCAAGGTGGATTTTCAGATAAATATGTACCAATTACCTTAGCATTTTCAGCACAAACAAGCGCAAATCAAACACAAGATCTAATTGATGGAAAATGCGAAAAAAGAAAAAAAGGTTATTTTGGGCCTACTGCTGGCAAAAAATTTATTATCTTTGTTGATGATGTTAATATGCCACAGCGAGAGTTTTATGGAGCACAGCCACCTATTGAAATTTTAAGGCAATGGTTTGATTCAGGAGGGTGGTATGATCGTAAATCACTAACCTTCCGCAACATCATTGATATTATATTTGTTGGAGCCTGTGGTCCTCCAGGGGGAGGTAGAAATCCTGTGACTGCCCGATTTTTCAGACATTTTAATATTGTTGGCTATACTCCGATGCAGGATGAATCAATGTACTTAATTTTTGGAACAATTCTCTCAAATTTCTTTGGTTTGTATGATGAAAGTATTGCAGTGCAGGCTGAAAATTTGGTTAAAGCAACTGTTTCTATTTACAATGTGATTATTGAAGATCTTAGACCAACACCAGCAAAGCCACATTACACATTTAATATGAGAGATTTATCAAAAGTATTTCAAGGTGTTTTGATGGCTCCAAATAAGAAGGATTATTCCTTGATAGATATGCTAAGGCTGTGGGTTCACGAAAATCGACGTGTCTTTGCAGATAGACTGATTAATAATATAGACAAAAACTGGTTTGATGATCTTCTTTTCTCAAAATTGGAATCTTTCACTGACATTAAAAAGGAGGATCTTGGAGACCCAAGAATAATTTGTGGAGATTTTATGATACCAGGAGCTGATCCTGCTATTTATGAAGAAATTCATAATCTGGATGAATTACAACCGATAATAGAAGATTATTTAGGAGAATATAATGGCGAGTCGAAGCAACCAATGAACCTTGTAATGTTTATGGATGCGATTCAGCACATTTCACGTATTGCCCGTGTTATTCGTCAGCCACAAGGTAATGCTTTGCTGCTTGGTGTCGGTGGTTCTGGTCGTCAATCTTTGACTCGACTTGCTACATTTATGGCGGGATATAAAATATATACTATCGAAATTTCGAAGGGTTATGGTAAAAATGAATGGCGCGAAAATGTGAAAGAATGTTTGATGTACGCAGGTATTCAAGATAAACCGATCGTCTTCTTATTTTCTGATACACAGATTGTTATGGAACAAATGGTTGAGGATATAAATGGAATTCTTAATTCTGGAGATGTACCTAATTTATATGGAGTGGATGAACAGGAGCAAATTGCGACGGCTTGTAAAGTAGACTGTGTTAAAAAACGGCTTCCTCCCACAAAGTTAAATCTATTTGCTGCTTTTCTTAATCGAGTACGTCGAAATATACATATTGTTCTTTGTTTTTCTCCTTTAGGAGAAGCTTTCCGAACTCGCTTGCGTATGTTTCCTTCACTCGTAAACTGTTGTACTATAGATTGGTTTCAGGAATGGCCAGACGAGGCACTGAAGTCAGTAGCTACTAGATCTATTGAAAATTCAAATATGGATCTAGGGACACATAGTGATTCAGTTATCACTTTCGTAAAGCATATTCATCAATCTGTTTCTCAAGCCTCATTAGACTTCAAAGAACAGTTGAGACGCTATTATTATGTCACTCCAACTTCGTACTTAGAATTATTGGATACGTACCAAAATGTTCTTGCTTCTAAAAGAACGGAAGTTGGCACATTGAAGAATCGTCTACAAATTGGTTTAGATAAGCTTATATCCACTGCAGATCAAGTTGCTGATTTGCAAGTTAAACTGACAGCAATGGAGCCAGTCTTAATTAAAACACAGGGTGAAGTTGAAGAAATGATCGTTCAAATTACCAAAGATAAAGCAGATGCTGCAGAGACACAGGTCGTTGTTGCAGCAGAAGAAGCTGTTGCCTCTGAAAAAGCAATTGAAGTAAAAGCAATTGCTGACGACGCACAGAAAGACTTAGATGAAGCTTTACCAGCTTTAGACGCAGCTGTTTCTTGTTTGAAAAATTTAAAGAAGTCAGATATTGATGAAGTAAGAGTAATGTCCAAACCTCCAGGAGGAGTGAAATTGACAATGGAAGCAGCTTGTATCATGTTTGAAGTAAAACCAGAGAAGATAAATGATCCAGACAATCCAGGAAAGAAAATTTTGGATTGGTTTGGGGCTGCCAAAAAGAACTTACTCTCAGACGGGAAAAAACTTATGGACGATATGTTTAATTATGATAGAGATAACATTCCTGAGAAAATTATTACTGCCATTAGTCCATTTGTTGATCGTGAAGATTTTACTCCTGCAGTTATCGAGAAGGCCTCGAAAGCTTGTACAGCCATTTGTATGTGGGTAAGAGCAATGCATAAATACGATCAAGTAGCTAAAATGGTAGAACCAAAGAAAAAACTCCTTGCGGAAGCACAAGCAGAATTGAAGGTCACAATGGACAAATTGAAAGCGGCTCAAGATAAATTACAAGGAGTAATGGATAAAATTGCTGAGCTAGAAGCAAATTTTAAGACAGCAAATGATAAAAAGGAGCAACTAGTAAAAGATGTAGATGAGTGTCGAGCAAGACTAGATCGAGCTCAAAAGCTGATCGGTGGTCTGGGAGGAGAAAGAACAAGATGGACAGAGTCTTGCGCAAGCTTTGAATTGCTTTATCATAATTTAATTGGTGATGCTCTTATTTCAGCGGGTACGATTGCTTACTCTGGTGCTTTTACACCTGATTTTCGGCAAAAATTGGTCACAAACTGGCATGAACAGCTTGTCGTCTCAGGAATACCTCACACATCTGGGTGCGATCTTAAATCAACGTTGGCGGATCCCGTCATGATAAGAACATGGCTAATTTGTGGTTTACCACAGGATAACCATTCTATTGAAAACGGAATTATTATGTCTCGTGCTAGACGTTACCCTTTGTTTATTGATCCACAGGGCCAAGCAAATCGCTTTATTAAAAATATGGGAAAAGATAATACGCTTTCCGAAAATGGTATTGATGTCATCAAATTATCTGACAAAAATTTCTTACGTACCCTTGAGAATGGAGTACGTTTTGGGAGATGGGTGCTTCTAGAGAATGTAGGAGAATCGTTAGATGCTGCATTAGAGCCACTCTTATTGCAACAAAGATTTAAACAAGGGGGAACTGAGATGATCAAAATTGGAGATTCTACTATACCATGGAATGACTCATTCAAATTCTTTATAACAACTAAATATCCAAACCCTCATTATCCTCCAGAAATATGTGTGAAGGTCTCTTTGCTAAATTTTGCTATTACCTTTGGAGGTCTTGAAGATCAACTACTTGGAGTAGTTGTAGTCGAAGAAATGCCAGAAATGGAACAGAAAAAAAATGCTTTGGTTATTTCGAATGCTCGTATGAAAAAAGAATTGAAACTTCTCGAAGATAAAATTTTATATATGCTTTCAAATGCAACTGGAAACATTTTGGACGACTTTGAGCTTATTGAAACCCTCGCTTCATCCAAGAAAACATCGCAAGAAATTACATTAAAGGTTGCGGAAGCCGAGAAAACAGAAAAAGAAATAGATATAAGTAGAGAACAATACAGGCCTGTGGCATATAGAGGTTCAATTTTGTATTTCTTGATATCTGATTTAGCTCAGGTTGATCCTATGTATCAATATTCTTTACAGTGGTACACCAATCTATTTACTCAAGCTATTCGTCAATCTGAAAAGTCAGATGATTTACAAACACGTTTATCAAATTTAAATGACTACTTTACATATTATGTCTATACAAATGTATGCAGATCGCTATTTGAGAGGCATAAACTTCTTTTCTCATTCATTATGTGTGTCAAGATACTTGAGGGCTATGGGGAAATCGATAGCACACAATGGAGATTCTTAATATCAGGTAAAGTTGCAGGCTCCAGTATGGATGAAAGTGTTCCTAATCCTGCTCCAGACTGGATTGACACTAGAATGTGGAATGAGGCTAATGCAATGTCAGCTATGCCAATATTTGCTGGATTTTACAAGGATATCAAGACATTCTTACCTCACTGGAGAAAATATTATGATTCTCCAGAACCCCATAAATTTGAATTGCCTGGTAAGTGGAACACGATATTGAATTCTTTCCAAAAGATTGCAGTACTTCGATGCTTTCGAGCAGATAAAGTTCCAGACGCGATTTTGCTTTACGTAATGGAAAAAATGGGACCACGATTTGTTGAACCACCACCATTTAATCTTGGAGCATGTTATAATGACTCTACTCCACTTACCCCCTTGATATTTGTTCTCTCAAAGGGTTCTGATCCAACAAAGGCTTTCTACGAATTTGCTGCACAAATGAAGTTCGATAAAAAAGTACACGGGCTCTCTTTGGGACAAGGGCAAGGCATTAAAGCGACTCGCTTAATTGAAGAGGCTACTCAGAAAGGTACATGGGTTTACTTGCAAAATTGTCATTTATATATATCTTGGCTTACAGAATTGGAACGCATTTGTGAAAATTTCGCTCCAGATAATACTCATAAAGACTTTCGTTTATGGTTGACATCGATGCCGTGTCCGCAATTTCCAGTTGCTATTTTACAGAATGGTGTCAAGATGACAAATGAACCACCAAAAGGTTTGAAAGCCAACTTGAAAAACGCCTACTTCAAATTGGATAACGATAAGCTAAATATAACAACGAAGCCTGATGAATACAAGAAACTACTTTTTGGTCTGTGTTTATTTCATGCTGTGGTACAAGAAAGGCGTAAGTTTGGGCCATTAGGATGGAATATCCCATATGAGTTCAATGACACTGATTTAGATATTTCTCGTGGTCAACTAGCAATCTTTTTGGATTCATATGAAGACGTCCCATTCCGTGTATTGACATTTTTGACGTCTTATATAAATTATGGAGGTAGAGTAACAGATTACATTGATTTACGAACAATTGATGTTATCATGAAAGGATTTTTCCACGAAGACATGCTTCTAGATGACTATGCATTTGAGCCAGAGGGAATATATTATTCACCAGCCTTCGATGAATTAGATCCTCATTCTTCTTATATGGACTATATTGAAACTTTACCCCTAGTGGCTGGCCCAAGTATTTTTGGTCTTCATGAGAACGCAAGTATGGCATCTGCATTAAGTGAAACCTTTATGATTTTTGATACTATCTTAAGTTTACAGTCAGGAGAAAGCTCCAAAGGTGGTATTTCACGAGAGGAATTAATTGCTTTAAGCGCTAAAGATATTGAAACAAAGGTTAACCAAAGAGGTACTTTTGATATCGAACAAATTCGCATGTTGTATCCAGTAAAATACAGCGAGTCGATGAATACAGTTTTGTTACAGGAATGTATTCGATATAACCGACTCGTTGAAGAAATGCAAAAAACCCTACCGGAACTGCAGAAGGCATTAAAAGGATTGGTTGTAATGTCCGGAGAATTGGAAAAGATAGGAAACTCTATCGCTTTAAATCAAGTTCCTGATCAATGGGAAAGCAAAGCATACCCTTCTTTGAAACCTCTCGGATCATGGACACAAGATCTAATGGACCGTCTCGATTTCATCCTCGAGTGGATTGACAAAGGTATTCCAACGGTATTTTGGATATCAGGGTTTTACTTCCCCCAAGCATTTTTGACAGGTTCAATGCAAAATTATGCAAGAAAAAAGCAATTCCCAATTGATACGATTTCCTTTGATTTTATCTACTTAGATACACCATATGAAGAAATTTCGGAGGCACCAGAAGATGGTGTATACGTGCGAGGTCTCTACTTAGAAGGAGCTCGCTGGGATTTTGACAGCCATTCATTGGCAGATTCATTACCAAAACAATTGTATACATCAATGCCAGTTATGCACTTATCTCCCTGTAAGGATAGAGAGGCGCCCACAGAGGGAATTTATCGATGTCCAGTTTACAAAGTCTTGAGTCGACGTGGAGTACTATCGACAACTGGACACTCTACCAATTTCATTATGTGGATAGAGGTACCTTCAGAAGAACCTGTCTTCTTAAATTTTACTGGAGATGCAGACCAAGAAAAATGGATTAAAGCAGGGGTAGGTGCATTCTGTTCTCTCCGATTTTAAAAATTATTTTAGGATCTATTACGAACACATAGCTGTATATCTGTTTCAAAGATTATCATTCGGCATGAATTACTTTTTTTTTACATCACAGTAATTTTGATCGTACCATATCTTCACGATTTTAAACTCTTTTAAAATTGACAACAGGCGGACTTGGAGTTAACTGACATGGAGCACCACTTTTTCGATGTATAAAATAAAATATATGATATTTCAAGCCTTTGCTGAAAGTTAAATTTAGATCAGTAAGCTTAGACGTATGGCGCATAGAAAATATTTATCACAGAAAAAAAACAAAGCTGCATTATCACTGAAGGTAATAAGATTTGTATTTAATAAGTTTAGAGAAGATACGCAAAATAATATGAAAATAAACAAAAAAGAAAAAATATATACACCATTTATATTTCATCTGTAACCGATTTCCAAACATGCAATAATATTTTAT
>Ga0073954_10075363_pt1 | contig 7938 bp, 1 predicted proteins | sample Dee2metaT_7_FD_200765 | JGI IMG/M metagenome (GOLD analysis project Ga0073954, IMG submission 200765) | Marine microbial communities from Southern Atlantic Ocean transect - DeepDOM_E5_S_0.2 metaT (Eukaryote Community Metatranscriptome) | ecosystem: Environmental > Aquatic > Marine > Oceanic ...
CCCAGGCGTAGATCCTCCTCGTCTGGTGAATCACAATCTTGAAGAGATGGTGACCCAAGCTTGCGTATCATTAGGCTACACACCGGACGAGACCTTTCATCTAAAAGTCGTCCAGTTTGAAGAGCTGTTAGCCATTAGACATTGTGTATTTATAATTGGCGCGGCTATTTGCGGCAAATCTTCTGTCTGGAAAACCTTAGCAGAATCGCGTCGAATCCAGGGCGACAAGGAGATGCTGGAAACGAATTCAAAAAAAAAACACCATAAAAACGAAGGTTGTAGATGTGAACCCGAAATCGATTTCAACCAAAGAACTTTATGGCTATATCACCATGGCCACGAGAGAATGGAGAGACGGCCTATTGTCGAAGGTGATGCGTGATTTAGGTCAAATTGAAGACGAAAACCCAAAGTGGATTATGCTCGATGGTGATCTCGATGCAAATTGGATAGAATCGATGAATTCGGTGATGGACGATAATCGGATGCTTACCCTCGCCTCTAACGAGCGCATCCCGTTGAAACCTCATATGCGCATGGTGTTTGAAATTCGGGATCTGAAGCATGCAACTCCAGCCACTGTAAGCCGTGCTGGAGTGCTCTATATTTCGAACGACTCCGGGTATCAGTACCGTGCTTTGATAAAGAGCTGGATCCTGCAACGCTCAGAAAACAGTGACGTGCAAGAAGAGTTGACGAAATTGTTTGCTGAATATATTGACGAAGTCGTCATTCATGTTAAAAAAACGATTAAAAGCATTATTTTCGTGGAAGACATGACCGCAGTACAATCATTGCTCTTTATGATGGAAAGGCTGATGCCGTACATTGATTTCAATGGACGAGTGCCAAAACCAGATGATCAAGACCAAGAGCACGAAGAAGATGAAGCAGAAGAAAGCGCTGATGCGATTGAATGGAGAGATGCACTGCATATAGTCTTCGTTTTCTGTTGCATCTGGGCTTTTGGCTGTGGGTTGACAATTAGTGACGACGGAGTTGATCACAAAAAGAATTTTTCTGAATGGTGGCGGAGTGAGTGGAAGAAAGTGAAGATTCCCAGCCGTGATTTAGTCTTCGACTATTATCTCAATCCAGAAACCTGGAAGTTTGAGCCTTGGGGAAAGTCGCCGTTCTTTTTCGCTGTCGACTATAATTCCAAGACTACCCCAATGAGCTCTGTAACTGTCCCGACAAGCGAAACATGTGCCACGTCATACTGGATGTCGACTTTGGTGCAAGGCAGGCGCCCAGTGATGCTTGCAGGTCCTGCTGGCACAGGGAAGACGCAGCTTGTTTTGGGAATGTTGCATGGCTTAAATCATGACGATTGGGTGAGTGCTACAATCAATTTCAACTACTACACCGATTCTGCAGTTCTCCAAACGAACATGGAAGTGCCTCTGGAAAAGAAAACGGGATCGAACTTTGGTCCTCCAGGAAAGAAAAGGCTGGTATATTTCGTCGATGATGTAAACTTACCTGAGGTTGATTCATACAACACCCAATCTGCCATCGCTTTACTGCGACAGCAAATAGAGTATGAACACGTTTATGATCGTTCAAAACTTACGAGTAAGAACATAGCCAATACGCAAATGGTTAGTTGTATGAACCCGACGGCGGGTTGCTTTTTTATTAACCCTCGCCTCCAGCGTTGGTTCTGCACATTTGCTATTGGGATGCCTGGTCCAACATCTTTATTGACGATCTACCAAACGTTCTTGGATGGTCACCTAATGCATGCAGAGTTTTCAGACGAAATTAAACAGCAATCCACTAATCTTATCAAGGCTGCGTTAGGCTTGCACCAGCAAGTTGCGCAAGGATTCCGAAAAACAGCGAAAAACTTTCATTATGAATTCAACATCCGGCATCTTTCTAATGTGTTTCAGGGCTTATTGGTCGCTCAACCCCATCAGTTCGCACAAGTCGAGAAATTTGTGCATTTGTGGCTTCACGAATCTGAACGCGTTTACGGTGATCGGTTAGTCAGTACAGAGGACTTGCAGAAGTACCTGGTCATGGCTCAGGCACAGAGCAAGAAAAATTTTCCGCAGCTCAATGTTGCAAAATTTTTCGCGAATGAAAATGCCGAGCCTCTTATTTTCTGTCATTTTGCGGACAACATCCAAGACAAGCTTTATGATCAAGTTACTGCGATGACTTCTCTTTCTGAGACTCTTGTTGATGCGCTGCACGAATACAATGAAACTAATGCAGCGATGGACCTCGTACTCTTTGATGACGCAATGAAACACGTGTGTCGGATCGTTCGGATTATTTTGAACGACGGCGGTCATGCTTTGCTCGTAGGTGTAGGGGGCTCCGGGAAGCAATCATTATCTCGTTTGGCTGCTTTTATTTGCACATACACGGTAAAACAAATTGTTATCTCCTCGACATACGGGATATCCGATCTGAAAGAGGACCTCAAGTTTATGTACAATCGCGCTGGCTTGAGGGACGAAGGAGTTATGTTCTTGATGACCGATTCTCAAATTACCAACGAACGGTTTTTAATCTACTTGAACGATTTGCTCGCAAGTGGTGATATTCCTGACCTTTATGCTGGGGAAGAACTTGACACTGTCATAAACACGGTCATGCCAAAACTGAAAGCACTTGGCAAAGAACAGGATAAGGAAAATGCTTGGGCTTATTTTATCAGTGAAGTAAGACGAAATCTGCATTGCTCTTTGTGCTTTTCACCAGTGGGAGATGACTTCCGCAGCAGGGCTGCTAAGTTTCCTGCTCTCTGCAATTGCACGGTGATCGATTGGTTCCAACCTTGGCCAAAGGACGCATTGTATAGTGTGGGAGCTAAGTTTTTGGCAGATGTTGAGGTGGGAGATGAAGTGGTGAGGAAAGGGATAGAGTCATTCATGCCATTCTCATTCGAGGCGGTAAATAAAGCAGCGAAGCAGTTCTTAAAGGTTGAGAGAAGGTTTGTGTACACGACACCTAAGAGCTATTTAGAGCTTTTGTCGTTGTATAAGCGAATGCTGGTTGATAAGCGAAGGGAATCTGACGTGCAAATCGACCGTCTTTCAAACGGTCTGCAGAAGCTTCGGGAGACATCTGACGCTGTGCACAAATTAGAAGAGGAACTGAAAGTGTCGCTGGTTGCTGCAGAGGAAAAAAAGGTTGTGAGCGAGGGCATTGCTGAAAGGGTTGCAGTGGAAAAAGAAGGTGTTGAGCGAGAAACAAAGAAAGCAGAGGTAGAAGCTCAGCGTACAGCTGAAGTGCAGGAACGTGTCACAATCCAGCAGCGTGAATGCAGCGAAGACCTGGCAAAGGCCGAACCTGCTGTTGCGAAGGCGATGGCTGCTTTAGATACACTGAACAAGAAAGATTTGTCAGAGTGCAAGACAATGCTCAAGCCACCCGCGGGAGTCGATGATATCTTCGCGGCAACGATGGTTCTACTGGCTGGAGTGCACCCTAACGTACAAACTGCAAAAAACGGTAAAGTTAAAGATAAATCTTGGGACGCAGTAAAAAAGCAGCTACTTGGGAACATTCCGGATTATTTGGAAGCTCTCAAAGGATTCAAGGCAGTCTCAGACGATGGCAAAGTACCTGCTATCAATTGGAAAGAGATTCGGTCGTTTATAGCTTTGGAACATTTCGATGTGGAGATCATCAAAACCAAAAATTCTGCAGCCGCCGGGTTGTGTGGTTGGGTGTTGAATATTGTGACGTACTATGATATTGTGACTACGGTTGAACCGAAGCGACGCGCATTGGCTGAGGCGAATGCACAGCTTGAAGCTGCAAATAAAAAACTAAAAGAAGTGACTGAGATGGTGGCGGAACTGCAGGCACGACTTGAAGGTCTGATAAAGGAGTTAAATGCTGCCAACGCGGAGAAACAGGAAGCAATGGACAGTGTTGATCGTGGCCACAAAAAGCTAGACCTCGCTCAGCGGTTGACCACTGCTCTTGCTTCTGAAAATGTGCGCTGGGCTGCTAATGTTGAAGAGATGGAACAAAATAAAGGCCTGCTTGTTGGCGACGTGCTACTGGCGTCAGCTTTCATCTCTTACATCGGCCCTTTCACCAAGCCATTTCGGGATAACCTTGTACAAAGCACGTTCTTACCATTTTTAGGAAAGGCCGCTGGAGGAGAGTCGATACCAATGACCGAAGGTGCCAATCCAACTGACACGTTAACAAATGCTGCAGAGATTGCGATTTGGCAGTCTCAGACGCTGCCCGCTGATTCTGTATCAAGTGAGAACGGTTCAATAGTGAATTCAAGTTCCAGATGGCCGCTGCTGATCGACCCACAGCTCCAGGGTATTTCGTGGATCAAACATAAGGAAGCAGATCCTTCACGCAAACTCGAAATCGTTCGGTTGTCACAAAAGGATATGATCCGAAAGCTTGAACGTACAATTGAGGGGGGGTTTTCAATGCTCATTGAAAACTTAGGTGAAAGAATTGATGCAGTCGTGATGCCCGTCATTCAACGAGCAATCACACGCCGTGGGCACAAAATGTATGTAAAGCTTGGCGACTCTGAAGTCGAGTTCAGCCCCAAGTTTCGCTTGTTTTTACATACCAAACTAAGCAACCCACATTTCCCTCCGGAAATTCAGGCCGAGACAACCCTCGTTAATTTTACAGTCACCCAGCTTGGGCTCGAGGACCAGCTGTTGTCTTTGGTAGTACGGAAGGAAAGGGCAGATCTTGCAGAAAAGAACGAACAATTGGTCAGAGATGAACGAGGATACAAGATCAAAATGCAAGAACTAGAAGATCAAATTTTAAGCAAACTTGCCACTGCAGAAGGCGACATTACTGAAGACGTGGAACTAATCGAAGGACTCGAAGAAGCCAAACGGATCTCAAATGATATCAGTAATAAGATGGAGTTAGCAGCTGTGGTGCAAGCAAACATCAAAGTCACAAGTGAAAAATATCGACCGGTTGCCTCGAGATCATCGCTGTTGTTCTTCCTCATGAACGATCTAGTCAAAATGCACACCTACTATATCTATTCGCTGGCAGCTTTCACCAAGGTGTTTTATCTGGGTATCGACCTCGTGTCCAAAATCAAGACTAGTGATGATGACGCAGATAAAGCAGGTGAGCTGGAGGAGGAGGAGGAAGAGGAAGACACAGGCGCAGCAGACGCAGATTTTGAAAACGAAGCTCAGGGAGGGAACGAGGACAGCGAAGATGAAGCAGAAGCTGAAGGGCAAGGTGGGCCGCCGGTAGCAACTGAAATGAACCCTGAGGAATACGCGGCAAGAATTTCAACCTTGAACAACTCAGTGACAAAAACGGTCTTCGGCTATATCCGTCGAGGTTTGTTCGAGAAGGACAAGCTAACCGTTTCAACACAGTTGGCGCTTCAAGTTTTGCGTGCAGCAGATTTATTGGAGGCCCAAGCTATTTCGTACCTCATCGAGACGAAGCTTTCGTTGGATCCCGGGAACATGGGACCTTTGCAAGAATGGATGCCAGAATACTTATGGCCCAAAGTAAAGGCGCTGGAGTCTCTGAAGACGTTCCAAGGTCTTGGGGACGCAATGCAGGCTGATTCTGATGAATGGAATGCATGGTTTGACGAGGGCCATGCGGAGACTGCAAAGATCCCGGGAGATTACAAAGACTTGGGTCCTTTCGAACGATTAATTTTGCTTCGGGCTATGCGCCCAGACCGGCTTTGCGAGGCCCTTACTTCATGGGTTGGTGATGTACTCGGGCAAGAGTATGTGCAGCAACCTGCCTTTGATATGGGTGAAACTTTTAAAGAAACGGATTCAAAAACACCGGTTTTCTTTGTCCTTTTTGCTGGTGTTGATCCAACCCCCTGGGTCGAAGAATTGGGCAAGCAGCTCGGACTTACAGAAGCGAACAAGAAATTTGTCAACATTTCAATGGGACAGGGGCAAGAAAAACCCGCTGAAGCCGTTGTTGAGCGGTTCGGGAGAGAGGGGGGCTGGGCAATGCTCCAGAATTGCCATTTGATGCAGGCATGGGTTCCGAAGCTAGAGCGACTTTTTGAGATTGTGAGTGAAGCGGCGCACCAAGATTTTCGGCTTTTTATATCCGCAGAGCCGCCGCCATTTAGCGATTGGAAGAACATGCCGGAATCACTGATGCAGTCTTGCATCAAGGTTGCGAACGAAGCCCCTGCCGACATTAAAAGTAATCTTCGTCGGTCGTGGGCTGCTTTCTCACAAGAACGCATTGATGTGAATAAACGGCCTGAATCTTTCAAGGGGTGTTTGTTTAATCTGTGTTGGTTCCATGCACTTGTTTTGGGCCGCCGTCGATTCGGACAGCAGGGTTGGAGTCGCAAATATTCATTCAATCAAGGAGATCTCACAATCTGTGCAGATGTGCTTACGACATACCTCGACGATAATGAAGGCATCCCGTGGGAAGACCTTCGATATATTTTTGGAGAGATTATGTATGGGGGTCATATCACTGATGCCTGGGATCGGCGAACGAACAATACATACCTCGAGGTCATAATTCACGAGGGAATTTTCAAGAAGATGGAACTCGGAAAAGGATTTCCTGCGCCTAGTCCGACCGAACTTGATTACGAAGGTTATCGGAATTATATCGAAACCGATATGGTTCCCGAGGCGCCACCACTATTTGGGCTGCACCCCAACGCAGAAATTGGTTATCTGACCGTCACTGCTAACACGCTGTGTGATACTATCCTTCAAATGTCTGGGGCGTCCTCAGGTGGAGATGGCAGCGGTGATTCGTCGAGCAAGGTTCAAAGTGTGATGACAGACTTGCTGGAACGTTTGCCGACCGATTTTGAGATGGTGGGTATCAACATAAGAGCGAAGGAGTTTTTAGAAGGTGTAGAGGGCCCTTTTATCCAGGTTGTGCTTCAAGAGGCATCTAGAATGAACGTGCTTCTCGACTTTATGAGGAAAAGCCTAATCGACCTTGGCAAGGGGCTAAAAGGCCAGCTGAACATGACTCAAGCAATGGAAGATTTGCAAATATGTTTTGGTTTGAACCTTGTTCCCGGCAGAAACCCTTTCCATAAATGCTCCTGGGAAAGCATGGCATGGTTTTCTAAAAAGGGACTGATCACATGGTTTTTGGATCTTATTCAACGGTGTGAACAGCTGGAAGGGTGGACAGAAGAAATGGTCCGGCCATTTTCGATGTGGCTTCCTGGACTGTTCAACCCCACGGCGTATCTTACTGCGGTAATGCAAGCAACGTCAAGGGAAGAGTCGTTGCCACTTGATAAGGTGACAACCGAGACGCACATGACACAGCTATGGTCCCCAGAGGAATGCTTATTTCATCCTAGAGACGGTGCATTTGTTCATGGGTTGTTTATTGAGGGTGCCCGTTGGCCACAAAAGGATGAAATTGAAGAGACAATTGACATACATGGCGTTCCATGCGGAGGTTACATTGTGGACTCTCGAATCAAAGAGCTACTGCCTTTGCTACCTATAATCTATGTTAAAGCAGTCGCAGTGCAACCTCAGTGGGAAGCTTCCTCTGTGGGTTACTTGCGTCATGAAAGGGCTATCTATGAGGCTCCAATCTACATCACAACAATGAGGGGGCCGACTTATGTCACGCTGGCAACAATGGAAACAAAAGATCCTGCAAGCAAGTGGACTTTGGCTGGTTGTGCAGTCATCTTCCAAACTGATGATTAGAAAAAACTGTCCCTACCGTATATCGACATCAGATCGCAGTTGTCAAAACAGTTGCCGTGCGCTCTCAGTGATTAGCCTCCCGGTTAGATACCTTGGGTCATGATACCTTGGGTCACGAAAAGTATGAGGGTATGAATGCTGAAGCCAACGCCATTGATATCAGGCCAAACTGGCAGGAGTGCGCGTTTTGCGTGCTTATGCCGGACATGCTTAGCCGTACATGACCCACCTTGAACTCGTGTGCCTGTGCATATGGCTGCACATGGCCCGT
>Ga0073954_10096382_pt1 | contig 7885 bp, 10 predicted proteins | sample Dee2metaT_7_FD_200765 | JGI IMG/M metagenome (GOLD analysis project Ga0073954, IMG submission 200765) | Marine microbial communities from Southern Atlantic Ocean transect - DeepDOM_E5_S_0.2 metaT (Eukaryote Community Metatranscriptome) | ecosystem: Environmental > Aquatic > Marine > Oceanic ...
AAAAAAGGGTTCTCCAATCGAGTCTCTCGTTGAAAGATACACAGCAAATGCCAACGGTTCCTAGTAGAAGCATGACGATACCCCAAGAGATGGCAAGTGTTTCCGGATCAATAATTCCATTTTCGGCGAGTGCGATGCATCCGGATGTTAAAGTTATGAGTGCCCATAGAAATCCTTGAAAGTTTGTGTGATCAAGAAAGGCTACGACGGTTGCTACAAACAACAGGCCGGTCATGCTCCAAGCGAGTATTTCAATCGCTAGCGCGTGACAATGGCATCGTGTCCAATCATCGATGATTAGACCGTGTAGGGAAAGCGACAAGACGCCAAGAACGACGAACCACGATGTTTGTAATGTCGCCATATGCGAATAAGTAGACTCGTATTTATACAACTAATGACATATTTATGCAATCCGCGGTCTTTTGTTGGGCAACATCTTGAACGCATCGATGTCATCATCAACTTTTGTGCCTCGTCCGGCTGCGGCAATGTATAATTCTTTCGTGGTCTTATTTCCAAACGTCGCATTGGGATTCGCACCGGCTTGTAGGATTTGTGTAATAACACTGTTCCAAGATAAAACTCCAGTTCGATATTCTTTGTTCTCGTTTTTAATGAAACGTCCCTTCACGACAGCCCACAGAAATTGGTCCAAATCTTCCGTTACTTTGTTCAACTGAAGCAATGTGTCAAGATCATCTTGCGTAGGATACCAATGCTTCAAGTATTCAGATACATGGATGCTGGTAGCAAACAACTCGTCGAGCCGTTGGATATTATGAAGAGGGATTTCAGTGCTTGCAATAAAACCGACTGTCAATGCGGATTTTATGCTCATTCCCGCATTCCACAGGTTGACCGTGATTTCTCCAAGCGCCTCGTTTGCAGCTTCCATATTACACCATTTTGTCGCATGCACATATGCACAATGAATGACGTCCTCAACTGTAAACTTGCCTGAATAGACATCTTTCATCATCATTTCCTTATCAAACATTTCACGCACTTGATTGACACCAAACGTAAAGTTGAAATGTCCATACGGGTTTTGGAGTTGCAATACACCCTGAATGCCTTCCACATCCATGTAATAGATATGCTTGAGTATTTCGCGACGAAAGGTCTCTTTTTGGCGGTAGACTTCCATTGTGTTGGTATGTTACATGTACATAGATTTTATAATCGAGTTCCTCTGCTCGATAATCTTTTTCACATTCATGACATTTTTTCTCACGCGTTTTTTATGTGTACTGTTCTTCGGCGCGCTAGAGTTTCTCTTCACGCGTTTAGTGATTCTTTCAGGCGCTGCACAATGTATATCGCTCGTGAGAGATTTGCGACGCCGTTTTTTATTATTATGCCTCACTAGCTGTGTTTTCTTAGCTATGTTTCTGCATGTTTTAAGCGCGTATTTCATATCTTGTACGGTGATGATTCTATCACACGGGTCTGGAAATACACGTTCAATCGCATTTTGTTGTGCTTGAAATATGAATTGTCGTGTGGAACCACCACCGAATTTGAACTCTGTAGCTACCTGTCCAAACCATTCCAACGCGGTGTTGCGTTCTTTCTTCGAGATCTTCCATTTCATTTTCTTCAACTGTTTTTGAAAAATCAAAAATAACTCGGCTGGTGATGGTTTGTGCAGTTCAAAGACATATCCAAAACGGCGTTCCAGGCCACGGTTCGCGGCGTACAATTTTTCCATATCCCCCTTGTATCCCGCAAAAATGAAGAGCGTATGCTTTTCCTCGTCGGTCATGGCAGCCACTATCTCGTTCAACACCTCTTGACCGTACATGTCATCCCCAGCACGCCCGTTGACCAACGAATACGCTTCGTCAATAAATATGACATCGTTTCCCTCAATCAAACGTTTTGCTTTTTGTGTAGAATGTCCTTGGTACTTGCCAATCCAATCGGCACGGGTCGTTTTAGCATAACGATCTCCATCTACCAGTTCAATCGCATCCCATAGTTCCACAAGCAGTTGGGCGAATGTTGTTTTACCTGTTCCCGGTTCGCCAACAAGCATGACGTGCATGAGCGGGCCTACCATCCATTCCGGGCGCGTGCTTTCTTCCTCCTCGTCGCACCAATCCTCATCCGACGAGTCTCCATGATCCGCCACAGCTTGTATGAATGCTGCGAACAACGCGGCTCCGGCTTCCTCTTCCGTCGGTTCCGTTTCCGTGGACGCTGTACGGCGTCTTGAACGACGTGGGGTGCTATTCTTTATACGTGGTTTGCGTTTCCTTGTAGACCGGCGAAGAGTTTTCGACCCACGCGCATGTGATATATAAAACATCAACAAACGAGCCACGTTATTTTTCATCTGCTTATTTCCTACAAAACTACGAAAATTACGCAGAGCACCCTTTAATTTAGGAAATTCCTTGGAATAATCCTGCGCATAACGCTCCAACCGCTCCAGGGCGGACATTGTGTTGGCGTAAAACTGACATTATATAGTCCACTCAGACAACACATGGTAAAATATGAATTTCGAACCTGCGATTTACACGTCCACATGTATGATGCGGAACAACGCATCATATTCACACAAGGTGGACCTCGCATCGTAACCATATGTTCATCAAACACCGCTATGAAAATTGTACATGTGAAACCCACGTCCTGCGACTGCGCGCTCGGCCATGATTTCCTACGCGTCTACACAATCTCCCAACGCGTTAAAGATCTCTTACGCGGCAACAGATATGGTACGGTCGTAGTAAACGTACGAACGAACCGCATATCCTTCACACACGACCATAATCGTCTCATTCGACGCGTGTCGGATGTGCTTGACGACGATAACGAATCCTTTCATATCGAAACAGAGGATAGATGCACATTTCCACTTACATATCAGCATTGGAAGCAATTCATGCCCATGTTAAAAGATAGTACTACACGCGTGGACGTGTCGGACAACAGTGTAACGTTTTCAGGGGACAACTGTGGGGCTGCATACGCCTGTTGTGGCTCTACTCCTTGCACGTTTGAAATGAAATATGGAGACTTCAAATTTATTTATGACACGTGGGAAGCAGATACGACTAGCCGGTTAACAATGGGACAGGGTGCTAATGGTATTCTTTTCATACGTGGAAAGAATCGTCTGGGTCAGCAGTGCTATGGATACATGACACCCATCTCATAACAAACACCCACCATGAAGCCGACCAAACGAGTCGTCCAATTCTACTCGAAATCAGCAGACAGGGACAATCTTAATGGTATCACAGACTGGCGCAAGAAACTAAGCAATTTCTGGCCATCTGAGATCATATATAAGGGAGAAATATATCCATCGGTGGAGCATGCTTTTGCAGCCGCCAAGTACACATTTGCACAGGGTGGTGATATCCCCGACTTGCGTGAGTTATCTGGTGGCGATCTTAAGAGAGCTCATGGGCGCAGAGGTATGAAATCCCGCGGGTTTGTGCTTGATATGCATGCGTGGGATGCAGCTAAAGTTTCCATCATGTGGTCTCTGTTAGTGCAACGCCTAACACAGGATAAGGAATTTCGAACGATACTGGAAAGTCTCTCGAACACGTACATACTTCATTTTGAACGCAGTGGTCCTCGATCCTTTTGGGGAGGTGTATACAGGAATGAAGTCATCGAAGGGCAAAATGTACTTGGAAAAATGATGATGGAGTTGAGTGGCATGGCTATCGCATCTAGCGTATTAATTAGTCTTACATAAGGTACCAACACATGAGTATTGCCGTTTTTGATTGGGATGATACTCTTTGTCCAACTCATTGGTTGAGTGAACAGGGGTTGCTTTATTATCACGTACCAACCTATGATCAATGGTGCACGTTGCAGCATCACGCGACACGTTTGGAGCGTATTCTGACGCGCGCTCTAAAAACGTGTGACCATGTGTACATATTGACAAATTCCATGAATAGATGGGTACAAAACACGGTTTCACGCTTTTTCCCCACGTGTATATCGATCCTCACACGTGTTGAGATATGTCATGCGTGGAAAGAAATATATGAAGACGTGCATGAATGGAAAATAAACTATATGAACCAACATCTACGACACCTCAAGGATGCTACCAACATATTATGCTTCGGTGACAGAGACAACGACACAAACACCATGATGGATTTTTTTTCAGGAAAACGATTCAAAATCATACAAGTACAAGAAACTCCAGACGTGCTCACATGTATGAAGCAGCTAGATTATATTTACACACATTGGGATATTTTATATGCATCTAATAAAACAATTATTGCGTATTTGTAACTATAATCCATTGAAGTTGAAAAATATCACGTCCGTTGTATGGCACATCAGTATAGTGGTGATGTACATTATGAACGCGTTCACGACGCATTAACATGCGAACGATTTCAAATCCCTTTTGAATATTCTTTCCACGGGCACAGATCTCAAACACACGGTGGTTATAAGACATACCCTCCGCAACGCGCATAAGTGTGCCGAAATCAGAATCCTGAGTCACTCTCAAAACTTCTATCTCAGAGCTCATTGTGTTGGTGCTTGCTTTAATCATCCTCTTCTTCTTCATCTTCTTCTTCTTCTTCATCATCCTCGTAAACACCACGAACCACACAGTCTACATGCATCTGTTCTTCGTGTGTACTGATTTCTATAGACTGCGAAAAGGAATCCAACTCCTTTGAGAGAATCCATACCAGCTCCATGAGGCGCTGGACTTGCTTCCCGCGTGCGGAAAGTTGCACTTGGCCATCCTGGCGCACGCTGCGACGTGCCATGGTGATGAATGCGGCGATATGGGTCTTTTTGGTGATGATGAGCATTGTGTTGATGGTGTCGTTGTATTTATACTCTTTCCTGTTCGACTGCCATCACCTGGGTGTAGCTGCGATCTCTACACGGGTTGGGGATATATATAACGAGTACAGCGATACCTAGCACGCCCGTGAGTACATCTAACACGATGAAGAGATAACTAAACGGCTCCCGTACAAATGGTTGTAACACAATCAGGAGCAGGCATATGACAAAACTTAGGGTTACTATGAAACGCATGTGTTGGTGAAGCTAGACTATAAATTATGTATCCATGTACGTATATGTCGTTGCTTAAACCAAGTGTGTTAAGTCCTATAGACGCGTTCTTACGTGATGTGCACAATAAAAAGTCCATCCGCGAGTTGTATGATCAACACTCATCCTTCATTCATCATATCGTTCAACGACATACGGGATTTATGGCGACCGGTGGTAAGAGTAAAAGAAGCCGCGACGCACGAGAACGCAGCAAAAAACGCAGCGCACGAGAACGCAGCGCACTAGAAATCAAAAGATTGCAAGAGAAATCAAAAGAGACAGAAGAAAAACTGAAACAACTGCAAATACAAGTCAAACGCGCTCGGAAAGCCAAACGCGAAAGAGAAGCCAAACGCGAAAGAGAAGCCAGACGCGCCGAGGAGGAAGAAGCCAAACGTGCTGAGGAGGCAGAAGCCAAACGTGCTGAGGAGGCAGAAGCCAAACGTGCTGAGGAAGAAGCCAAACACGCTGAGGAAGAAGCCGAACACGCTGAGGAAGAAGCCAAACGTGCTGAGGAAGAAGCCGAACGTGCTGAGAATGCATCTCGCCGTGCAAAGATCAAAGCCGAACGTGCAAAGATCGAAGCCAAACGCGCTAAGGAGCCCACTGTAGAGACAGATATTGAAACTCAACTAGTTGCACTGGACAACGAATTGAGCGATGTAAACACCATGATAAATTCTATACCGGCCCGTGACAATCGTCCTGTACAATTTGTAGTTTTGATGGTAGTAGCGGCCATTGTATTGGCACTGGCCATGAAAAGCAATCATCTAACTGAGGATGATCAAGTGGACATTCACAATATTACATCCATACCATTGACAACGTTTAACAGGACTACGGACACTCTAGTACATTTAGATCCATTTAGGTTAGCATTGGAGAAACTGAAACAGGGACAGGTTATGGATAATATGAGTGAAGAACAACTCCAGACGGTGAGGGAGAAATTAGCAGAGATTGGAAAAAAAATGGTGGATTATGGGTGGTGGTTGATATCAAGCAACCCACCGGATTCTCCATTCAACTTGCAAGGTTATGCATAATATGAGTGAAGAGCAATTCCATACGGTGAGGGAGAAATTAGCAAAAGATATTCTTGATTTGATGTGGTGGTTTAAATAGCGCGTATAAATATAGTTTCCTACTTTATAAATGTTACAATTCGATCAGATTAAAGAGTGGCGCGAGCGTGGTTGGACGACCGGCTACCTAGACGTCGACGTCCCATCGGCGAGTGCGAGAGATTTACTTCCCCCGTCAGATCTTGACACGGAGTTCGGATCCCCCAAAGGTGTAGGAGAATTCCCAACGGGTGCATCATCCCTCGACGACATCGTAGCAAATGACATACTCGTAAAAAATGTACAACACCTGTTAGGAACTACCAACATACGTCTACTGCAATCGGATGTGTGGGCCAAGAATAAAGGTATCGATCAGCGCATGCATCAAGATTGGGGCAACAATACATTCCTTCCACCCTCTTGGGATTCTCCAGACGCGGTTGCAATCATCATATACTACGATGACAATGTGGGCGGTGAAACGAGAGTCGTCTCCAGACAGGGAGAAGATGATCCGGCCTACAAACATGGAGTCGCACGCATAGCTCCTGGATATCACTTACCATTCATAAATGATCGTACGGAGGCGGAAGCAATGGTTCGACGTCGTGAACCTCGTCTTGCCGCGTTTAGAGATATGCTCTACGATCGTGAAGAGATTGTTCCCTACGAGCGTGGGACCGTACTCTACTATCGTCATGATCTATGGCATCGTGGTACACCTACCAACGGAACACGACGCGTTCACTCATTGGGATATGTGCGAGGCGACGCACCTGCATGGACAACATGGAATGCTGGATTTGCTCGCAAGAGTTATTACGGCGTGGTAGAAGATCTCATCTTGCGTTGGACTCCAAAGCAACGCACATTGCTTGGGATTCCCACACATCTTACAAGTCTTTTAGAAAAAAGGTATAAGTATCCATTAGCACGTTTGTAATGATTTTTCTACGCGGCCTAGTGTGTCTAGCTTTGTTAGGTAGTGCAACTCTGATCTTTGAAGAAGAATCACAACCGATTACGTTTGCAGTTCTCGGTGCTTTTCATATTATCGCGTGTATAGCGATTCTTATAGACGGTGTTATGGATGTGCATTCCATGTTCCTGTACATCCCCATCATGTGTTTGAATATATTAACGTTCACGGCGATCGTGAGCACGTGTGGCATGCATGAATCGGCGTGGTCGATTCTTTCTACACTGGGAATTATTTGTATCCTTTTTTACGTTCGTAGAGAACTATAAAGGTTGATGAATACAGCGTAACATGTCAAATCTTGAAATTGACGAACGTGAACCTATACTATCTTCGTCGCCACCGAAAATTCCACGCCGTTGGAGATGTGCAGCCATTGCTTTTGGAATCTTTTACACGATTCATGTACTCTTCACGTTCAATAATATGTTTCAGCGTGGTATAGCTGGTCCTCGGGGTGCTACGGGTCTACGCGGTGCAACAGGACCACAAGGCGTGCAGGGAGAAATCGGTTTACGAGGTGTGACGGGTGCGACAGGCGCGCAGGGAGAAATCGGACAACGTGGTGTGACGGGACCACAGGGCGCGCAGGGAGAAATCGGTTTACGAGGTGTGACGGGTGCGACAGGCGCGCAGGGAGAAATCGGTTTACGCGGTGCTACGGGTGCGACAGGCGCGCAGGGAGAAATCGGTTTACGCGGTGCTACGGGTGCGACAGGCGCGCAGGGAGAAATCGGTTTACGCGGTGCTACGGGTGCGA
>Ga0073954_10046623_pt1 | contig 7528 bp, 1 predicted proteins | sample Dee2metaT_7_FD_200765 | JGI IMG/M metagenome (GOLD analysis project Ga0073954, IMG submission 200765) | Marine microbial communities from Southern Atlantic Ocean transect - DeepDOM_E5_S_0.2 metaT (Eukaryote Community Metatranscriptome) | ecosystem: Environmental > Aquatic > Marine > Oceanic ...
GAGAGAGCTCGTGCCAGGACGCCAGGACACGTGAGATCTCCCCCGTGGCATAGATCTCTTGCCCTTACCTTTAATTTTCTTATTGTAAGCTGGTAAAGAGAAAGCTATCTATTAGATCATAAGTGTAGTTTGATCCTTATCACCTTCTTATCCCAAAGGATATGTTTTCAAACTTTACGGGCGGTTCACAACAACAGCCCTCTGATGTCGTTCCTCCCAACTCCCCCAAAGAACACTTTGAAGGTATCCTTGAAAGTTACCATAACTTGCTCAGAAATGGTTTTGGGTTAGGAGATGTTTATGCATCGAAAAAGCAATTACCAACGATTTTTAATACAAAGAAACGTCGAGAAGGTTTCGAGCGTGAGTCCATCCTTCGTGCGCGTATCTGTAAACTTGTAGATGAAGAAAAGCGAAGAGAGAGAGAGAAACTAGCAGCTGCAACAAAAGCCAACACTTCTAACAAAGAAGAGAGTAAAATAGATTCAAAGAAATCAGGCGAAGAAGAAGAGGAAGAAGATGAATTTTCCATTGGCCATTCGGCATCACAAATCAAAAAGTATCGGGATCAAAAACTTAGTTCGACCGCATTTCGTCAAACTGACGTCATCGTAGGCCACGGACTCAAGAATGACGCATCAATGGGACAGCTTAATGATGTCAAAAGCTTACCTTGGGAGCCTTCAATGTTGCGTCCTATTACATTTCAATGGGATCCAGAATGGTGCCACGCAAAAACAGCAAAACAAACACCTATGCAAGGTCAAAGTACCAAGTATACGTGGAAAGGCTACGGCGATGAGAAAGGGGAACCATCACCCTCTTCAGCAACCCGTCAGTTCCCAAACTTTCACAGTCCACCAGAAAAAGATCGATACGGTCATGAATGGTTTCTCTACTTCTTTCCTCTTGCGGAGTGGGGAATCGAAAAAGTACCAAGCAAAGCTGTTTCTGGTCTCGGAGGCCTAAACATGGGTGCACTCGGGCATCATGCGGAAGATCTTTTCTGTCGCTCAGCCTGTTTTTTGGGTGTCCCTCATCACAACGATTTATCCTTTAATTGGCGTAAAACTGCATCTTTTGAATTTGTTACTTACGCACGTCTGCCAACTGAGGCACGAGATGGATGGTCTCCTGATAAAGATCAGTTTTGGACACGTGTCGAGGGTATCCGGCTTGACGCCTTACTTAATGGCAAAACACTTCGTCGGGAAAATGCTCGCGAAGACGCTAAACGTATGCAGAAAAATATGAATAAGGCACGTGCTGGTGTTACGAACGGTATGAATGAACATAAGCAAAATTATCTCGAAGAAGATGGTTTTATGGCAGCAGGCGGTGTGGAAACGGTGGACGGAACACGAACGAATTTTGATAATATGATGGATGGTGTCAATATGGATCAGAAAATAAGCAATGGTGGTGGTGGTCCTTTAGAGTCCAATGAAAGTGAGTCAGGTCAGCAGCAACAAGGCAACAATGTTCTTCTGAAAGCAGCTTCAAGTGGTGAAGAAGCCGAAACAAACGAGCTTTATAAATTGTTACCGTCATTGTGTGTTGACATTCTTACTGATGAAAAGACTGGTGATATTTGGGTTCCAATTGCCTTCCATGGCGGTACAAATTCTTTTTCTAGTGAGTCAACTGACACCGGTCAAAGAGAAGCTTTTGATCTGCGAACTCTGAAACCAACGGGTAACACAGAACTTCGTTTCGAGGTCTTTGTCCGCTGTAATCCCGATGCGAATCGTTACGCTTTCAATCCTCGTCTTTCAAAGAAAAAATTGGGAGTTGTTGGATTAGAAAACCAAGGTGCAACATGCTACCTGAATTCTCTTCTACAATCACAGTTTCATCTCAACGCATTCCGCCGAGCTGTCTACGATATGCCAACTGAAGGTAGCGCCGCCGATTCTATTCCAACAAGTCTCCAACGTCTGTTCTATGAACTCCAGGTCTCGCGCATGGCCTGCTCAACAAAAGAACTTACAAAATCATTTGGCTGGAATTCTTTGCAAGCTTTCCAGCAGCACGATGTCTCAGAACTGAACAGAATCCTGTGTGATCGACTTGAAGAACGCATGAAGGGAACGACAGAGGAATCAACGATACCTGATCTTTTTACTGGTGAATTTGAAACCTATCTTACCTGTGTCAATGTTGACTACGAAAGCAGTCGCAAGGAAAAATTCATGCAACTGAATCTTCAAGTACGAGGTATCAAAGGTCTCGCTGAAAGTTTTCGAGAGTACATCAAACCTGAGAGATTGGATGGTGACAATAAGTACATGACAGAGGGTTATGGTAAACAGGACGCTGATAAAGGGGTGCGCTTTATTAAATTTCCACCAGTGCTTCACTTAGCTCTTCAGCGCTTTACCTTCGACTTCCAAACGCTTTCAACGATCAAAATTAATTCACGATACGAATTTCAAGGACGAATCGACTTGGAAGAATTTCTCGATCCAAAAGCACGAACGCATTGTGGCGATAATGTTTACATTCTCCACTCCGTCCTTGTGCACCACGGCAATGCTCATGGAGGTCATTATTTTGCATACGTCCGTCAATCAGCGGATTCTGATTACACCAAAGGATGGTTCTGTTTTAATGATGAAAGTGTGACGAAAGCCGATAGTGAATGGGCTATCGATGATATGTTTGGCGGTACACAGGCCGCAAAGAACGATTTCCAGAAACGTAAGAATACGAAGGTTGTCAAAGATGCACGTATGCAATTGAAGCGTGTACTCAAGGAAGGATGGAGTCATGGAACAGTGGACGAAAAAGACACGAGTGGGCACGATGATGATGCAAAGAACAAAAATCAAATGATTGGAGAGAAGCGCAAAAGACTCGGGCAAATTGGGGCAACAGCAGCCGCTGCTGGTTTACCAATGGGTGGACTTGTTACTCATGATGAAGTCACTCTTCCCAATGATCCAAATGGATTAGGCGATCTCCTCGGAGGACGTGGAACAAGCCTACTAGGACAACACAACAATTGGCAAAATAAACAACCTAACAGTAACTTAAATGCTTATATGCTTGTGTATATCAAAGAAAAGGAACTTCCTCGATTGATGAAGCAATTTGGTGAGGGTGAAAGTGATATCCCTGAGCATCTCTTGGATAGGTTCAAAGAAGAGGTTCGAAAGAAAGCTGAAGTTGAGCGCAAGCGCCAATTAGAAAAACTTTTTTGCAAAGTACGAGTTGTACGAACAAAAGACGTGACGGACTGGAATAAACTCCATTCTCGGCACTTTGATCTTTTTAATCCCCAAGTTGGAGAAGAGTTCAAGATGCGGAAAAAAGACACAATACTTGATCTTCACCGTAAACTTGAAAAGAAATGGGGCATTCCACTTGAAGAACAACGGCTCTGGCGACTTCAATGTCGCCGTACAGATAATCTCCGTCTGTATCGCCCTTATGTTGATAAAACACCCATTCCCAAGGACGCCAATAAAGGCAACGACCCAGGTGCAGCCGCTGCCGCTGGGGGAGGCAATAAAAAAGATGGAGCCGATGAAATGGAGAGAGATATCGCCCATCGAAGACGACAAGGTCGATTGCCGGACGGCCATGTCTTGAAAGATCTAGATCGAGTTATGGTTCATGACATGAATGCTCAAAAAACGGGTCTGTGGAATTTCCAAGGTTTCAATGGTAAGGTTCTTTTCTTGGAGACGAAGGAAGAGGTAAAGAGTGCCGAAGAACTACGCAAGCTCTCCGTAAGCCTCGCAACCAAACCTGGCACCACTGATGGAGCCGATGGAATCAAGGGCGATGACGAAAGTAGCTCTACATCAACTTCTAACATGATCAGTATTGAGGAAAGTGCTGGTACTCAACAACAAAATGGAAAAACAAATGAGAGCTTGCGTCGACTAAGCTTGGATGATGCGGAAAATAACCCAAACACTGCTATGGCCGCCGCCACAACGGCGGTTTCGACAAAGAAACCGGGTTTGACACGTTCCTCTTCCGGGGGCTCGGAAGACGATATTGATATGAAACGTCTCTCATCTCGCCTTCCCCAAATGACGGTGGACAAAACCGGCAAGGTTGATCTGTTTCCAATGTTTGTCTTTGAGATGATCGCTGATCCTGGCTCAGAGGGCAGTCTTCCCACACTTCCTGAACAAGGCATGGTTTCAACCGGTCGGCGCTGGGAATCCTATCGTGACCGTCGTGGAATCAAAGTTGGTTTTGAATTTCGCGGATGTTTTCTTTTCCACAAAAGTAAGACTGGTAAAGAGCTTCGTGAGCTTTCTCATCTAATGACAAAATACGGCTTGCAACAGGAAATGAGAGCTCGACAAAAGGCTATCGCGGATTTACAGGGTAAACAAAATCTAGGCAATGAAGAGTCTGAAAAACTAGTTAACCTTATGAAAATGCAACACTGGGATAGTCAACGCCAGTTTGCATACACGTCTTACGAAAAGCAAGGGCAAGACATCGTTTTGCGACAAAATCTTGACGATAGTGAGTTTCGACTTCACGAACTTCGATATACACCAACCTTTATTGGCACATGTGACCCTGATCGTTGTAACAGTGGAAAATGTGTGGAAATCCCTCCTAACAATATGCAGGTTCCAGAAACGATGGCTGGGGACATTTGGGTTGCTTGTCGTAATGCAGCTCTCTACAAACCTGAAAACAACAACAACAATAACAGCGCTGTAACTCACCACGCGCAACAACATGGAAAAGATATCCCTCCCAAGGCTCCTACACCATCAAGTGCAGTAAATGGTCCTTCAGGCCTTATTGCTCAATTGAATGCAAGCATTTCAAGAGAACGTCTGGGAAAATGGCGCTTTAATAGTCCGGTCGTTTTGAACGCCTACATGACAGCTATCACGAGCAAACGTAAACTACTCGTCAAGCGGTGTGAGCCAAAAGATTTCCACCAAGCTATGATGAACCAAAAAGATGTTGTCGACAAGAAATCTGAAATGAGATTGGCGAATCCTCAGGCATCGGAAGGCAGCATGTATCCTATCAAGATTCCACTGGTTGAGGATGCGGTTAGTGAAGAGGAACAGCAAAAGCAGCAAGAAGCGGAAGTTGTCCAAAAACAACAAGGTATGGAAGATGGTACCACAACAGAGACGGAGAAGAATGCACAATCACCAAAGAAGAAACCGGTTGATTTAATGACAAAACGCTTTGGTCCAGAGTTCTTTATTCTCGATCAGTTGACAGAAAAATCGACCGTTAGAGACGTTAAGGAACAAATGGCGAGAGCCTCAAATGGTTTGGTTCCCATGGACCGTATTCAGCTCTACCTCTATAAACCGTCAACGTACAGCACTTGTGGTGGTGTTATCAATGAAAACGACAAAGTTTTAAATCGGTTTGTTGATTGGCCCGATTGTTGTCAAAATAGTTCACATCCCTATGTTCATACCGGAACAGTTGGCTACCACAATTACAGCACATTTGACGAACGTAATCGTTTTGCTGGAGTCTTAACCTATTGTCCTGAGGTGAATTCACCTGAATCGACAAAACTTTCAGAGCGTATGCGCCGTGTTATGTGGTTAAGAAACGAGACCTTCATGGGCTACATACCATACCGTATTACCTCGAGAGATTCCCACTTCAACAATCGTTCATCGAAAGCGATTGCTGACGCTAAAGCCTCCTCTGTCAATATGGAAACCGAGATGTCGACAGGAGGAGCGACGAGCACAACAGGAAGCGATAATACTGAGGACAACGGAACAACGGCAAAATCCCTTTGGGTAAAGCATATGGGCAACCTTCTAGCCTTACGTTCACAGACAGTGGACAACAAAGCTCCTGTGATGTTTACAATTCATGAGTATCTTCGCGTATGTCGTACCCTCTTCCCTGATTGCTGCCCTGTAGTGACACCAGTACGTTCTGAACTTCTCATGCGCACTGCTGCAAAGAATGCCGCCACACACAACTCTATGATTGTCGTGGAGAGTAAAGAAGCACGCGAGAAGGAAGAAACTGAATTGAGAGAGGTAATGAATATTCTCGGTGTTGGTAAATTCCGCTCCATATGGCTCCCTCGTGGAATGAGCAGCAATACGGCACCAGATGCGACATTTTTCCAAATCAGTGATCTGTTGAAATTTACTTGTTTTTGTGAAAATATTTACACCAAAGATAGTTTATCTCAAGAAGTCATTGATTATTTGGACTCGATGGTTCATGTGAGATCCTTATTCGTCCTTGGAACGGCCTTGGACAAGGTAATTTACCCACATCACTTCTGTCGACAAATGATGACTCGTGTAAAGAATCATCGCAAACGTGCAAAGATTTATGGAACTGATTCTGGCTGGCGTGTGGCTTTTGTTCCACCGTTTGAAATTCCATACTGGAGTAGACTTCGTAATGCATGTATTGCCTACAATTCTTTATCTCAACACTTCGACCCGACCGGTGTCGCTGAATGCGGAATGAGTGACGAAGAAAAACAACAAGCAGTTAATGATTTCAATGAAAATCCAGTCATGGAAGTTGTTGTCAACTACGTCGCTTTGAATTCTTTGACGAAACTCATTCTTAAAAACCCAAAGACAGGAGAGGATATTCCAATTTCTGGAAAGGAAACAAACATCAAAATGTCCGATCTCCAGCATGTTGAAGAACCCTTTATTATGACTCTCCCCCATGATATGAAAACCGCTGATTTCCTCGCTCACCTCAAAACACGTTTGGAAGATAGTGACGATGTATTTGGAAGCCGTGTCATTCTTGGATTCGTTGACGCAGAACGCTTAGGTATTTCCGTCAAGACTAATGGTGAGAATTCCGATGGTTCACTTTCGCCTGGATCGACAAAGAACATGGATATCGAGGAGCGAGGTGGTGGCGGTGAGACCAAAGACAATGCTGAGGAGGAAGACCTGTACATTCCAGTCGACGTAAATCGTATTGAATACAATGGCTTGTACGCAGCCGGTGCATCACTTTCTAATATCATGCATTGGGATCCGATCCACAAAGATGATATTACCGCGCCATTGAATCAGGATATTCCAAAGGAAACTGGAAATAACTTCGATCACATGTATGATGGAACGCTTTCCAACTTCACACAAGGTGGAATCGCTCAAAGCGCTTGGAACACTGTTGGTGGAGTCTTAGGTGTGAAAGAAGATGAAGGTCCACAGTTTAATAACGTTAGCTCCCGTATCAATATCTATGTTGAATTTCTGGGCAAGCGTTCAAAAATAAGCTCCATTGGAACACGTTATCGAACGAGCGCGTTTGGACGCGAACAGGGGGTTATGATCAAGAAAGAAGAAAATGAAAAGGATGGTGGTGATAAATAGAATATACACAAAACAGCGTATGCATAGATAGGTCATCTCGGACCATATAGGAGCATGCATATATGGGCCATATATAGGTGCATGCATATAGGTCATATTGGAGCATGCATATATATAGGCCATAATAGGTGCATGTATGTAGAGGCCATATATTGGAGCATGCATAGGCTCTCTCACACCCTGTCCAAAAAAGAGCAGAG
>Ga0073954_10065545_pt1 | contig 7506 bp, 1 predicted proteins | sample Dee2metaT_7_FD_200765 | JGI IMG/M metagenome (GOLD analysis project Ga0073954, IMG submission 200765) | Marine microbial communities from Southern Atlantic Ocean transect - DeepDOM_E5_S_0.2 metaT (Eukaryote Community Metatranscriptome) | ecosystem: Environmental > Aquatic > Marine > Oceanic ...
CTTGTTTTTCTTCATCAGAAGATGTCGCATAATTCGGGTACTCATGAACACGGATATGTTTGGTCAGTGCATGGAACATATGATACACGTTCATAATAATGACAGACGGGTGTACGAGGATATAAACAGCGCGTATAGGGCCCGTTCTTTCCGTCCTTTGATTGTTCCACGATGGATATACGGTACGAATGCGGCGCAAGAATGGATTGTTCTCCGGTATAGGTTTCATCTGTACCTTTTCAGACCATGGTCTAGACGGCGTTTGCTGAGCTCCGACGCGTATTTGCTCGATAACCTGCTCCATAGCAAACGCGTTTTGTTGGGGGTTGAATGCTCGAATCCACAGTGTTGCTAAGTTCACAACTCGGGTACGGAAATTATCCCAGGAGCCATCCCAAACATCCACTCTTTTTTCCTCAGACATGTATAAATAGTCAAATGGTATTTATACTATCTTTCTACGAAGTAATGGTGAATCTAGTTCCGGAATCGTCGTTGGCTTGGTGGGTGCTTCTGGGGATATTCGTTGGTGCCACCCTGATCGCTCTTCTTGTACCGCCTGGTACACGTAAGGAGAAAACATCTCCGTGAAGGAGTCGGCATTTCTCGATTCCTCGTCCGGTGTGAGAGACCAGTACGCGGAATCACCGTAGTATGCTAGGTCTACAGTACACCACACTAGGTGTGTACACTCGTGAATAAGCGTGTTTGCCTTTTCTTCTACGCTTAAACTATCCGCTACTACGGTTACATAGACGTCTCTATTCGCCCAGGGACGAAAAAGCGTCACGTATGCGGTCGTATTTCGATTCACATATCCTATATATTTTACGTTAGCCGTTTCAATGCACTGCTCCAAAGCTGACATATTTTTGCTCAGCGCGGGAGGCGCAACGCTCAACGCGCGCTTGGCGTAATATTTTGGAAGGCTCCAGTCCTGAACGGGCGCAAAAAGCAAGTACATTTCATTATATACTATGACAATGAAAAGAAAGAATAGGATACGTTCCATGATGCTTGAACGACATCCGTAGATATAGGCATCTGTGCAAATGCACTATTTAATTTGTAGTTTTCATGTATATCATGTCTTCTCTGCGACCGTCCATGAAAGTTACCAGTACACCAGTACGCAACTACAAGCCACCCATCCTTGCTCCACAGAAGGCCCCCGTTGCAACTCAAACCACCATCCAAAAAAAAGAAACTACGGCACAGAAAGAAAGTAAATCACGGGTTTAATCGTACAGCTTTACGTACTCTTAAAGTAAATGTTTCGTCAAATTGATTCATTGTTTTCAGGTCATGCAAATATACTTGCGCCGATGTCCATGCCTGTTCCGCACGCATGAATTCATACTCATCCACATAGATGCTATTATTTTGCTTGTACATACTGCAAGCGCGTTCCGATACGCCCGGGGGATTCCATGCTATAAGCGTTGTATTTGTTTTCAACGCGTCTACACATTCGTAGTATACGGCAGTCAAATCGATCCCACACGTGTCCGTGGCAAACACCGTGTCGTTCAAAACAGCTACCGGCTGAAGAGAGGGCTGAACCGTGTGTTCAATAATATCAAAACGTTGCACCCATTCCCAAACACCCGTCAAATCTAATTCCCAAAGGCCGTCACTGGCCCACAGGTATGCAACGCCATCCGCTGCTGCAAAGGGACGGTTCAAAGCAGCTCCCGGTCCCTGTGTTTCAATTACATGTGCATCGATCGTTACAACTCCACCCACGGACACGTCGAAACGCCATAATTCCGTCGTATCGGGTCCATCGCCTTGCGCGACCACCAAACGTCCTCCATACATGAGAATCACATCTCCATACTGGGCCCATGATGCATTGTACCGGTTCAAAGGCGGGTCTCGCACGAAAACATGCTGATTATAGCCGCCCCAGACCTGAACGAACGCGCCCGCATTACCAGGAGCCACGCCAATCACTTCGCCAGACACGTTGAACACATGCTCCGGCGCGGTCACAAGTACCGGTGTGCGGTCTAGAGGAAAAGAGACGTCGACGTCTTCTTCCCAAATGGATACGAGGTCGAGCGATGATTCCAGGTTCCAATACCAGTGGTCCGGATCGTAAAATGGATTCTCGGACGCCTTGCGACGTGTCTCACGACGAGCAGAAAAATCCCCCCACGGCCAGCACACATGCGTCAGCACGCGCCACGCATTCGTCGGATCGACGTCAGCGGAACCTTCCAACATTTCCGTAGAATTGACCGCCGCATCGTAAATCGTACTCAGATTGCAAAAGAAGAAACGTTCGGGATACACGATAAGCGCCTGATCAAACGTCGTAGAATTATACGCAACACCCAACCCCGATTCTGTCAAAAAGTCGGAATTATAACGCGTACACGGTGGAAGAGATTTCACAGCCGCTAAATTCGCATCGCAAATACCATACTGCGAACGCAAACCTGGTCCATACGTTCCATTATTAGAATGCTCGCAATTGATAGAACAGTCTTCACCAGAGCCCTGCACGCATTGACATACTCCTTCTACGGCGTCTGGACCCCCAATCCACAACGGTTCATTCGTTTTTTCTACATCGTTAGGAATATATTCACCCGCCTCCTGCTGTGCAGCCGTGTCCAAAACAAATGCTTCCGTGGAAGAAGGTATACAAAACCCATTCTCACCAGAACATGTCGCATCCTCACCATCCGCTGAACCCACAGGACATTGCAACTCGCACTGGTTTCCATCGTATCCAACATCACAATTACACGAAGACGTGGAACAAAATCCAGGGCGATCTCCGGAACCTAGGGCAGCACACGTATCTTCCCATTGCACCCAATCCAACACGGATGATAAATGAGCATTACACGTTTCCGAACACTCCGTCGTGCTAAGAAACGGTAGACGAACATTATGAGTCACGTCCAAACCGTCCACCGCTACGTCATGATACGCGTTCTGCGTATCGCAAAACTGCCGTGGGATAAAATCTATAGCACAAGCCGCACCATTACACGCCTGACCCGATAATTTTGTCACGTTGGACAAATCATTCACACGTTCACAAATAGAATTATTCACGCGCGTTCGAAGCGTATCTATACACGTTGACGCACAGGTGGACGCGTATGGAGTCGTACGTGCGAAACACGTATCTACCCATTCCGCATCGTGACAGACAATATCAGAAACGTTGCATGTATCATGCCATATGTATCCATAGTGAACACCAGACCAATCGTAGTCGGGCGGGTGTGCATACGCACAAAACGCACTCCAATCTATGAACGGTGCACCCAAAAAGGATTCTAGCTCTTCGGGGATAGATGCATTACGCAACAGTTCACATTGTTGTAAAAAGTCTACGAATGGCCAGTCGCACGGTTGATCACCACACGTCTCGTACGCTATAGACTCGACCGTTGAAAAGGATGCGTTATAACATTCCGAACGATACGCTGCCGCCGTGTACTCAAACGTATCTAACGTGCCCGTGACATAAATATGTGGCGGCGTGGAAGTAGGTCGCAGACCCGTTAACGACCAGACTTCTTCATCGTCAACCGATGCATGCACCGTATGGAGCCATCCTGACACGTTTTCTGCTACGATAGAACCAAATTGTATATTCCCAGCGGCGTATAGAGCCGAGTCTAGCGTGTCCGACACATAGGTCGCATCGGATATAGATGCTACAGCGATAGGAGGAACTATCTCGAGTCTCGCACCATGAGACCACGCGTCCTTGGGAAGTTGAGTCCAGGACGATGAATTCGGCAGAGAAGACGTCGACGTCTCCGTGACCTGATACGTGAGTTCGTTGAAGAGTACCCGTTGACCGAAGGTGTACACACCCGCAGTCCAAACCGGTGTAAGCAATCCATTATGCGTCGCTGATGGATTTGAGAACGCGTCATTATGATCACCCACTTCAAGTATAATCGCTTCTTCTACCTGTTCAGACGACCCTTCCACGCGCATATTCCCATGCTTTTGCACCGCGCCGATACCTGGTAGTTCCAGCGTGCCGTCGAGAACACCTTCCATCACGTAGGAAGATGCTGCCGACGTTGGCAGTGAGATACTCGTGCGCTCCGTAAAATGCACAGTAGTGGGTGTAGAGTATTCTCCAGTGCCACCCATATGATAACCTTGCACATATATGCGTAGATCCGCAGAAGATGTTGTACTATACACGTGAGCCTCCAATGGAACGTAGCGGAAAGAATATGACTGAACGTGTCCATTAACATACAATTGATGTTGTTTCCAAGTCACTTCGAGACTAGAGACTACATCCGTTATATATGAACCGCCTCGAAAGTACACGGCCCCGTTAAACACGTCTAGGCGCAAGGCTTCCTGTTCGTTACTCCCCACCAGTTCAAATGCAAATGTCGGTTGTCCAGATACAATATTCACGGTGATATTCCAAGGAGAAAACGTTGAGACCGTCACATCCGGTTGAAAGGATGTATCTACGCGCGTAGATTCCACTCCTAACGCCGTCGTATTAGATGTGATATTCAGCGTCGTATACACAACCTCCCCCGACGCCAACTGCAATGCATACGGCGCTGATACAAATGTTCCATTCGCATACACCGTCGTTTCATACGGACATGGAGAAGCCGTGCCCCACGTGTACGATATGGGACCCGGAATAGTCGTATAGTTTAAGTCGGTAGCACAAATGGTCACCGGCGTGATATATTTATTTTCCGGTGTTAAAAGATTCGTACTTTCCTTTCCAATATAAGGCCATGACACATGAGCCTCTGATGTTTGAGAAATAGATTCCACGACAGAATTGTTATTATGTGTCACAGCTACGATGATTGGCGCGTCTAAAGCGGTATACCACCCGTCTCGAATAGATGTGCCCGCATTGTCTTTAAATAAACCAATCACATGACTCGAGGACCAAAACGTATACACGTCTAAAGGTGTCGACTTGTATTCCGGCGCGCGTAATGAAAAGGATACAGTGTTAGGACATGAGGGCAGCGCGTCACAATATGTTTTCCATGTGTATGGGATATCTACGGGCGGTTGAGACCATCTCCACGCGTCTAATCCATAGTGTTGTGGTGTGAAGGAATCTGGTTCACTTGTCAAACGTACCACGCACGACACGCCCATAATTGTCGTATACCACTGAGCAAGTTGGGAGGCATAGCCCGTATCTGTTTCAAACGCCATCATCGTATTATTGCCACACACGATCAGCGCCGGCGCCTGCACATGAATAGCTTGTTTTGATTGAAACGCTGATGCGGAACTTGCCGGCAGGCGCGTGTTTTCATACGTGTCACACCACTCTTTGGTCACGGAGATGGAATCATTAAAACGGCCGTCTACTAACGCTCCCGGGTCGGCTTCCTTGGCGCGCAGTACGGATATGGCAGTTTTGGTATACTCGTCGGAGTGCGCAAGAGCCACGTCACCCGGAGGTGGTAACGTGAACTTTAACGGCTGATCTTTTTGAAAGTAGTTCCAACAGTAAAAATATAATTCTTCCGCAGTCAAGGGTGCCTCTTCCGTGTTGACCGATTCGTGCAAGGCCGCAGCTTTGTTCACGGCGGTTTCCGTTAGTATGGAGCACGTGTGGTCCGGGTCTTCTACGCCGTCGCAAGATTCGAGGCCGATGCATAGAGGAGCAATACCAACGTCGTTGAGCGTATCTGCACACGTGCGTGCTCGGCAGAACGTGCGCGGATCACATGTTTTCAGGTTGTCGTTGTACAAACAATATGAATCGGCGTCGCAATCATCTGGAGACAGTGGAAAGCAGCGTTCATCGAGTGTACGCATGTATTCGACGGTCGTATCGAAGATACATGCCGAGTCCAGAATACACTCGCTTCGAATATCGTGCCGCACGCACCCCACTTCGGCCATACGCGTCGCAAAAGACAAATCTCCCGCGCATGTAGAAGTCACGTTCGCTTCTTCAAATATGATTTCCGACTGCTGACACCACGTGGTGTTGTGGTACACATCTACACGCACAACATCGGTGAGAGAACACGTAGAAGACTCAGAGGAACCAGGTATGAAGTATTCTTGACCCTGTACGACACGACGATCGATACTCAAAGAGATACATTCATCTAGGTGAACATTTGAAGAATTATGTGCTGAAAAATATCCATCTGCGTTCCAGACAAGTACTAGCACCACATTCTCTCCCCAAGCATCCTCAAACGTGACTGTACGCCCGTCTACATGGTACGGTGGTCGCGCATGACCCCGTGTGAAGGCGTCGATGAGAGCCTGGTTACACTCGTTTCCGTTCGATGAGCACGCGGCACCATTGAGAGCTGACGGGTAGAGCCCACTCAACAACGACACGCACACCTGTTCATAGTCTTGCTGTTCTAAATCGTCGACGCAAGATTTGGAACGGCACATGGCAGCTCCTGGTGCAGGTGATTGAAAGTAGGACGGTAGTTGAAACGTTTTTAGGGCATAGTCGTCCCACGGAGTTGGTACATCGGCACAAAACACTCCGCTTACATCGGGACAAGCATTATTTGAACGCGTGCAGGCGGTGATCGGCGACATAGGGGCAGGCATACACGTTCCTCGCTCCGCGCAAATGTTTCGATTATACGTTGGGCAGTGATACTCGCAACTTTTTCCAAAGTAATGCGGTGTGGGAGGCGCGTCAAGAGTTACTCCTAACCGTTCATAATATGCACGAACCTCTGCTTCATAGGGGTCTTCTGGCTCACAATCACAGCGCACCACCTCACTCTCCGGATCAAACCACTGGACCAACGGACTCTGAGAGCACGTTCCATGACCTGCACACGTGTCCGATTGAAAGGATTCACATTCAATATTGCATTCTATACCTGTCACACCTTCTGGACATATACACGTTCCGTCACCAGCGCACGAGGCGAGAGGATTGCAGTTGAGACAGTCCACCGTGATCGTCTTTTCCAAAAGAGGGCCCCGTGCGTGCCTCGTCTTATTCTTCCCACGTTTAGTGATATCTTCCACGACGCGCAGAGGGCCTCGCGTCACATATTCGGTTCTTTGGTGGTCACAACCTGATGCCGCTGACAATTGCAGGTCTGAACTGCAGAAACGTTCGCACTGACCGTCGGGATACCAACCCCGTTCACAAGTCTTGCAATGATCAGACGCATTGAATGTATCCATACCGCGTTCATTCACATTACACAGGCATAGAGGCTCTTGCCCGGGCTTGTAGAGCGGATTACAAACACCGTTAGAATGACACGTTTCGTCGTCACATCTCACAACGCAAAACGTGTCATCAGGTATGTTTTCCACCCAATTATACTTGGGATAATACGCAGAAACGCATTCGGAGCAAAATACGTCGGGGTCCGTATTGGAAGCACATTTACAACCAACCTGTTCACCGTTCCATGTACACGCGCCATGGCCCCAACAGCCAAAACCTGAATACGAACCATGTGGAAACACGTGTACGGAACCGTCGTACGCCGCATTCGGGTCGCAGAAACGTGTACACTG